>Ga0207428_10000934_pt1 | contig 32465 bp, 27 predicted proteins | sample RhiMethybrSRZTD1_FD_187600 | JGI IMG/M metagenome (GOLD analysis project Ga0207428, IMG submission 187600) | Populus rhizosphere microbial communities from Tennessee, USA - Rhizosphere MetaG P. TD hybrid SRZTD1 (SPAdes) (version 3) | ecosystem: Host-associated > Plants > Roots > Rhizosphere >...
CATCCGGTCGGTCACGAACCAGCCGCCGACGACATTCGCGGTGGCGAGCACCATCGCCACGAATCCGATCGCCTTCGTCGTGCCGTCCTCCGCGAACCCGAGCACGACGATCGCGCCGACGATCACGATCCCGTGGATGAAGTTCGTCCCGGACATCAGCGGGGTGTGGAGCATCGTCGGCACCTTCGAGATCACCTCGAAGCCCAGGAAGATCGCGAGCACGAGGATCGTCAGCTCGATGACGAGCGGTATGTTCGTCACGCGGCAGCCTCCTCGGGCCGTCCGGCGACGCACGCGCCGGAGGTGATCTCGTCGGAGAAGTCGAGGCTCAGCGCGCCGCCCGGCGCGAGGTGCTCGAGCAGCGCGACGACGTTGCGGGCGTAGAGCCGGCTCGCATCCTGCGGCATCAGCGAGGGCACGTTGGTGAGGCCGACGATCGTCACGCCCGTGTGCGAGATCTCGTGCCCGGGCGAGGTGAGCTCGCAGTTGCCGCCCGTGTCGGCGGCGAGGTCGACGACGACCGACCCCGGCTTCATCGACTCGATCGCCGACGCCGGGATCAGGCGAGGCGCCGGCCGGCCGGGGACTGCGGCGGTTGTGATCACGACGTCGAAGTCCGGAATGCGCTGCTCGAGCGCCCGCTGCTGCGCCTCCTGCTGCTCCGCTGTCAGCTCGCGCGCGTAGCCGCCCTCGGTCTCCTCTCCCAGGATCCCGAGGTCGAGGAAGGTCGCACCGAGCGACTTCACCTGCTCGGCCACGGCCGGGCGGACGTCGAAGGCGGAGACGACCGCCCCCAGGCGCCGGGCGGTGGCGATCGCCTGGAGCCCCGCGACGCCCGCACCCAGCACGAGCACGCGCGCGGGGGCGATCGTGCCTGCGGCGGTCATCATCATCGGGAAGAGCTTGGGGCTCCGGTCGGCCGCGAGGAGCACGCCCTTGTAGCCCGCGACGGTCGCCTGCGACGACAGCGCGTCCATCGACTGCGCGCGCGTGATCCGCGGGATCGACTCCATCGCGAAGGCCACGATGCCCCGTTGCTCGAGGCGCGCGATCCCCTCGTGGTCGGTCAGCGGCTGGAGGAAGCCGACGAGCACGGTGCCCGCCGCGAGGCCCTCGAGCTCGTCCACCGGTGGGGGGCCGACCCGGACGACGCCCTCCACACCCTCGAACTGCTCGGGACGATGCGCGAGCTCCGCGCCGGCGTCCTCGTAGAGGTCGTCGGGGAATCCTGCGAGCACGCCGGCCCCGCGCTCGACCACGATCTCGAATCCGTTCCCGAGGAGCCGCTTCACGGTCTCGGGGGTCAATGCGACCCGGTGCTCTCCGGGCCCGGCCTCCCGGGGCACACACACGCGCATCACCGCGAAAAGTACGGGAAGGGTTCCCGGCGCGCGACGGGAACCAGATTTCCGTGGTTCGTCTCGCCGCCTTTGCGACCGCAATGGACGTGTGCGACCCGGCCCTCGCCTCGCACGCCGCACGCGTCGGCGCGAATGCGGAGGCCGTGGCGCGTCGCCTCGGGTGGGACGAGGAGCGGATCGAGGCGCTTCGGCTCGGGGCGGCGCTCCACGACGTCGGCAAGGTCAACGTCCGCCCGGAGGTGCTCGGCAAGGCCGGTCTCCTCGACGAGGGCGAGCTCGCCGAGATCCGGGCGCATCCCGTGGAGGGCACCTGGCTGATCGCCGGCGTGCCGTCCCTCTCGCCCGCCGTGCCGTACGTCCTCTTCCACCACGAGCGCTGGGACGGGGCCGGTTACCCGACCCGAAGGGCGGGCTCGGCGATCCCGCTCGAAGGCCGGGTGCTGGCGGTCGCGGACGCCTTCGACGCGATGACCTCGCTGCGGCCGTACCGGCGATCCCTGGGCGCCGCCGAGGCCGCCTCCGAGATCCGTCGCTGCGCCGGCACGCAGTTCGACCCGGAGGTCGTCGAGGCATTCCTCGCCGCCCTCGACGCGGGCGAGATCATGCCTGGAGAGGCCGCCGTAGCGGCTTGACCGGCGGGAGGTGTCCGACTTCGAGTCGGACACCGAGGGGGCCTACAGCGACGCCCAGACGTCGAGCTTGGTGCGGGTGCGGCGGATCACCTCGTCCGTGAACGCGGTGGTGCCGTGGTGGCCGCCGAGATCGGCGGTGCGGACACCCTCCGCGACTGCCTCGAGCGTCGCCTCGCGGATCGCGCGCCCCGCTTCCTGACACGCTTCGTCCTCCGTCTGCACGAGGAGCGCGGCGGCGGCGAGGATCATCGCCATCGGGTTCGCGACGTCCTTGCCTTCGAGCGCGGGCGCCGTCCCGTGGGCGGCCTCGGCCATCACCGCCGTCGGCGCGTCGATGCCGTCCTCGCCGAAGGCGACCAGGAGCGACTCCGAGCCGGCGATGGAGCCGAACAGCGGGAGGACGAGGTCGGAGAGAATGTCGCCGTCGCGGTTGAGCGCGGGAATCACCATCGGCGCGCCGCTCGACGAGATCAGGAGCGCAAAGGTCGCGTCGATCAACTGGGGCTCGTAGGGGACGTCGGGATGCCGTTCGGCGGCCGCGTCCATCTCCTCCTTGAGCATGCCTTCGTAGACCGGGCTGACCGTGTACTTCGGTCCGCCGAAGACCTTCGCCCCCGTTCGCCCCGCCTGGCGGAAGGCGAACTCCGCGACGGCACGGCAGATCCTCCGCTCGATTCGCTCCGTGCGGAACGCGACCTCGTCGTCCCCCGAGCCCTCCCGCCATTCATTCGCGCCGTATGCGTCGCCGACCGCCATCCGCACGACGGAGATCGGCGCATGGACCCCGCCGACGGGAACGACGCCCGGGATTCGCCGCCCGGTGCGCACGATCACCTTCCCGCCGATCTCCTCGCGCAGGATCCGGTTCGGCGAGCCGACGTCGCCGACGCCCTCGGGCGTAATGGTCGCGGCCTTGAGGGCGAGCCCGTGCTCGACGATCGCCTGCGCCGCCTCGTGGACGACGCCGTTTTGCGTCGACCGTCGGCTCTCGAGGGAGAGATCGAATTCACGGAACGCAAGCCCGACGCCGACGACATCTGGCTGGAGCACGCGCAACGAGGCCTCGAGAAGCTCCTGTCCCGTCTGGTCGCCGTCGAGGATCACGATCGTGCGGGCCTCCATCTCGACGCAGTCTAATGGCGTGGATGCTCGCGCATCCGCCCTAGAATTACGCCGGTGGTTTTGCGTATCATCTTGGCGTCGCCTTAGTCCAACACTACGGGAAATCGCGCGGGCGATTTCCTCATCGGAGGGTCAACTCGTGGCACGAAAGACGGTTCTTGTTTGCGATTCGTGTGGCAAGGAAGTCGAGGAGGGAAAGGGCGCCGTGCTCCGCGTGACGTTCAACGACGCCCGACGCGGTGCGAAAGCGGCGGACCTCTGCGATTCCTGCGCGGGCGGAATGCCCGGCGCCGCAGTGGCGCGCCGCGGGCGCAAGCCCAAGTCGCTCGCCTGATCTTCGCTGCGAGCGCCTTTTCGCGTCGATTCCCGTCCCGGCCGTAAGCCGGGGCGGGAAGTCGGCCCGACTACCATGCACCGGTGGGTCTCTCCCTCGTCGTCGGGCCGGCGCATGCCGGCAAGGTCGCGCTCCTGCTCGACCGGTTCGTCGAGGAGATCGATCGCGATCCGTGGCTCGTCGTCCCGAATCGAGCCGAGGTCGATCGGGCCGAACGCGAGCTCGTCGGGCGGTGCAACGGGCTCCTCGCGGGAACGGTCGGCACGTTCGACTCGCTGTTCGAGTGGCTCGCCCTGTCGAACGGCGGAGGACGGAGGCCGCTCGGAGAGGCCGAACGGCAGGTGCTGCTCCGGCGCGTCGTCGAGGCGGCCGAGGTGCCCGGCGCCCGCCATCCCGGTTTCACCGACGCGCTGGCCCGCACGGTCGCCGAGGTCGACGGTGCCCTCGTCGAGCCGGACGATCTCGCGGAGCCGCTCGCGGGCCTGGTTCGCGGCTATCGCGCGGAGCTCGAGCGCCTCCAGGCCTGGGATCGCGGAGCGCTTCGCCGGTACGCGATCAGGCGGCTGACCGGCGAGCTCGACGCCTGGGACGGGCGCCCCGTTCTCGCGCACGGCTTCGAGGACCTGACCGCCGCCGAGTGGCGGCTGCTGGAGGCGCTCGCCGCGCGTGCCGACGTGCACGTGTCGCTCCCGTACGAGCCGGGTCGCGCCGTCTACGCGTCGCTGTCGCGCACCGCAGGCGACCTCGCGACGCTCGCACGTGACTCGGTCGTCGAGCTTTCGCCACGCGCCCCCGAGTTCCTGCCGCCGTCGCTGGCGCACCTCGAGCGCCAGCTGTTCTCCGATGCGCCGGTCCGGGGACGTCTCGACGGCTCGATCCGCTTCCTCGAGGGGGCCGGCGTCAGGGGCACGCTCGAGCTCGTCGCCGAGGAGATCCTCGCCCAGGTGCGCGCGGGAACCGCGCCGGAGGCGATCGCCGTGGTCTGCGCCTCGGTCGAGGCCGTTCGCGTTCCACTCGAGACGGCGTTCTCGGCCGCCGGCGTCCCGGTCGCGTTCGAGGGGCGGCCGTCGCTCCGCTCCAGCGCGCTGGGCCACTCGCTGCTCTCGCTGCTTCGCTTCGCGTGGCAGGGGGGCGAGCGGCCGGCGCTCTATGCCCACCTCCGCTCGCCGTATTCGGGGCTCTCGCGCCGTGACGTGGACTGGGTCGAGGGGAAGCTCCGTGGCAGGGGCATCGTCCGCGCCGAGCGGGCAATCGAAGCCACGCTCGAGCTCCGGGCGGGGCGGGGCCTGCCGACCTACGATCTCGCCGTTGCCGACGAGCCGCCGGCGGCAGCGGTTCGGGCCCTGGCCGATGCGATGCTCAGGAACGCGCACGGCACGCTCGCGCCGCCACTCGACGAGCGCTCCCAGGCCGATCTTCGAGCCCACGACGCGATCAGCCGCACCCTCCTCGAGCTCGAGACGCTGGAGGCGTCGGGCTACGAGACAGGGCGCCGAGAGGTGCTCGCCGCGCTCGAGCGGACGACGCTCCGCGGCGACCCGCCGGGCGCCCCGGGCCGCGTCGCCGTGCTCGACCTCCTGCGGGCCCGCACGCGGCGCTACGACACCGTCTTCGTGCTCGGGCTGGAGCAAGGGTCCTTGCCGCGCCGCGCCCGCGTCGAGCCGTTCCTCGACGACGACGAGCGGCGGGCCCTCGACGAGCGCCGTGGAGGGCGGCTCGTCCGTCCCGACCCCGCGAGCCGCGACCGGTACCTGTTCGCCACCGCCTGCACGCGTCCGCGGCGGAGGCTCGTGCTCGTCCGTCAGGCGGTAGGCGACGAGGGCGCGCCCCGTGAGCCGAGCCCCTTCTGGGAAGCCGTGCAGGACGTCTTCGACGAGGACGACGTCCGGCATTCCACGGTCCGGCGCCCGCTGTCGGCATTGACACGCGAGCTGGAGTCGGCTCCCACCGAGCGCGAGCGGCTGCGCGCGCTCGCCCGGATGTCCGTCGGCACGCCGACGGACGCGATGGCGCTCGCTCGCGAGAACGGCTGGGATCGGCGGCTGCGCCGGGCAGCGTCGGCGTTCGACCGGCGCACCACCCTCACCCACGAGCGCGCCCTTCAGCTTCTGGGTGGACGCGAGGCGTACTCGGTCTCCGAGCTCGAGCGGATGGCCTCCTGCTCGGCCGCGTGGTTCGTCGAGCGCTACCTGCGACCGGCGACGATCGACAAGGAGATCGACCGCATGATGCGCGGCTCGATCCTCCACGCCGCGCTGCAGCGCTTCTACCAGCAGCTGCCGAGCGCGATCCCCGGCGCCGACCGCGTGGACGAGACGAACGTGGAGCCCGCCGTCGCGCTGATGCACGACTGCGTCACGCAGGCGGTGGAGAGCGGCCTCCGCATCGACGCGGGCGACCTCGACCGACGGGAGCTCGAGCAGGGGCTCCAGCGCGATCTCGAGCAGCTCGTCCGGGACGAGGCGGCCTCGCCCTCGCCGTTCGTCCCGCGCCACCTCGAGGTGTCGTTCCGCTCGTACGAGCTGGAGCCGGGGGTCGTGGTGAGGGGGAAGATCGACCGCGTGGACGGCGACCCGATGGGCGCACGAGGGATCGTCGTCGACTACAAGTCCGGGGCCGCGTCCTCTGCGGCCGAGATCCGCGATCGCGATCTCCTCCAGCTGCCGCTCTACATGCTCGTCCTCCGCGACCAGCTCGGGCTCGAGCCGGTGGGCGGGATCTACGTGCCCGTCGGGGGCGGTCGCCGTGCCCGCGGGATGCTCCGCGCGGGCGAGGAGAGCGTGCCCGGCTTCAGCGCGCGCGACTACCTCGAGCCCGACGAGTTCGCCGAGGCGATCGACCGGGCCCGTGGCACCGCCGTCGGGCTGGTCGAGCGGATCCGAGGCGGCGACGTGCGCCACGACCCGCACGGCGGCGACTGCCCGCACTGGTGCGACCTCTGGCGGATCTGCCGCAAGGAGCGGGCATGAGGCCCGCCCCGAACGAGCAGCAGCGCGCCGCGATCGAGTCGACAGGGGGCGTGTTCGTCGCAGCGGGCGCGGGTACGGGCAAGACCGCAGTGCTCGTCGAGCGGTTCGTCCGCGCCGTCGTCGACGACGGCCTCGACGTCCAGTCGCTCCTCGTGATCACCTATACCGAGCGCGCCGCGGGGGAGCTGCGGGGGAGGATTCGCGAACGGCTGCTCGAGCGGGGGCGCCCGGACCTCGCGCTCGAGCTCGACGGCGCGTGGGTCTCGACGATCCACGGGTTCTGCCGCCGGCTGCTCGGCGCGCATCCGCTCGCTGCAGGCGTCGATCCCGCCTTCAGGGTGCTCGACGAGCCGCAGGCGCTCGTCATCCAGGCGGAGGCGTTCGCGGCGGCGCTCGAGCGATTCTGCGCGGACGACGAGCCCGACCGCTGGCGCCTGCTCGCGACCTACGGAGCGGCGGGACTTCGCCAGATGCTCGGCAGGGTCTACGCGACGCTCCGCTCGGCCGGCCGCGACCTCGTGCTCGAGCCGGGCGTCCGTGCGGAGCTCGGCTCGCGCGTCTCGGAGCTGCGCGAGGCGGCGCTCTGCCTCGTCGACGACACCCGCGCCACCGAGCTCCAGCGGGGCGCCGCCCAGGGGGCGCTCGACCTCGTGACGGCGTCGACCTTGCCCGAGCGGCTGCTCGCGTTGAGCGAGATGAAGGCCCGCGGGCCCCGCGCGGCGACGTTCGTCGAGGCGCGCGACGGCGTGGTCGCGGCCGCGCTGGAGGAGCTCGCGGCGCGCGACCGCGAGCTGCTGCAGGAGCTCCTGACGCAGTTCGCGGACGCGTACTCCGAGGCGAAGGCTCGGGAGGGCGCGCTCGACTTCGAGGACCTCCAGCTTCGCGCCCGCGACCTCCTGCGCGGCGACGAGGACATCCGCGAGCGCACGCGACAGCGCTTCCGCTCGATCATGGTCGACGAGTTCCAGGACACGAATCGCCTCCAGACGGAGCTGCTGGATCTCCTCTCGGAGGGAACGGGCGGCGACCTGTTCGTGGTCGGGGACGAGTTCCAGTCGATCTACGGGTTCCGCCACGCGGACGTCGCCGTGTTCCGCGAGCGGCGCGACGCCGCCGAGACCGTCCTTCCGCTGACCCTCAACCATCGCTCGCGGCCAGAGGTGCTCGCCGCGGTCAACGAGCTCTTCGGCTCGGAGTTCGGCGACGAGTTCCAGCGGCTCGAGCCTGCCGGCGGCGCAGCCGAGCCGGCGCTCTCGAGCGCCTTCGAGCTGCTCGTCACCGACAAGGCGGCGACCGGCGAGGCGGGTGTGCACTGGCGCCGGTCCGAGGCACGCCACGTCGCGCGCCGCGTGCGCGAGCTCGTCGACGCCGGCGTTGCGAGCCCCGGCGAGATCGTCCTGCTGTTTGCGGCAGGAACCGACGCAGAGTGGTTCGAGGAGGAGCTTCGCGCGCTCGACCTGCCGACGTACCGGGCGGCGGGAAGGAGCTACTTCGGCCAGCAGCAGGTCGTCGATCTCCTCGCCTACCTTCGCCTCCTGCTCAACCGCTACGACGACGAGGCGCTCCTCACCGTCCTCGCGTCGCCGTTCGTCGGCGTCTCGAACGACGCGCTGGTGCTGATCCGGGCGGATGCGTCCCGCCAGCCGATCTTCCGCGGGATCGAGCGGTCGCTGCCGGGTGACCTGTCCGAGGAGGACCGGCGCCTGCTGCTCGCGTTCCGCCAGCGCTACGACCGGCTCCTCGAGCTCGCGGCGCACGCGCCCCTCGAGCTCCTCTGTGAGCGCGTCCTGGCGGAGCACGACTACGACCTGGCCGTCCTCGCGCGGCACGACGGCACCCGCCGCTACGCGAATCTTCGCAAGCTCGCCCGGCTCGCGCGATCGTACGAGGAGCTTCGCGGCGCGGACCTCGAGGGCTTCGTCCGCTTCGTCGAGGGGCAGGAGGCGCTCGGCGCCCGGGAGTCGGACGCGGTCTCCGAGGAGGAGGGTGGAGACGCCGTCCGCCTGCTGACGATCCACGCCGCGAAGGGGCTCGAGTTCAAGGTGGTCGTGGTCGCGGACGCCGGGCGTGTGCGGCCGCCCGTCTCGGACATCCTCGCGCTCTCCGACGGCCGCTTCGGCTTCAAGGTCGCGCACCCGGCGACCGGGACGCGGGTCGGGACGGCGTCGTACCGCGACGTCAAGACCGAGCGCGAGCGAGCCGAGCAGGCCGAGCGGCTCCGCCTCTACTACGTCGCGATGACCCGGGCGATGGAGCGGCTGATCGTTTCCGGCTCGGTTGGCACACGGGAGGACGAAGCGGAGGAGACGCCGATCGCGTGGGTGCTCGGGCGACTCGGGCTCGACGAGGAGGTGCGGGAACGCGAGGCGGAGGAGCCGTACGAGGTCGAGCGCGGCGGCGCGCGGGTGCTCCTGCGGGTCGACCGTGGCCAGCCCGCGCCGGAGCAGGACCGCGCGCCCGAGCCGGAGCCCATCCTGGTGCCCGAAGCGGGACAGCTCGCGCTCTTCGAGGGCTCCGGCGAGCAGCTGCCGCTCGCGGCGCCCCGCCTGCGCGAGCTGGTGCCGATCCCCGAGCCGCCGCTGCATCACGTCTCGCGGCTCTCGTTCAGCGCGATCTCGTTGTTCGAGCGCTGCTCGTACCGCTACTACGCCGAGCGCGTGGCCGGGATGCGGCCGACGCCGTGGCCGGCCGGCGACGGCGGCGGCGGTCTGCACGCCACGGAGCTCGGGGACGCCGTCCACCGGCTGCTCGAGCGCGTCGACCTTGCCCGGCCCGCGCCGCCGGGAGGGCTCGAGGAGCTCGTTCACGGGTGGTACCCGACGATCGCCGATGCGGAGCTCGAGCGCGTGGGGGCGCTCGTCGAGGCGTACTGTGGCTCGGAGCTCGCGCTTCGGATCGCGGCGCTCTCGGGCGTGCGGGTGGAGCGCCCGTTCGCGTTCCTGCTGGACGACGTGCTGCTCAACGGCCGCCTCGACGTGCTCTGGCGGGACGGGGAGCGGGCGCTCGTCCTCGACTACAAGACGAACGCGCTCGCGGGCCGCGAGCCGGCCGAGATCGTCGAGCACGAGTACCGCGGCCAGCGAGCCGTCTACGCCCTCGCGTGCCTGCGCGCCGGCGCGGCCGAGGTCGAGGTCGTCTACCAGTTCCTCGAGGCGCCGGGCGATCCCGTCTCGGCGACCTTCACCACGACCGACGTCGAGGCGCTCGAGGACGAGCTCGGCTCCGTGATCGCGCGGATCCGAGAGGGTGAGTTCCGGCCGACCCCGAGCGACTTCGCGTGTGCGGGGTGCCCTGCGCTCGACCGCGTGTGCGCCGGTCCGCGGCTGGGTTCGGAACCCGACGCGGTGCCGCTCCCCGAGCTGACTGCCGCGGGGTAGCGTCTGCGGCGTGAGGGTCGCGGCGCTCTACGACGTCCACGGCAACCTCCCGGCGCTCGAGGCGGTGCTCGCCGATCCGCGCTGCGCGGCGGCCGACGTGATCGCGTGCGGAGGCGACCTCGTCCTCGGGCCGTATCCGGCCGAGTGTCTCGACCTGCTCGAGGGCTACGGGGAGCGCGTTCGCTTCATCATGGGCAACTGCGACCGGGAGGCCGCCGAGACGCCCGAGGAAGGCGAGCTCGGCGTCGCTGCGAGCTGGAGCGGCGAGCGGCTCGGCCCGGAGCGGGTGGCTCGTGTCTCGCGCTGGCCGCTGGTGGCGGAGCTGGACCTCGAAGGGCTCGGACACGTGCTCTTCTGCCACGCGACGCCGACCTCGGATCGACCGATCCTGACGCGGATCACGCCCGAGGGCGACGTCGCCCGCGAGCTCGGCGGCGTGCAGACGGGCGTGGTCGTCTGCGGGCACACGCACGTCCAGTACGACCGCCGCGTCGGGCCGGTCCGGCTCGTCAACGCGGGCAGCGTCGGGATGCCATACGAGGGCTCGGGAGACGCGCGCTGGGCGCTGCTCGCCGACGGGGAGATCGAGCTCCTCAGGACGGCGTACGACACGGACGCGGCGCTCGCGCGGCTCGAGGAGCCCGGCTTCCCGCTCTTCACGCAGTGGTTCGTCGACTCGCTCCGCGGCGAGGTGAGCGCGGAGGAGGCGACGGCGTCGTTCGAGAGCCGGCGTGGCGCGTAGCTATGTCGCCGAGGCGCGCAGGCGCGGCCTCGGCACCCGGAGGGAGCGCATCCGTCCGATCGTCGAGCGCCTTGCCGCCGAGCACGAGGACGCGACGATCGCGCTCCGCTTCCGGTCGGACGTCGAGCTGTTGATCTCCGTGATGCTCTCCGCGCAGACGACGGACGTGAACGTCAACCGGGTCACCGAGACGCTGTTCCAGAAGTACCGGCGGCCCGAGGACTACCTCGCCGTGCCCGTCGAGGAGCTCGAGCGCGACATCTATGCGACCGGGTTCTACCGGCAGAAGACGAAGTCGATCCGTGGCGCGATGCGCGTGCTCCTGGAGGAGTTCGACGGCGTGGTGCCCCGCCGGCTCGACGACCTGCTCCGCCTGCCCGGCGTGGCCAGGAAGACGGCGAACGTCGTCGCCGCCGAGCTCGGCCACGCGCAGGGGATAGTCGTGGACACGCACGTCCGCCGGCTGTCGCAGCGCCTGGGGCTGACGCGCAACGAGGATCCCGTGAAGATCGAGCGCGACCTCCAGCGCGTCGTCCCGCGGGGGGACTGGGGACGGTTCCCGCACCTCCTGATCTGGCACGGGCGGCGCGTCTGCGATGCGCGTCGTCCCGCGTGCGAGTCCTGCGTGCTGGTCGACCTGTGCCCGGCCGCGCGGATCGACGTCGTGGTGCTCTAGATCCAGCCCACTACGGCCGCACCCAGCGCTGGACGACCAGATCGGCCCCCGCGTGCTCCTCGGAGAGAAGCGCATACCGCGGGGGCGACACCACCCCGCGACCGGAACGGGTCGCCCGCCGCGAATTCCCGGCGATGACGACGAACACAGCGTCGCCGCGGCCGACGCGGCTGAGGCGCAGGTCGGGCGCGTAGTACGAGAAGGCCGTCCTCGCGCGCGCAGGGAGCACCACGACCGTGTCCTTCGGCGTCGCCCGTGCCCGGACGATTCGGGCTGCGGCGCGCCAGTCCTCGGACTGGTCGCGGGCTGCTGCGGTCGCGAGCGCCGCCACCGCGACGACGGCCAGTGCCGCCCCGGTCGCGAGACGGACGCCTCGGTCGGAGATCGCGAAGAGCCCCACCCCGGCGCCGAGCGCCAGCCCGCCGGCGGCGACGGTCAGCGCCGTCCGCGGAAAGACGGGGAGGGCGACGCCGGCCCCGAGGACGAACAGGATCGGCATCACGGCGAGACCGGCGACGAGCACTGCCTTCCACCGGCCGCGGCCCGGCTCGGATCTGCGCTGGAGCGCGATCACGCCCCAGACGGCCAGCGCCACGACGACGGGGCTCCAGCCGAGCGCTCGGCCGATCCCCGCGCCGACATCGCCCAGCTCGAGCGGGCCGGCGCCGTCGGGTGCGTCGGCCCGGTCGAGCGCGGCGGCGGTGAGGAGCAGCGCGCACTCGACCACGGCGATACCGAGCGCCGGGATGGCGAGCCGCAGGTTCAGCTCACGCCACGCGACGGCGGCGGCCGCGAGCTGCGCCGCAAGCGCGCTCACCGCGATCGGGTGCGTGAGCGGGAGGACGACCGCGCTCAGCGCGTAGACCGCCCACCAGAACGCGTTGCCACGCTCGACGGCGCGCGCGAAGAGCGCGCTCGAGACGAGCATCGCCGCGAGGGCGAACACGAGGGGGCCGACCGTTCGCGACAGGGACACGACGCCGACCGACGACGCGAGCACGAGCGATGCCGTCGCGCCGGCGTACCGTCCGCCCAGCCGTCGGCCGAGCCGGTACGCGGCGATCGCCGCGATCACGCCGGCGATCACCGAGGGAAGGCGCAGCCAGACCTCGGAGTCGCCGGCCGCCGCGACGGGTTGCAGCAGGGCGAGGTACCCCGCCCTGGCCGGGTCGTCCGAGAGCGCGCGCTCGACGACGTCCGAGAAGGAGCCCTGGGCCGCGGCGAGCAACGACGTCTCGTCGACCGCGAGCGAGCGACGTCCGAGCGCGACCAGCCCGAGCACGGCCGCGAGCGCGGGGCCGAGGTACGGCAGCACGCGATCGAGGACGGCGAGCAGCCGTCCTGCCATTGCATCCGACTCGTCCGACGGGGTCCGGGTGTGGGCCGGAGCGCTCACCCGTACCGAGGGTACCGTCGCAATCGGCGGGTCACAGCCAACGGCGCCAGCGGAACAGCGCGAGCTGCACGACGGTCGTCGCGAGGATCAGCCCCAGCGACATCCCGATGCTCCAGTACCAGTCGCCGAAGTGCCCTGCGAAGTTCTGGCCGTAGAACCCCACGATGAAGCTCGGCACGAGAACGAGCGACGCGATCACGGTTAGCGTCTTCGCGACCTCGTTCTGCTGCTCCGTGACCTTCGCCTGGTAGAAGTCGCGCACGCCGCCGAGGAGGTCGCGTGCGACGTCGAGCTCCTCGGTCGTGCGGACGAGGGTCTCGTACGTGTCGACGAAGCGGGCCTCGATCACGCGGGGGAAGAGCTCGGAGCGCCCGATGTCGACGCGTCCGTCGACGATGCGTCGCGCGATGCCACGGGTGGCGCTCGACGCCCGCCGTGCGCGGAGGAGCTCGTTGCGCAGCAGGGAGATGCGACGGCGGACGTCGGCGCCCGTGAGGTGCTCGATCTCGTCCTCGAGGTCGTCGATCGACTCGTAGAAGCCGTCGAGCAGCTCGAGGAAGTCGTCCGCAGCGTCGTCGACGGCGGCGTGGAACACCTCGCCGGCGACGGCGCCGTCGTCGATCCGTGCCGCAAGGCCGTCGACCGGAGCGAGCGCGCCGCCCGCGCCGGTGCGGCGAACGGTCACGACCTTCGTCGGCGTGGCGACGAGATCGAGCTCGAGATACTCGGCGCGCTCGTTCCCCGAAACGGGTACGGGATAGGCGAGTCTCGCGAGCACGCAATGGCCGTGCGCCTGGAGCATCGGCACGGCCGTGTGCCCCTCGCCGGCGGGCGCCGTGAGCACCTCCATCGCCTCCGGCGGCGGCGGCGGCGAGATCGTGCCCTCGATCTCCTCCGCGGTGGGATCGACGAGATCGGTCCACTCCACCGGCACGGACACCGAGGCTACCGCCGCGGTCGGCGGTGCACTCCCGCCGAGGAGACGTCCGGGAGACGTCTAGGAGACGGCGACGCCCGCGGATAACGCCGCGTGGCGCTGCTCGCTCAGCCAGCGCTCCGCGTCGAGCGCGGCTGCGCAGCCGGAGCCGGCCGCCGTGACCGCCTGGCGGTAGACGTGGTCTTGCACGTCCCCCGCGGCGAACACGCCGGGGATGTTCGTCTCGGTCGACTTGCCGCGGGTGATCAGGTACCCGGTCTCGGGCTCGTGGTCGAGCTGGTCGAGGAAGAGGGCGGTGTTCGGGTCGTGGCCGATCGCGACGAAGAGCCCGTCGGTCTCGATCACCGACTCCTCGCCGGTCACCGTGTCGCGCAGGCGGACACCGCTCACCGAGCCCTCGCCCAGCACCTCCTCGACGACCTTGTTCAGCACGAGCTCGATCTTCTCGTTCGCGCGGGCGCGGTCGACCATGATCGGGGACGCGCGAAACTCCTCGCGACGGTGGACGAGGATCACCTTGCTGGCGAAGCGAGCGATGAAGTTCGCCTCCTCCATCGCCGAGTCGCCACCGCCGACCACCACCACGGTCTTGTCCCGGAAGAACGCCGCGTCGCAGGTGGCGCAGTACGAGACGCCGCGCCCCTGGAGGACGCGCTCGGAGTCGAGGCCCAGCTGCCGCGCCGTCGCGCCGGTCGCGACGATCACGGCCTCCGCGCGGTACTCGTCGTCTCCGACCCAGACCCGAAACGGCCGCTCCGAGAAGTCGACGCGCGTCACGTCGTCGGTCAGGAACGTCGTGCCGAACCGCTCCGCCTGGCGGCGGAAGTCCTGCATCATCGCCGGCCCGAGGACGCCGTCGGCGTAGCCCGGGTAGTTCTCCACGTCGGAGGTGATCATCAGCTGGCCACCCCAGTTGAACCCCTCGATCACGAGCGGCTCGAGGTTCGCGCGAGCGGCATAGAGGGCGGCCGTGTACCCGGCCGGCCCACCGCCGATCACGATCACGTTGCGGACGTCGTCCAATGCTCTGCAGTGCTCCTAGGTCGAGTAATACCCCTCACGAGGAGAAACGACCAGTCGACCTCGCATGTTCCGCCGTCATGCCGCGTCTGCGTCCTTCTGCACGACCTCGAGCTGGAGCGGCTGCAGCTGCGACGAGGCGTGCTCCGTCAGCGGGGGCATGTCGTCGAGCGACGAGCGCGTCGCGGCGAGTCCTTCCAGCCGGCGGGCGGAGACGAGCACGCGCGAGCCGTACGAGCCCACGGCCTTGTTGTACGCGCCGACGGCCGAGTCGAGCCCGCGCCCGACCTTTGCGAGATGGTCGGCCATCGTGCTCAGGCGCTCGTGGAGCTCCGAGGCGACCTTCAACACCGCCTCGGCGTGCTCCGACGCATTCTCGTTCTGCCAGGCGACGCGGATCGTGCGCAGCATCACCACGATCGTGCGGGGCGTCGCGAGCAGCACCCCGCGCTCGTACGCAAAGCTGAAGAGATCCGCGTCCTGTTCCTCGGCGGCCGCGAGGTATGCGTCGCCGGGCAGGAACATGAACGTGAAGTCCGGCGACGGCGTCACGTGCGCCCAGTACCCCTTCCGGCCGAGCTCCTGGACATGGAGGCGCACCTTGCGGGCGAACTCCGCCAGCGCGGCGGCGCGCTCCTCTTCGCCGGTCGCCTGCGCGGCCCGTTCGAAGGCGTCGAAGGGCGCCTTCGAGTCGATCACGACGTTCTTGCCGCCGGGAAGGTGCACGATGACGTCCGGCCGGCCTCCCTGCTTGGTGGCCTGGCACGAGTAGTCGACGCCTTCCTGCATCCCCACGAACTCGAGGATTCGCTCGAGCTGGATCTCCCCCCAGCGGCCGCGCGACTGCGTGCTTCCGAGCGCGACGGCGATCGACCGCGTGCCGGCCGAGAGAAGCTCGAGCTGTGCGGTGAGGCGCCCTCCGTCCTCGAGCCGGCGCGCCTCCGTCTCGTCGACGAGCCGGCGGAGGTCGCCGAGACGCTGGTGGACCGGCAGCAACGTCTTCTCGACCCGCTCGCCGGCCTGCGCCATGAACGCCTCGCGTGACGCATCGAGCGCTTCCTGCGAGATGCTGCGGACCGTCTCCGGAAGCTTCTCCTCGAGCGTGGCGAGTCGCGCCGCTGCGGCGGCCGCCCCCGTGCGCGCCTCGACGAGCTCCCGACGCGCCGCGCCGAGCTCCACCTCGCGGCGCTCGATCTCCTCACGAAGCGCGAGCTCGCGTCGGTCGGACTCCGCGACGAGCCGACCGCCGTCCGCGAGCCTCGGTCGCAGCCACAGCCAGCAGGCGGCGAAGCCTGCGAGCGCGGCACCGGTGGCGGCGAGGATCGTCATGAGGGCGACGGACCGTAGCGCCCGCTCCGGACGGAGCGTTGTGCGGCCCGCAGGCAGTGGCGACGCCGCAGCTATCGTTGTTCGACCATGCCTCCGAAGCCCCGTCCCCATGGGAAATCGCGGCACCCCGGCCCGCCGCGCGGCGGCACGGACCGCACGCGTCTCCTCGTGTTCGGCGCCGTCGGCCTCGCGCTCGTCGTCGCGATCGCGATCGGTGCGGTGATGGCGTTCGGGGGCGGCAGCGCGAGCGCTGCCACGGCGCTCGACCAGGCGGGCTGCACGCTCGTCGAGAAGCCGGCGCTGCGCGGCGTCCACTCGATCACGACGCCCACGGGGACGTCGCCCCTCTGGAACACGAACCCGCCCACGTCGGGGCCGCATTACGAGATTCCCGCCGTCTACGGCTCGTACACCGCACCGCTCGACCTGGCGCAGCTCGTCCACAACCTCGAGCACGGGGGCATCTACATCCTCTACGGCCCGGGTGTCCCCGACGCGACGGTCGCGCAGCTCCAGTCGTTCTACGACAACCACACCCGGGGCACGATCCTCGCCCCGCTGCCGTCCCTGGGGAACAAGATCGCGCTCGGCGCCTGGACGACGAAGGACGCGAACGACCCCACGAACGGCACGGCGCACCTGGCCAAGTGCACCTCGTTCGACGAGAAGGCGTTCGGAGCCTTCTTCGACGACTTCCAGTTCCAGGGCCCCGAGCGCTTCCCCCCGAACACGCTCTTACCCGGCCACAACTAGCTCCCCGGCCGGGGTGGCGGAACGGTAGACGCAGCCGGCTTAAACCCGGCGGTCCCTCGGGACGTGGGGGTTCGAATCCCTCTCCCGGCATTACCCGTGGGGGAAACCATGTTTCCCCCACGAGCCCCCTTCTCTGCGCCGCGCACCGGTCGCCCGCGCCTGGCCTCCCGGCCGGCGAAGCCGGCCTCCGGCCGCCACGGCGAGCGCAGTGGTCGAGCGTCTCGAAGACCTAACACCCCGGAGCTACACTCCGGCGGCCATGGCGAGCACCGAGCATGCGCCGTCGTACGAGCACCTCGAGTACGACACGCCGCTCTTCCGGACGGCGATCGCGCAATTCGACCAGGCGGTCCCGCACGCCGGTGTCGACGAAGGAACCGCCGAGAGGCTCCGTCATCCGGAGCGCTCGATCATCGTCGCGTGCCCGATCAAGCTGGACGACGGCAGGCGAGTCGTGCTCCCGGGCTACCGGGTGCAGCACTCGAGCGTGCTCGGCCCGACCAAGGGAGGCGTGCGCTACGACCCCGAGGTCTCGCTCGGGGAGTGCGCGGCGCTCGCGGTCTGGATGACGTGGAAGTGCGCGCTGCTCCGCCTTCCCTACGGCGGCGCGAAGGGCGGCGTTCGCTGCGAGCCGCGCGCGATGAGCCGCGGCGAGCTCGAACGGCTCACCCGCCGGTTCACGTCGGAGCTCCTGCCGTTCATCGGGCCGCAGGAGGACATCCCGGCCCCCGACATGGCCACGAACGAGCAGACGATGGCCTGGATGATGGACACGTACTCGATGCAGCGAGGGCACGCCGTCCCCGAGATCGTCACGGGGAAGCCGATCGCGATCGGCGGGAGCGTCTTCCGCCACGAGGCGACCGGCGCCGGGGTCGTGATGGTGGTCGCACGGGCCTGCGAGCGCATGGGCTGGAAGCTCGCCGCGCAGCGCTGCGTCGTGCAGGGGTTCGGAAACGTCGGCGGGATCGCCGCCCAGGAGCTCGTCGACCGGGGTGCGACCGTGATCGCCGTCTCGGACATCTCCGGGGGCGTCTACGACCCCGAGGGCCTCGACATCCCGACCATGAGCGCGTTCGCCCGCGAGCACGGCTCGCTCGAGGCGTGGTCGACCGGGACGCGCGTCTCCAACGAGGAGCTGCTCGAGCTCGAGTGCGACATCCTCGTCCTCGCCGCGCGGGAGGATCAGATCCACGCCGACAACGCGGCGCGGCTCCGCTGCCGGCTCGTCGCGGAGGGCGCGAACGGCCCCACCTCGCTCGAGGGGGACGCGATCCTGGGGGAGCGGGGGATCCCGATCCTCCCCGACATCCTCACGAACGCCGGCGGCGTGACCGTCTCCTACTTCGAGTGGGTCCAGGACCTCGGCCGGCTCTTCTGGGGCCGGGACGAGATTCGCGCGAAGCTCGCGGAGAAGCTCAACGATGCGTTCGATCGGGTCTGGGAGATCTCACACGAGCGCCGGATCCCCATGCGCACCGCCGCACTCGTCGCCGGGATCCGCGACGTCGCCTCGGCGCTCGAGGCCCGCGGCCTCTATCCCTAGTGCTCCTTCAGGCGATGCGATCCAGGTCCCTCGCGCGTGACGAGCGCCGCCATGCGTCGTCCTCGGTCGCCCCGATACCTGAAGGAAAAGGCGTGGGGGACAGGCTCGAGTCTTTCCCCCACACGGTTTCTCTGGCTCCCTGCGTCCTAGCCTGGCTTGCTCCTCACGCCCGAGGAACGTGCCAGCATCACCTGAAGGAGCACCGATGACCCTCGCGGACGACCAGACGATGCGCGTGCGCGACGCCATGATCGCCGAGCCTCGCGCGCTCGCGACGGACGACACCGCCCGGGTCGCGGGAGAGGTCCTCACGCCGGCCGAGGTGCGGGCTGTCTACGTCGTCGACGACGCGGGACGGCTCGTCGGCGTTGTCACGCGCAAGACCCTCGTCACGCACGTCGTCGCCGAGGGTCGCGACCCCAACACAGCGCCGCTCGGCGAGGTCGCGGAGCCGCCGTACTACACGATCGAGGCCGACACTCCGCTCGACGAGGGCTACCGGTTCATCGAGGAGCACGACGCCGAGCGCGTACCGGTCGTAGACGAGGGTCGTCTCGTCGGCGTGCTCTCGCGCGCGGTGCTCCAGCGGCGCCTCGCCGAGGACGAGGGGCCGCCGGAGCCCGAGGAGTAGACCGCCCGCCCGCCCTACGGGGCGATGTTCTGGTTGAGGTGGAAGACGTTCTCCGGGTCGTACCGGCGCTTCACCTCGACGAGGCGGTCCCAGTTCGGTCCGTACGCGGCGCGGACCGCGCTCTCGCCCTGGTCGTCGGTGAGGTAGTTGAGCCAGCGCCGTTCGACGAGGTGCTCCGAGAACGCCGCGTGCGACTCCTTCGTCCAGCGGATGTTCTTCTCCGTCGCGGCCGGGTCGGTCCAGACGGACGGGATGAGGAGGTTCCAGCCCTCCTCCCGGTGCGGCACGGCCGTGTCCGTGACGCCGACCCGGGTGACGGCCCCGTGGAAGTGCTCGAGGAGAATCGAGCTCATGATCGACGGCACAGTCGCGAAGCGGTCGACCATCGTGTCGATGAGCCCGTCGGACAGCCCGGCCGTGAAGCTCGACATCCAATAGTTCATCGATCCGGACGGGAAACCGTCGTCGAGTAGCGTGTTCATCACGGGGTACGGCATCTGGCCCACCTCGGTCATCACCGGCGAGCCCCAGGTGAAGAACGGCTCCAGGTCGCGCTGCGCCTGCTCGGGATCGCCCGCGTGGCACACCGCGAACCCCGTCAGCTTCATCCCGGAGCCGTCCGGCGCGTGCACCAGCGCCGCGAACACGGTGAGGTCGTCGGGCAGGTCGGCCACCGCGTCGCGGTAGAAGCGCAGCAGCTCCGGCGCGGCGTCGACCGGGTGGATGATCAGCCCGCCCGTGACCATCGACAGCGGGTGGAGTCGGTACGTGAAGGTCGTCGCGACACCGAAGTTGCCGCCGCCGCCGCGCAGCGCCCAGAACAGGTCGGGGTGCGAGTCGGCCGAGACGTCGAGGATCTCGCCGTCGGCCGACACGAGCTCCACCGCGATGAGGTTGTCGGCCGCGAGCCCGTGCTTCCCCATCAGCCAGCCGAGGCCGCCGCCGAGCGTGTAGCCGCCGATGCCCGTCGTCGAGACCGCGCCGCCGGTGACCGCGAGCCCGTGCTCCGCCGCCGCATCGTTGAGCTCGCCCCAGGTCATGCCGCCCTGCGCCGCAATCACGCGCGCCTCCGGGTCGACGCTCGCGCTCTTCATCTCGGCGAGGTCGATCATCACCGCGCCGTCCGCGACCGCGAGGCCGCCGACGTTGTGACCGCCGCCGCGAATCGAGATCTCCGAGCCCGCCGCGCGGGCGAAGCGCACCGCGGCCGCCGCGTCGGCGGCGGAGCGGCAGCGGACGATCAGTGCGGGCCGCCGGTCGATCATCCCGTTGTGGACCCGCCTGGCGGCGTCGTACCCGTCGTCGTCCGGCAGGAGCACCGAGCCGCTCACGCCGCCCTGGAGCGTTTCGAGCTGGGCAGCGTCGAACGTGGTCGTCGAGCTCATGCGAAGCCCTCCCATTCCCGTTGCTTCGACCCCGCGCTCGAGTGTAGACCCGTCCGCGAGGCGCGACAATCGCCGCCGGGCGACCTGGTATCACGCACTCGACGATGCCCGACGACGCGCAGCCTCTCCCGAGCCGGCTCCTCCGCGGGAACGCGGTGCTCGCGGATCCGCTCGTCCGCGAGCTGCTCGGCGCGCGCCTCGTCGCCGTGTTCTGCACGGTCGAGGAGGACGGACGGATCCACGCGGTCCCGATGTGGTTCGCCGTCGTCGACGGCGGGATCGCGCTCGCGACGTCCGCGCGGAGCCGGAAGGTCGAAAACGTCGATCGGGACGAACGCGCGACGCTCGTGGTGCACGACTCCCGGGCCGGCACGGAGATCTGCGGCGTCTCGATCCGCGGTTCCGTCGAGCTCGTCCGCGGGGAGGACGCGTCGGAGCTCGTGGACGCGGTGCACGGCCGCTACGTCACGCCGGGCGGGCTGTCGCTGCCGGCCGCGGCGGAGTTCCTTGCGTCCGACGACGTCGCGCTCCTCCTGGCGCCGGAAAGCGCCTTCACATGGGACGAGCGGGCGAACCCGGCGACGCAGGCGCTGCGTGCGGCCGGCGGCGCTCTGCCGCTCCTGCCGACCACGCCACGCGGCGAGAATCCGTAGAAAACGCGGAGCGAGGCCGCGCCTTTTTCCGTCGCCCGCCGAGCATGATCGGCGTAGCATCGCGGCGATGGGAGGGGCCGGCGCGTCTCGGAACTTGTTCCTCGCCACGGTCGCATTCGCCGTTGCGTTCGTGGGGTGGAGCCTGATCGCGCCGCTGGGGAAGCGGTTCCAGGACGACCTCGACCTCACGAACACGCGCACGCTGATGCTCACGGCGGTGCCCGTCGTGCTCGGCTCCCTGCTCCGCATCCCGGTCGGGGTGCTGACCGACCGCCTCGGCGGTCGCGTGATGTTTCCAGTCGTGCTGGTCGTGTCGGCGGTCCCTGCCCTGATCTTCGGCTTCGTCGAGGGGTACGCGGCCCTCATCGTCGTCGGGTTCTTCCTCGGCATCGCCGGCTCGTCCTTCGCCGTAGGCGTCCCGTTCGTCGCCGGCTGGTACGCGAAGGAGCGTCAGGGCTTCGCGCTCGGCGTCTACGGGATGGGGAACATCGGCACCGCGATCGCCGCGTTCGCAGCCCCCGCGATCGTCGACTGGCTGGGTCGTGAGGCGCTCGGGATCCTCACTGCCGTCCTGCTGCTCGCGACCGCACTCGTCTTCTACCGCATGGCCGAGGATCCGCCGCGCGGCCCCGCGGCGAACTACGGCGCCGTGCTGCGCTCGGGGTGGAAGCTGTGGCGGCTCGCGCTCCTCTACTTCGTCACCTTCGGCGGCTTCGTGGCGATGGCGGTGTTCCTCCCGAAGCTGCTGCGCGACTGGTTCGACATCTCGCTGACGAACGCCGGCCTCCGCGCCGCGGGCTTCACGGTCGTCGCGACGCTGGCGCGGCCGGTGGGCGGCCTCCTCTCGGACCGGATCGGCTCGGCCACCGTGCTGGTCTTCGTGTTCGTCGGCGCGGGGCTGGATGCCGCCTGGCTCGCGCACATCTCGGCCGACCCGACCTGGCTCCCGGTGACGATCGCCTGCCTCACGCTCGCGGGGTTCCTCGGCCTCGGCAACGGCGCCGTCTTCAAGGCGGTGCCGCTCGACTTCCCGCAGTCGACCGGCGCGGCGACCGGGATCGTCGGCGCCGCGGGCGGGCTCGGCGGGTTCTTCCCGCCCGTGGTGATGGGAATCGTGAAAGATCACTTCGACACCTATGCGCTCGGCTTTGTCGGCTTGCTCGTGTTCACGGTGATCTGCCTCGTGGTCTCCCTGACGATGCGCCGCGCCTCCCGGATGCCCCACGAGGTGACCGCGTGAGCCTCCTGGACCGTCCTCGCTACTTCGCGACGGGCGGCTCGGCGGACGGCTGGAGCGTGCTGCAGCGGGACGGGCGCGAGTGGGAGCGCTTCTATCGCGAGCGGTGGCAGCACGACAAGGTCGTCCGCTCGACCCACGGGGTCAACTGCACCGGCTCGTGCTCCTGGAAGATCCACGTCAAGGACGGGATCGTCGCGTGGGAGACCCAGCAGACGGACTACCCGACGAACGGGCCCGACGTCCCCGAGTACGAGCCGCGTGGCTGCCCGCGCGGCGCGTCGTTCAGCTGGTACCTCTACTCGCCGATCCGCGTGCGGTACCCGTACGTGCGGGGCGTCCTCCTCGACCTCTTCCGCGAGGCCCGCACGCGCCACGGCGGCGACCCGGTCGAGGCGTGGGCGTCGATCGTCGAGGACCCCGAGGCCGCGCGCCTCTACAAGTCGCAGCGCGGCAAGGGCGGGTTCGTGCGCGCGAGCTGGGACGACGTCGTCGACCTCGTCTCGGCGGCGCACGTCCATACGGTGAAGCGCTACGGGCCTGATCGCGTCGCCGGCTTCTCGCCGATCCCGGCGATGTCGATGGTCTCGCACGCGTCGGGCATGCGCTTCCTCTCGCTGATCGGCGGGGTTTGCCTCAGCTTCTACGACTGGTACGCAGACCTGCCGCCGGCCTCACCCCAGGTGTGGGGCGACCAGACCGACGTGCCGGAGTCGGCCGACTGGTGGAACGCGAGCTACCTCGTGATCTGGGGGACGAACATCCCACAGACCCGCACGCCGGACGCGCACTTCATGGTCGAGGCGCGCTATCGCGGCCAGAAGGTCGTCGTCGTCTCACCCGACTTCGCCGGGCACACGAAGTTCGCCGACCACTGGCTCCCCGCTGCGGCGGGAACCGACGGCGCGCTCGCGATGGCGATGGCGCACGTCGTCTTCAAGGAGTTCCACGTCGAGCGGACCGTGCCGTGGTTCGACGAGTACGTGAAGCGGACGACCGACCTCCCGTTCCTCGTCACGCTCCGCGAGCACGACGGCGCGTACGTCCCCGACCGGTTCCTGCGCGCCTCCGATCTCGGCGAGACGACGGAGAACGCCGACTGGAAGACCGTGCTCGTGGACGCCGCGACGGGCGAGCCGGTCGTCCCGAACGGCTCGATCGGCTTCCGCTGGGGCGAGGAGGGAGAGGGGCGCTGGAACCTCGAGCTCGGCGACGTCGATCCTGCCCTGACGCTGCTCGGGCGCCACGACGAGCTGGTCGAGCTCGACCTGCCGCGCTTCGACGTCGGCGGGGCCGGGGGAGAGGCGCTCAGGCGGGGCGTTCCCGTAAAACAGCTCGGCGGACGGCTCGTGACCACGGTGTTCGACCTGCTGGCTGCGCAGCTCGGCGTTGCCCGAGAGGGCCTGCCGGGGTCCTGGCCGGCGGGCTACGAGGACGCGGGCGAGCCGTACACGCCGGCCTGGCAGGAGCCGATCACCGGCGTCGACGCGGGCCTCGTGACCCGCGTCGCGCGCGAGTTCGCCCGCAACGCGGAACGCTCCCAGGGACGCTCGATGATCATGCTCGGCGCCGGGACGAACCACTGGTTCCACTCCGACCAGATCTACCGGGCGATCCTCCAGCTCGTCACGCTGTGCGGGTGCCAGGGCGTCAACGGCGGCGGCTGGGCGCACTACGTGGGCCAGGAGAAGGTGCGCCCGTTGAGCGGCTGGTCGACGGTCGCCTTCGCGCTCGACTGGTCGCGCCCGCCGCGGCAGCAGGCGACGACCCCGTTCTGGTTCCTCGCGAGCGACCAGTTCCGCTACCAGCGCACGCGGGCCGACTTCTTCGCGACGCCCCTCGGGCCCGGCGCCGTCACGGGAATGCACGTCGCCGACTGCAACGCGCTCGCCGCGCGACTCGGGTGGATGCCGTCGTACCCCACGTTCGACCGCAATCCCCTCGACCTCGCGGGGGAGGCGGCCGCAGCCGGGGCCGAGCTGCCGCAGTACGTCGTCGAGCAGCTGAAGCAGGGGTCGCTCCGCTTTGCGGCCGAGGATCCCGACGCGCCCGAGAACTTCCCGCGCGTGCTGACGCTCTGGCGCGCGAACCTGCTCGGCTCGTCGAGCAAGGGGCACGAGTACTTCCTCCGCCACGTCCTTGGCGTGGAGAACGCTGCGGTGCGGAACGTCGAGTCGACTCCTGAGGAGCGGCCCAACGAGGTCGTCTGGCACGACGACGCCCCGACCGGGAAGTTCGACCTCTTCACGACGATCGACTTCCGCATGAACGGGTCGGCGCTGTACTCGGACGTCGTCCTCCCGGCCGCGACGTGGTACGAGAAGCACGACCTCTCGTCGACCGACCTGCACCCGTTCGTCCACTCGTTCAACCAGGCGGTGCCGCCTCCGTGGGAGGCCCGCACCGACTTCGACATCTTCGCGCGCGTCGCCGAGCGCTTCTCCGAGCTCGCGGCCACCCATCTCGGCACGCGGACAGACCTCGTCGCCGCGCCGCTCCTGCACGACACGCCGGAGGAGCTGGCGCAGCCGTTCGGCGAGGTGCGCGACTGGAAGCGCGGCGAGTGCGAGCCGGTTCCCGGCAAGACGATGCCGAAGCTGGTCGCGGTGGAGCGGGACTACACCGCGGTCTACCGAAAATGGCGGACGCTCGGGCCGCTCGCCGAGCAGCTCGGCTCGAGCGCGAAGGGCGTCGCGCTCCGCCCGACTGTCGAGATCGACGAGCTCCGGGCAGCGAACGGCGAGCTCGACGGCCGCCCGAGCCTCGCGCGCGACGTGCACTGGTGCGAGGCGATCCTCGCGCTCTCGGGCGTCTCCAACGGGCGGCTCGCAGTCGCGGGATTCACCGAGCTCGAGGCTCGGACGGGAACGCAGCTGGCCGACATCGCCGAAGAGAATGCGGACGTCCGCATCACGTTCCGCGACACGCAGATCCAGCCGCGCAAGGTGATCGCCTCGCCCGAGTGGTCGGGGATGGAAGCGCGTGACCGGCGCTACTCGCCCTTCACGATCAACCTCGAGCGCGACATTCCGTTCCGCACGCTCACGGGCCGCCAGGCCCTGTACCTCGAGCACGCGTGGATGCTCGACTACGGGGAGGGCCTCCCGACCTACCGTCCGCCGCTCAACGTGCTGGGCGTCGTCGGGGCTCAGGTCTCCGGCGAGGCGGGCCGCAAGGAGCTCCACGTGCGCTGGCTCAGCCCGCACAGCAAGTGGTCGATCCACTCGGAGTTCCAGGACAACCTCCACATGCTGACGCTCTTCCGCGGCGGCCCCACGGTGTGGCTCTCCGACGTCGACGCGAAGGAGCTCGAGATCGCCGACAACGACTGGGTCGAGGTGTTCAACCGAAACGGTGTGATGGTGGCGCGCGCGGTCGTCTCCCATCGGATCCCGCCCGGCGTGGGGCTCTCGTACCACTCGCAGGACCGCCACGTGAACGTGCCGCTCAGCGAGGTCTCCGGGACGCGGGGCGGGACGGACAACTCGGTCACGAGGATCTCGCTCAAGCCCACCCACCTGATCGGCGCGTATGCGCAGCTCTCGTACGGGTTCAACTACTACGGCCCGACGAGCTCGCAGCGTGACGAGATGGTCGCCGTCCGCAAGCTCCAGGAAGAGGTGACGTACTGATGCAGGTCCGCTCGCAGATCGCGATGGTGATGAACCTCGACAAGTGCATCGGCTGTCACACCTGCTCGGTGACCTGCAAGAACGTCTGGACGAACCGGCGCGGCACCGAGTACGTCTGGTTCAACGACGTCGAGACGAAGCCCGGGGTCGGCTACCCCAAGCGCTGGGAGGACCAGGAGCAGTGGAAGGGCGGCTGGGAGCTCAAGGGCGGCAAGCTCCGGCTCAAGGCGGGCGGCCGACTGCGCAAGCTCGCGACGCTCTTCTACAACCCGGAGCTGCCGTCGCTCGACGACTACTACGAGCCGTGGACCTACGACTACGAGACGCTGACGACCGCCGGCCCGTCGAAGCACCAGCCGGTCGCCCGCCCGGAGTCGCAGGTGACGGGCCGCCCGCTCGACCTCGAGTGGGGGCCGAACTGGGAGGACGACCTCGCGGGGGCGCCGGAGCGCGCCAGGCTCGATCCGAACCTCCGCGACGGGGTCGAGGAGCACGTGCGGCTCGAGTACGAGAAGGCGTTCATGTTCTACCTCCCCCGGATCTGCGAGCACTGCCTCAACCCGTCGTGCGTCGCGTCGTGCCCCTCCGGGGCGATGTACAAGCGGGCCGAGGACGGGATCGTGCTCGTCGACCAGGAGCAGTGCCGCTCGTGGCGCATGTGCGTCTCGGGCTGCCCCTACAAGAAGGTCTATTTCAACTGGTCGACCGGCAAGGCGGAGAAGTGCACGCTCTGCTATCCGCGCATCGAGGCTGGTCAGCCGACGATCTGCTCCGAGACGTGCGTCGGCAAGATCCGCTACCTCGGGGTCGTCCTCTACGACGCCGACCGTGTGCAGGAGGCGGCCTCCGTGCCGGACGAGAAGGACCTCCTGCCGGCGCAGCTCTCGCTCTTCCTCGATCCCCACGACGCGGAGGTGCGCGAGCAGGCGCGCCGGGACGGGATCGCCGAGGACTGGCTCGACGCCGCCGCGCGCTCACCCGTCTACGCGCTCGCGGTCGAGCACCGGGTCGCGCTGCCGCTCCACCCCGAGTACCGGACGCTGCCGATGGTCTGGTACGTGCCGCCTCTCTCGCCGGTGATGAGCCTCGTCGAGGGGCCCGGCTCCGAGGCCGATCCGGACGACGTGTTCCCCGCGATCGAGGAGCTGCGGATCCCGATCGAGTACCTCGCGAACCTCCTCACCGCGGGCGACCCGGAGCCCGTGCGCGTCGCCCTGCGCCGGCTGGCCGCGATGCGCAGCTGGACGCGCGAGCGGAACCTCGGCGGCGAGCCCGATGCCGCGCTCGCAGCCTCCGTCGGGATGCAGCCCGACGCGATCGACGCGATGTTCAGGCTGCTCGCGATCGCGAAGTACGACGAGCGCTACGTGATCCCGCAGACCCACGGCGAGATCGGCGTCAACCCGCACTCACGGCAGGGCGCCTGCGGGCTCGACTTCGCGGGCGGTCCCGGGAGCTGCGGCGCGCTCTCGCAGCAGAAGGATCCCTTCGGGGCGGCGCCGCCCGTTCCCGGCGCCGAGACGGCAGGTGGCAACGTCTCGTTCCTCGACTTCCGGAAGCGGTCGTGAGCCCGACGCTCCTCGCCGTGCTCCTCGCCTATCCCGACGAGGCGCTGCTCGCCGGCCTGCCGGAGCTGCGCACGGCCGCCGCGGAGCTCCCGCGCGCAGAGCGGCGCGCGCTCCAGCCGGTCCTCGAGGGGCTGGAGAGCACCCCGCTCTCGGAGCTGCGCCGGGCGTACGTCGAGACGTTCGACTTCGACCGCCGCTGCGGTCTCCATCTCACGTACCACGTCCACGGCGACCGCCGGCAACGCGGCCTCGAGCTCGTCCGGCTCAAGCGGCGGTACGCAGAAGCGGGCATCCCGCTCGAGGGCTCCGAGCTCCCCGACTACCTGCCGGTGGTGCTCGAGTTCACGTCGCTCCGCCCCGACGAGGGACGCGAGGTGCTCACCTCGTTCCGTGGCGTGCTCGAGCTGATCCGCGCGGCGCTCCACGACCGCCGGAGCCTCTACGCCGGCGTGCTCGACGCGCTCTGCTCGGCCCTGCCCCAACCGACGGCGGCGCAGCTCCGGGAGATGCAGAGGCTCGCGGAGGAGGGGCCACCCGCCGAGCTCGTGGGTCTCGCGTCGCTCGACGTGCCGGAGCCGGCGGAGGTCGGGGTTTGAGCAGGCTCGACACGATGCTGTGGGTGCTGCTCCCCTACGTGGCGCTGACCTCCTTCGTGCTCGGCCACGTGTGGCGCTACCGGCGGGACGGCTATCGCTGGACGGCGCGCTCGACACAGCTGCTCGAGCGCCGCCTCCTGCTCGTCGGGAGCGTCGCCTTCCACCTGGGGATCCTGGGCGTGATCGGCGGGCACATCCTCGGCATCCTGATCCCGGAGTCGTGGACCGAGGCAGTCGGCATCTCCGAGGACGCCTACCACTGGCTCGCGGTCGTCGCGGGCGGCGCAGCCGGGATCCTGCTGTGCGTCGGCGCGCTGGTGCTCGTCTACCGCCGCCTGCGGATCGACCGCATCCGCGCGACCACCATCACGAGCGACTGGGTCATGTACCCGCTGCTCCTCGCGACGATCACGCTCGGCATGTTCTGCACGTTCCTCGGCGGCCTCGTGGACGAGTACAACTATCGCGAGACCGTGTCGCCGTGGTTCCGGAGCGTCTTCACGCTCGACCCGAAGGGCACGCTGATGCTCGACACGCCGTTCGTCTACCAGGCCCACGTGACGGTTGCCTGGCTGCTCTTCGCCGTGTGGCCGTTCACGCGGCTCGTGCACGTCTGGAGCGTCCCGGTCGGCTACGTGGTTCGCTCGCCGATCGTGTACCGCGCGAAGCGCGGCGCCTCGCGGACTGCGCTCCGCTAGTGGTGTCCTGGTGTCCGACTTCGAGTCGGACACCAGCCGACGGCGAAGCGCTGTCAGCTTCGGCGATGTCCGACCGAAGTCGGACACATCGGTCAGCAGCAGACGTAGGCGCCGGGCGGCGCGGGCCCCTCCTCGGGCGCCGGCAGCTCGGCCGCGGCGAGCGCCACGCCGTCGAGCAGGTCGCGCTCGCTGACGCTCAGCTCCGCGATGTCGTAGTACACGAGGATCTCGTGGAGGACGACGAGGCCCGCGACGATCACCGGCGCCCGCGCCGACACGAGCCCGTGGACGCGCTCGCGCTCGGCGAGAGGGAGCGCCGCGAGCCGGTCGAGGAGCTCCCCGACCCGTTCGCGGCTCAGCCGGTCGCCGTGGACCGACAGCGCGCCCGCGCGCTCGATCTTCGCGGCCGTGGCGACCGTGCCGGCGACGCCGATTGCATGGTCGATGGCGAGCCGTGGGAGGAGCGAGCGTACGTGCGCCTCGCAGGCGGCGAGCTCCTCGCCGTGGGGAGGATCGGAGTGGAGGAACCGCTCCGTCAGGCGGACGCTGCCCGCCTCGGTGCTCAGCCTCGTCTCGTCCTCGGGGTCGCCGGCGACGACGAGCTCGGTCGACCCGCCGCCGATGTCGACCACGAGCGTCCGCGGCGCGAGCGGCCCGTCACTTGCCACCCCTTCGAGCGTGAGCCTCGCCTCTTCCTCGCCGGACAGGAGACGCGTGGTGAAGGCGTAGCTCCACTCGACCTCTCCGAGGAACGCCTCGCCGTTGTCGGCGTCCCGGACGGCGCTCGTGCCGACCGCGAGGACGCGTTCGGCGCCGAGTGACTCCGCCTCGCGGCGGTAGTCGACGAGGACGTTGCGCACGCGCGCGATCGCGGTGGGGAGGAGGATGCGCCGCCGGTCGACCGACTCTCCGAGCCGCGTGATCGCCTCGCGCCGCACGACCGCCTCGACCCGGCCGTCGTCGTCGACGTCTGCGACGAGCAGGCGAGTCGTGTTCGTGCCGAGGTCGACGGCGGCGACACGCACGCTCTCACCGTACTCGGGTTTCCGGTGCGGTAGACAGCCCGAGTGGTCAGACGCCCGGGACGAACCAGAGCACGCGCCGGACGGTCTGCCGCGCCTCGCGGATCGCCTCGAGCTGCACGTCGAGCTTCGCGCGCGACACGGCGAGGCGCGCCGTCGCCTCCGTCAGGAGCGCGCTCGACGCGCTCGCGCGGTCGAGGTGCTCCTGGATCTCGGCGCTCGCCTCGGCGATGCGTGCGGTCTCCGCTCCGAACGTCCGGTTGGCCCGCTTGACCTGGCGCCAGAGCGCGAGGCCGCGCAGAACCGCATACGCGATCCCGCCGAGGATGCCGACGAGGAGGACGGCGAGCGCGATCCAGAAAGCCACGACCGGTGCTACGATAGTGGCCGCGACGCGGGGTGGAGCAGTCAGGTAGCTCGCCGGGCTCATAACCCGGAGGTCGCAGGTTCAAATCCTGCCCCCGCTATGGGAACCCCCGCATTTTGCGGGGGTTCTTTTTCGAATCATGCTATGAACCGGGGACGGAGACGGTGTGGCGACGGCTCGCCGCGCCCGGCAACGCAAGCGAGATAGATGCACGTCGACGTGAATGGCACTCGGTTGTGGTTCGACGTCGACGGTGCGTCACTCGTGCCCGACGGCTCCGAGATGGGGGAGCGGCCGACGGTCGTGCTGATTCACGGCGGCCCGGGCAGCTGGGATCACACGTACTTCAAGCCGGACTTCGCCCCGCTGAGAGAGCAGGCGCAGGTTGTGTACCTCGATCTTCGCGGCCACGGAAGATCGGAGTGGCGCGACGTGGACACGTTCAGCTTCGAGGCCTGCGCCGACGACATCGCCGCCTTCTGCGACATCGTCGGCATCGCCGGCCCGGTCGTCCTCGGGCACTCGATGGGCGCCCCGATCGTGCTGCTCTACGGGTCGCGCCATCCGGGACACGCCGGCGGGCTCATCGTCCAGTCGGGATTCGCGCGCTTCGACATACCCCGGCTGGTCGAGGGATTCCGCCGCGTCGCCGGCGACGAGGTGGCGGAGATCGCGGGGCGGAGCTACCGCGGCCAGGAGGTGCCCGACGAGGAGTGGGCTCGCGTCTCCGCCGCGTTCGGGCCGCGTGTCCCGGACCGAGACCAGGCCACTCGCCCGCGGAAGCACCTCGAGCTGAACGCTCCGGGGATGGAACTCGTTCGCCGGACCGACATCGTCGACCAGCTCAGCCGTGTCGACGCGCCGACGCTCGTCGCGGTGGGGGCGCTCGACCCCGTCACGCCGGTCGCCGCTGCCGAGGAGATCGTGGCGGCCCTGCCCGAAGGGATCGCGCAGCTCGAGGTGATCGAGGGTGCGGGCCATTGGCCGTGGAAGGACGCTCCGGACCGGTTCTGGCCGATGATCGTGGAGTTCATTCACGGCACGGCCGCACGCGAGCGCCTCGATGCCTGACATCCGAGTGCGCTAGGACGGTCGGCGCGCTCCCGCGCGCTCGACGAGCCGGGACATCAGCTCCACCGCGTCGCCGTCGTCCAGGCCCTGCTCGCGCGTCAGGGAGCGCCACGTGGGGAACGCGAGGGCGTGGCCGAGCGCGGCGCGGACGTATTCCGCCTGGCGGCCCCGCAGGCCACGGCCCGCGGCGAGGTCGTCCTGGACCGAGCGAAGGTAGCCGTGGAAGTCCCGCAGCCGGTTGCGGACGGCCGGAACGAGGGGCTCGTCGCGCAGAAGGCTGACGTACATCTCCTCCGTGCGGCCGTAGAACGCATACATCGCGCGGAGCGCGGTGCGGGTCCGCTCGCCGGGCTCGACGATCGAGGTCCACGAGCGAGGGTCTGGCGGCGGGTTCTCGGCGCGCCAGTGCGACGAGCAGGCGGCGAACAGCGTCTCCTCGTCCGGGAAGTGCCGATAGACGGTCGAGCGGCGGACGCCCGCGCGTTCGGCGATCGCACTGATCGAGGTATGCGCCGGCCCAAGCTCCTCGTGCAGGGCGACGGCGCTCTCGGTGATCCGGCGCCGCGTCTGCTCCTCGAGCTCGGCGCGGCGCTTCATGCGGTACGGACGCTTTTGATCGGACATCTCTGTCCAATCATATTGACAGACGCGGCGGCATGTCGTATCTTTCGCGCGACATTACTGTCCAATGAAAGGAAGAGCGATGGAGACTGCACTCACGAGCGTGAAGCTGGTCGGCCCGGACAACGGGCGCGAGGGGTTCCTCGGAAGCATCGGCGTCCGGTTCATGATCGACGGGCCGGAGACGGGCGAGCGCTTCTCGCTGGTCGAGCACGCGATGTCCCCGCGGGCACTCGCCGCGCCTCTGCACCTGCACGCCCGCGAGGACGAGTACAGCTTCGTGCTGGCGGGGCGGATGGGGGCGCTGCTCGGCGACGACGTTGTCGAGGCCGGCCCGGGCGACCTCGTCTTCAAGCCGCGCGACCAGTGGCACACGTTCTGGAACGCCGGCGACGAGCCGTGCCGGATCCTCGAGATCATCGCGCCGGCCGGCTTCGAGCAGTTCTTCCAGGAGCTGTCCGACATGGGCGGCGCGATCGAGGCCGACCCGGACGAGCTGACCGCGCTCGGCGAGCGCTACGGCGTCTCGTTCCAGCTCGACAGCGTTCCGGGGCTCCTCGAGCGCTTCGGGCTCCAGGTCGGCGAGCCGGTGCCCGGCGGCTGGAGGCCGTAGAGAGCTGCCCCTGTGCGTCGCCCTCCGTGAACGCGAGCGTCCGGAGGGCGAGCGCGCCGCGATTGACGCCTCGTTACGTCGTGTTCATCGCCGGTTCCGTGCCGATCCGGCGGGGAGGTGTGCGCGTCGCTCTTTTGCTGGGTGGCCGTCGTCCCAGTCCCAGCGGAGTGTGGAGTG
>Ga0207428_10000935_pt1 | contig 32463 bp, 23 predicted proteins | sample RhiMethybrSRZTD1_FD_187600 | JGI IMG/M metagenome (GOLD analysis project Ga0207428, IMG submission 187600) | Populus rhizosphere microbial communities from Tennessee, USA - Rhizosphere MetaG P. TD hybrid SRZTD1 (SPAdes) (version 3) | ecosystem: Host-associated > Plants > Roots > Rhizosphere >...
CACGACCGTGAGATCGTCCGCCGCGACCTCGTGCGCCCAGGCCCGCGCCCTTTCCACGATGACGGTCGCGACGCGCTCGGTGCCGAGCCCGGCGCCCGCCGCGACTGCGTCCTTGACGCGTTCGATAGTGAAGAATTCGCCGGCCTGGTTCGCCGCCTCGACGAGGCCGTCCGTGTAGAGCAGGAAGCGGTCTCCGTCCGCGAGCGGCTGCTCGAGCTGGCGGTACTCCGCCACTTCCATCATGCCCAGGGGGAGCCCGTTCTCCTCGATCTCGCGGGGACGCGGCTCGTCGCGCCGCCCGCGGAGGAGAGGAGGGTGGCCGGCCGCGCTGTAGCGCATGAGGCCGCTCTCCCGATCGAGGTACAGGTAGGCGGCGGTCACGTATTGGCCGCCGAGGCGGCCCACGAGCGTCTCGTTCATGCCGGCGAGGACGGCGGCCGGTCGATCGGCCAGCGGCTTCTGCGCCGCGATCGCGACCTTGACCATGGACGCGATCAGGGCAGCGGGCACGCCGTGGCCGGACACGTCGGCCACGAGCACGCCCAGCCGCTTCTCGCCGATCTCGAGAAAATCGTAGAAATCGCCCGCGACCGCGGTCATCGGCTCGTAGCGCGCGGCGACGGTGAGACCACCGACCTTCGGCATGGCCGCCGGCAGGATCGACGACTGGATGCGGCGGGCGATGGTCAGCTCCTTGTCGATCGCGACCAGGCGCTCCGCGTCCTTCAAGACGCGGCGCCCCGCGAGCACGCCCAGGGCGGCGATGAGGACGGTGGACCCGAGCGGTTCGACCTCCCCGCGCGGCCAGGTCAGTACGTGCAGGCCACGCAGGTTGTCCACCAGCGCCGTGACCACGAAGGCAGCCAGGCCGATGCGCAGGGTCTGCAGGTCGGGCGCGTCGTCTCGTCGCCGCCGGAGGATGAAAGCCGCGGAGACGAGCATGAACGCGATTGCGATCAGGTTGTTCGGCGGTTCCGCAGAGAACGGCTGCCGTCGGGCGGCGTCGGAGAGGACGGCCAGCACTGCGAACGCACTCACGAAGGCGGCGCTCCACCCCAAGATCCGCCGCCAGGCGGGGAATACCTCCCGCAGGAGCAGCATGGCGGGGATCGGGATCACGTACGTGATCGCGGCGGCCAGATAACGCCAGAAGACCGGCGGGGCGGCGAAGAACAGCGGGAACGTGTCCGATCGCGCGAGGAGGCGCACGCCGTACAGGAAGGCGAAGAGGCCGAACCAAGGCAGGACGGACCTCTCCCGCCGCGACCAGCGGAGGTGGACGACGGCAGCGGCGATGCCGAGGGCGATCAGGAGCGGCCCGAGACCCAGCCGCAGCGCATCCGCACGCAGCGTGTGGGTGACATCCGCGCGCGTGACCTGGAGGAGGAGGGACGAGGTGAGTATCGGGCCCGTCAATCGCCACCCTCCGTCTCTTCCTCGTCTTCGATGGCCAGGAGCTCCAGCAGCATCACGAGGCCATGTGCCGTTTGGTTATCGCGATCGTATCAATCGGCATGGCCGTACAGCCACGCACGTGAGTCCTGCGAGCCACGTTTCCGATCGCCGTGCGCCGCCGCAAGGTGTGCGCAGGCTGGAACGCTCCGTGCACGGGACGCGCCGCCATGACCCCGGAACGCTACGTCCTTGCCATGATCCTGTTCCACACGACGACCCTGGGCCTCGCGGCCGGAGTCGCCATCCGCTGGTGGCGTTCGGAGCGTGCCTCCCGGCCGGGCGGGCCCTGGATCCGAGCCCTCCTGATCGACGTAGGCGCCGCATCCATCTCTACGTACGTCGTGGCGCTGCTGGTCACGACCGCGGTCAACCTCGACTACGGGCGTCGCGTCTACCTGGGTGAGATCTCCGGCCGTCTGATGGGCCAGGCGCTGTTCGGGGAGGCGATCCTCCTCGCCGCGGCTCTTGCGTGGGTGCATCGCCGCGTCGGCCAGCGGGTGCGTGCCGCCGTTTGCGGCGCGTGCGTAGCTGGTCTGGTGCTCGTGTACGTCGAGGCCTACCGCGTCGAGCCCCGGATGCTGAAGGTGCGCCGGCACGTCGTGAACGCGGACTTCCGTGATGCGGCGCCGATCCGCATCCTGCACCTCACCGACATCCAGACGCCGTCGATCGGCGCGCACGAGGAGCGGGCCTTGCGCGCGGGACTGGCGGCGCACCCCGACCTCATCGTCCTCACCGGTGATTACGTGCAGGACGCGCTGGGACGACCTACGGAAGACGACGCGGCGCGGGACCTGCGCGCGCTCATGGCGCGCATCGATTTCGACGCGCCCCTCGGCGTCTACGCGACCGAAGGCGACGTCGGACCTCCTTGCCGCGTGGTCTTTGCCGGGACGCGCGTGCGTTGTCTCGCCGATGCCAGCACCGTCGTCGCCCTTCCGGACGGCGACACCCTGGGGATCACCGGCCTCTCACGCGGCCGTGGCCGCGAGCGCGACCCCGCCTGGCTGGCCGGGCTGCTCAGCAAGGGGCCCGGGGCCGACCATCGCATCGTGATCTCGCACTCGCCCGACTTCGTGGACGCGATGCCGGTGAGCGTGGATCTCGTGCTCGCGGGCCACACGCACGGCGGGCAGTTCGTCGTCCCGTTCTTCGGCCCGCCCGTGACGGCATCACGGCTGCCCCGCCTGTTCGCAGGCGGGCTGCACGACTTCCGCGGGACCCCTCTTCACGTCTCGCGCGGGGTGGGGATGGAGCGCGGCTTCTCACCCCCGGTCCGCTTCCTGTGCCCGCCCGAGATCTGCGTCGTCGACTTGCGATTGTCTCGGGCGGGCGGCGTGTCTAGAAGTGGAAGGTCGTCTTGACCGCGAACAGCGTCCAGTCCTTCTCCAGCGGCTTCGGGTTCTCGACCGCGGACAGGTTCTGGGTGCCATTGAAGTCGTGGAACTCGGCCTTGATCAGCCAATGCGGGTTCACGTCCACGCGCAGGGTGAACGCGAGGTCCTTGACGTACGCGTTCGACGCGGGCTGGCCGCGCGCCACGAGGTTGCGGCCGTCCTTGTCGTTGCGGTCCGCGTAGCTCTCCGAGTAATACCCGCTGGCCTGGAAGTGCTCGTTGATGCGATAGGCGGCCTGGCCGTACGTGGACGTGGGATAGACGAGGGTCACGCTCGGAGGCGGGGTCGGGAAAGGCGTGCCCGAGAGAGTCGTCTTGCCCTCGTTCTTCAAGCGTGAGTGCTCGGCGGTGACGCGCAGGCCGCCGCGGCTGTATTCACCCGAGAACACGAACTGATGGGGCACCGCGTAGTGCGCCGCGGACTGGATGCTGAGCGTCACGGGTGCGGTGCCGGCGAAGCCGCTGTAGGCGGTCGTGGCGATGAAGTCGACGCTCGCGCCCTGGGCGCCGCCACGGAGGCGCAATCCGGAGACGGGCGGATGCCACTCCAGGTAGCCGCCCCACGCATATTTCGCCCGGCCCTCGCTCTTCGAGACCACGTAGCTCAGGTTCGAGAGACGCAGGGCGCTCAGGGGCGGCAACAAGGCGGCCGAGAGCTGGTTCGTGGCCCGCTCGAGCAGGTAGCTGTCGTCGAGGTCGAGCGTGCCGTAGAGGCCCTCGTATTCGAGATACCCGGCCCCGCCGAGCTGGAGGGTGCCGAAGATCCCGCCGCCGTCGATCGCGTTGGTGAGGTCGCGGCGCTCCGGCGGGTAGACGCCGCTGGGCTGGAAGATCTCGGGCCGGGCGACGTCCGCGTCCTGAAGCGTGTTGTAGAGCCCGACCGGGAACTTCACGCGGCCGATGCGGAAGCCGAGCTGGTCCCAGGCGCGGTACTCGCCGACACCCCAGTCCAGGCTCACGCGGTTGTTGCCCTGGGTGCCGAAGTCGCGCGCGAAGAGCTGCGCGGCCACGCGCACCTTGGGCACGGGCTGGGCCGTGAAGTTGAGCGCGGCCTCCGTGAAGGCGAACGTCCCCTCGTCCGTGTCCGAGTCGAGCCAGCGGTTCGCGGACGACTTCAGGAAGCCCTGGCTCACGAACCCGCGGAAGGTGAGGTTGCTCGCGTCCTGCGCGCTCGCGGGCGCAGGGACGGCCGTCAGGCCCGCCACGGCCAGGGACACGACCGCCGCCCACGTCTTCGCGTTCATCGTTCCTCGCATTCGGTGACTCAATCCGTGACCGTCAGGACTTTGACGCCTCCGGCGGCCGCGATCGGTGCGATGTATCCGATCGCTCCGGGGTTCGCGAGCACGAAGGCGATGACCTCGGCGTCCGTCGCCTTGACGGCCGGGGGCGTGCTGCGGCCCGAGTACACCTGCTGCAGCCAGAAGTTCTGCACCGCCGAGATCTGGCCCATGCCTTCGATGGCCAGTACCGCGCGCGTGAACGCGGCCCGCACGGGCGATCCCGCGGACTGATCCACGGGGACCACTCCGCGTCCATCGCTCCAGCGGCCGGTCTTCTTCAGGAAGTAGCGCGCCAGCTCCTGCCGCTTGATCGACGTCGCGGGGTTGCTGGCGGCCGTGATGACGACGAACGAACCTTCGTCGGCGGCGGGTGCGCCGCCCACTCCCAACGCAGCGCTCATCAAGAGCGCCGCCACGGCGATTCTCATCGGTGACCTCGTCCGAGGTGGGGGGAACCTCGCGCGGGGTGGATGCTAGAGAGTGGTCACCGAGGGTTCAACGGCTGTGTAGCGCCCGCGTGTGGAAGCGCACAGACGTATCCATTCCGTGTCCGCGCGGTGCGCGTCTTTCGCGGAACTCAGCGGTCGTTTTGTATGCGTTCGACGCGCTGCGGGAACGTCCGCTCCCCTAGAAGTGAAAGGTCGCCTTCACCGCGAACAGGTTCCAGTTCGGCACGAGCGGCTTCGGGTTGTCGAGCTGGGTGAGGTTGGAGGAGCCGTCGAAGCGATGGTATTCGCCCTTGAGCAGCATGTGCGGGTTGACGTCCACGCGCAGCGTGAACGAGAGGTCTTTCGTGTAGGCGTCGGAGGCGGGCCGGCCCCGCTGGACCAGCAGGAGACCCTCCTTGTCCTTCCGGTTCGCGTAGCTGACCGAGTAGTACCCGCTCACCTGCGCGTGCTCGTTGAAGCGGTAGGCGAGCTGGCCGTACGTCGAGGACGGATAGACGACCTGGGGCACGGCCGGCGGAGCGGGAAACGGCGTGTTGCTCAAGGCGGTGACCGTCTCGGTGCGGACGCGGATGTGCTCGGCGGACAGGCGCAGGCCTCCGCGCGCGTACTCGGCGGAGAACACGAGCTGGCGCACGTCCATGTTCGCGTCCGAGCGGACGCTCAGGGCCACCGGCGCGGGACCGAGGGGAGAAGGACTGAAGGCCGTATACGTCGTCGTCGCTCCGAAGTCGATGTTCGCGCCCTGCACCCCGGTGCGCAGCCGCAGGCCGGCCAGCGGCGGATGCCATTCCGCGTAGGTCGTATAGGCCCGCTTGGAGTGGCCCTTCATGTTGAAGACCTGGTAATCGATGCCCGTGAAGCGGAGACCCGCCAGCGCAGGCACCAGCGCGGCGCCGATCTGGTTCGTGGCTCGGCTGAGGACGTAGCTGTCGTCGAGGTCGAGCGTCCCGTACTCCCCCTCGTACTCGAGGTAGCCGGCGCCGCCCATCCGGATGGTCCCGAAGATCCCGCCGCCGTCGATGGCGTTCGTGATGTCGCGGCGTTCGGGGGGATAGACGCCGCTGGGCTGGAAGATCTCTGGTCGGGCCACGTCGGCGTCCTGGAGAGTGTTGTAGAGGCCGACGGGGAACTTGATCCGTCCGGCCCGGAAGCCGAGCGGGTCCCAGGCCCGGTATTCGCCGATACCCCAGTCCAGGACCAGGCGGTTGTTGCCCTGCCGTCCCAGGTCGCGGGCGAAGAGCTGGGCGCCGACGCGGATCTTCGAGACCGGCTGCGCCGTGAAGTTGAGGGCGGCCTCCGTGAAGGCGAACGTCCCCTGGTCGCTGTCGGTGGTCAGGAACTTGTTCGCCGACGACTTCAGGAACCCCTGGCTCACGAAGCCGCGAACGACGAGGCCGCCCACGTCTTCCGCGCGCAGCGGGGACGCGCCCGCGATCAACGCCGTGAGGGCGAGGGACAGACCGACCGGCCACATCTTCGTCATGATCACTTCTCTCTCAATCCTTGATGGCCAGGACCTTGACGGTCCCGGCGGCGGGCGCGGCGCCCACGTACCCGATCGCGCCGGGATTCGCGGTGATGAATGCGATCACCTCCTCGTCCGCCGGCTTGACGGGCGGCGGCGTGCTCTTTCCGGAGTACACCTGCTGCAGCCAGAAGCTCTGGACGGCCGAGATCTTCCCCATGCCCTCCACGGAGAGCACGGTGCGCGTGAACGCGCTGCGCACGGGCGATCCCGCGGACTGGTCCACGGGCCGCACCTCGCGCCCGTCACTCCAGCGGCTCGTCTTCTTCAAGAACAGGCGAGCCAGCTCCCCGCGCTTGAGAGAGGGCACGGGATTGTCGGCGCCGACGACCACGACGAACGTGCGGTCGTCGTCCGCGGGTGTGACGTTGCTTCCCAACAAGGCGCTCATCACGAGCGCCGCGACAACGAGACGCATTCTCATTCCTCGTCCGAGGTGGAACGAAACCTCGCGATGCATACTGGGGTCGCGCGCGCGCGCGATCAACGGGCGTTACCCGGCCCGGTACGGGCTCTCACCACGTACGCGTTGTCACGTCGTACGGGTTCTCACATGGGCGGGTAACGCGCAGCTCGCGTCGGTCAACGGTCGTGAAGATCGCGCGTGGGGCGCCGCACAGACGTATCCATTCCGTGGCCGCGGTGCGTTTCTTTTGCGCTATCAGCGCGTCGCTTCGTTACCGTTCGAAGCGTTCGACGCGGCGCAGGAATGTCCGCTCTTCACTGAGGATGAAGCGCTCCTCTTGCGCCCTCCGGAAGTTCGCCGCGCCCGCGGGATCCGTCTTCAATCGCGCGCGGTAGGCCTCGTAGGCGGCCAGGCTCTCGAACGAGATCAGGGCGAGGGCGATGTTGTTCGTGCCCTCGTGGGGCATGAAGTAGCCCACGAGCTCACCGCCGCAGGCGGGGATGATGGCCAGCCAGTTCCGCGCGTACTCCTCGAAGGCGTCGTGCTGGAAGGGATCGAGCACGTAGCGGATGCAGCAGGTCACGGTCATGGCGTCCTCCTCGGAAAGGCCGACGGTAGCCGCCGGCGGAGGTGGGATGCTTCGGCCGCGGCCGAAGCATCGCCGCAGCGCATCCACTACGATCGGGACGTCCTCTCCGCGGAGATCGCGATGTTCGACGACACGACCCTGGCCCGGATCGGCGCTCTCGTCGGTGATCCCGGCCGCGCGAGCATGCTGGCGGCGCTGCTCGACGGACGCGCCCTCACCGCCGCCGAGCTGGCTGCGCACGCGGGTGTCACCCCGCAGACCGCGAGCGGCCATCTCGCGAAGCTCGTCTCGACCGGCCTCGTCGTGATGCGGCCCCAGGGCCGCCATCGCTATCACTCGCTGGCCTCGCCCGAGGTGGCGGCGATGCTGGAAGGCATGAGCGGCCTGGCCGCGTCCCTGGATGGCATGCGCGCCGGCCGCGCCCTGCGCGTGGGTCCGCGCGATGCGGCATTGCGCGCCGCCCGCACCTGCTACGACCACCTCGCCGGGCGCCTCGCCGTCGGTCTCGCCGACGCGCTGGCCGCGCGGGGGCACGTCGTCATCGAGCGCGACGGCGGGCTGGTCACGCCGGAGGGCGCGCGGTTCCTCGAGGAGTTCGGCCTCGACATGGAGGCGGCCGGGCAAGGGAAGCGCGCGCTCTGCCGCACCTGCCTGGACTGGAGCGAGCGCCGGCTGCATCTCGCGGGCGCGCTCGGCGCGGCCATCCAGCGCCGTTGCTTCGACCTGCGTTGGGTCCGCCGCCTCGAGGGCACGCGGGCGTTGGCCGTGACCGCGGGCGGGGAGGCGGGGTTCCGGAAGATCTTCGGCCTCGTCACCCGTTCCGGAACGGGTTAGCCGTCAGCCCATCCACTGCGGGTTCCGGTCAGGGCCGCCATCGCTTCGAGGGCTTCTCGCCTGTTCATGACCAGGCCCTCCGCGGTCTAGCTCGTGCAGCCGGGGTGGCCGCAGCCGCAGCCGCCCTTGTTACCCGCCGCACGGCTGCCCGAGCTGGCCGCGTTCGCGCAAGCCTCGCTGCAGAATCGCTGCCCGCTCCGCTGGACCGTCCCTTCCTGACATTTGCAACCGGGATGTGCACAGGTCATGGGTCCCTCCTTCACGTTACGAACCTGATTTCAACGTACACCTCCGTCACCGCGGCTGCAGGAGGGGAGACGAAGATCGCCGGCATGAATAAGGTTGCAACCTTGATAGGCTCGGCGGCGTCCTATCGCTGAAGGCCGTGGCGCGCTCGGCGGGGAGGAACGATGGAAACCTGGTGGCAGGACATCCGTTACGGCGCGCGCATGCTGACGCGGAGCCCCGGATTCACCACCGTGGCCGTCTTGACCCTTGCCCTGGGCATCGGCGCCAACACCGCGATCTTCAGCGTGATCAACGCGGTCCTCCTGCGCGCCCTTCCCTACGAGGAGGCGGACCGGCTGGTCTTCCTGACCGAATGGTCCGAGCAGGTCCCGGAGATGAGCTTCTCCGTCGCGAACCTGAAGGACGTCCGCGACCAGAGCACCTCGTTCGAGTCCCTGGTCGGCTACAACGGCACGGGCTTCATCCTCAATACGGAGGGCGCGGAGGCGGAGCGCCTCAGCGGCCGCCAGGTCTCGTCCGGCCTCTTCGCGACGCTGCGCAAGGCTCCCGTCCTCGGCCGGGGCTTCACCGCCGACGACGACAAGCCGGGGGCGGAGCCGGTGGCCATCCTGTCCGAGGGCTACTGGGAGCGCCGGTTCGGCCGCGACCCCGGGATGGTGGGCCGCCACCTCGTCTTGAGCGGCGAGCCCTTCACCGTGGTCGGCATTCTGCCCAAGACCGTCCACGGAAGCTGGAGGACCATCGACGTCTACACGCCGCTGTTGCGCCTCGAGGACAAGATCGGCGGCGAGAACAACCGCGGCAACCACCCGGGCATCTACGTCATCGGCCGCTTGAAGCCGGGCATCACCGTCGAGCGCGCGCGTACCGAGGTGAAGGGGATCGCCGCCCGCCTCGCCGAGCAGCATCCCAACAGCAGCGCCCGGCAGAGCATGACCCTGGAGACGCTGCACCAGGCCTACGTGGGCGACTTGCGTCCGGCGCTCATGCTCCTCCTGGGAGCGGTGGCCTTCGTGCTGCTCATCGCCTGCGGCAACGTGGCGAACCTGCTGTTGTCGCGGGCGGCGGGCCGGCAGAAGGAGATCGCGGTGCGGCGCGCCCTGGGGGCGCCGCGCGCGCGCATCTTCCGCCAGCTCCTGACGGAGAGCGTGCTCCTCGCGGCGTTGGGCGGGATCCTGGGGATCGTGCTCGCGTTCTGGGGCGTCCGCGGCCTCGTGGCGTCGCTGCCCGCGAACGTCCCGCGCGTGGACGAGATCCGCGTGGATGGCGTCGTCCTGGCCTTCACGGGCGCCCTTGCCGTCTTCACCGGTCTCCTCTTCGGCATCGCCCCCGCCTGGAAGATCTCGAGCGGCGGCGTCCAGGGCGCGCTGCGCGAGGAAGGCCGCGGCACCGTCGGCCCCGCGCATCATCGGCTGCGCAACACGCTCGTGGTGGCCGAGATCGCGCTCGCCCTGATCCTGCTCGTGGGAGCGGGCCTGCTCGTGCGCAGCTTCGCGCACGTGCTGGCCGCCGATTCCGGCTTCCGCGCCGGCGGCGTGCTCACGGCGAACCTGCCCTTGCCACAGACACGCTTCCCGGAGGAAGCCAAGCGGGCCGCCTTCGTCCGCGACGTGGTCGAGCGCATGAAGGCGATTCCCGGCGTCGAGGTAGCGAGCGCCGCCCTTCCGCTCCTGGGCGGCTGGCAGAGCTCGTTCACCCTGGAGGGCCGGCCGGAGCCGCCGCCGGGCCAGCTCCCCTCCGCGGACATCACCCGCGTGACCCCGGACTACTTCAAGGCCATGGGCGTGCGCGTGCAGCAGGGACGTGTCTTCACCGACCACGACACGGCGGAGGCGCCGCCGGTGGCGGTGGTGGACGAGACGTTCGTGCGCGCGCATTTTCCGGGCGAGAGCGCGCTCGGCAAGCGCTTCCGTTTCGGCTCCAGCCGCGGTCCCGACCAGAAGGACGTCAAGTGGATGGAGATCGTCGGCGTGGTGTCCCACGTCAAGAACTACGGCGTGGACCAGGAGAGCCGGGTCGAGATCTACCTGCCGTACTTCCAGAGCCCGGTGACCAATGCCACGCTCCTCGTGCGCTCGTCGACGGACCCGGCGGCGCTGGCCGCGTCCCTGCGCCAGGCGGTCAAGGGCGTGGACCCGGAGGTGCCGATCTATTCGGTGCGCACCCTGTCCGAGATCGTGTCCGACCGCACGGCCCAGCGCCGCCTGGCCGTCATGCTCATCACGGTGTTCGCGGCGGTCGCGCTGCTGCTGGCCGCGGTCGGGATCTACGGCGTGATGTCCTACGCGGTGGCGCAGCGGACGCAGGAGATCGGGATACGCATGGCCCTGGGCGCGGAGCGTCGCGACATCCTGCGCATGGTGCTGCGGCACGGCAGCCTCATGGCCGTGACCGGCATCGGCCTGGGGCTCGCGGTGGCGCTCGGCCTGGCCCGCCTGATCACGTCACTGCTCTTCCAGGTCAGCGCGACCGACCCGCCCACTTTCTCGGTGGTACCGGTCGTGCTGATCGCGGTGGCCCTGCTCGCGTGCTACATCCCGGCCCGGCGCGCCACGCGCGTCGACCCGCTCGTGGCGCTGCGTTACCAGTAGGCGCCGTCGGGCGCGATCAGGACCGGTTCTCCTCGTACGCCATCTGGGCTCGGCGTGAGTTCACGATGACGGTCACGCCGCCCGTGGCCGTGCCGCCCTTTCCGTCGGCGATCTGGTACGTGAAGCGATCGGTACCCGAGAAGCCGAGGAGGGGCTTGTACGTGATCGTCCCGTTCGCGGAGAGGGTGACGGAGCCTCCGCGGGCCGGGAACACCTTGACCACGGTCAGCGCGTCGCCGTCGGGATCGCTGTCGTTGGCCAGGACGGCGATGGTGACCGGGGAGCCGCTCGTGGTTGCCTGGTCGGCCGCGGCCACCGGCGCGTCGTTCACGGGTCTGACGTCGAGAGTCACCGTGGCCGTGCGCGACGCGAACACGCCGTCGTTGGCCGCGAACGTGAAGCTGTCGGTACCGTTGTAGTTGGCCTTCGGGGTGTAGGTCAGGTTCGGCGCCGACCCCGACAGCGTTCCCTGCTGCGGGCTGGAGAGCACGGCGAACGCGACGGGCTGTCCCTCGGGATCGATGCCGGCGAGCGTGATCGCTGCTGTCGTGTCCTCGTCGAGGGTGACGGTCTCCCCGATGGCCGAGGGCGCGCCCACGAGGGATGTCTCGACGAGACCGACGTTGTCGGCGGGCACGGCCTCGGGCTCGCGGGCTACGACACGCGCCGCCCCGCGAATGGGCTCTGCCGCCGGACGATCGTTCGGATCTCCCGGAAACGTGAGCGCGTTGATCTCCTGCCGGTTCGTGAACCCGTCGCCATCGGAGTCGACGTCCTCGAACCCGTTGGCGACGAAGTCATGGCCGTTGGCCACGAAGCCCGCTTGATAGGGGTTGGCGGCGTCGATACTGGGGTGGCCCGAATGACAGACGGAGCAACGCGCCGTGTCGGCCAACCGCGTGCCCGCGGCCTGGGGATAGACGTCGAGGAAATTCGGCCCCGCGAACTGCGCCGGGTCGTGCGCGTCGAGGTAATACGGCCAGGCCTTGACGCTTTCGCCCGTGAAGACGACGCCGAGTGCCGAAGCCGCCATGGCCCAGGCCAAGGAAAGACGGATCACCCGTTTCATCGCCGACCTCCTCACCGCGGAGCGCCATTGACCGTGACTTCGACCACCGCCTGGACGCTGCCGCTCGCAGCCACCGACGAGAAGTTGCAGTAGACCGTCTTCGCCGACTCGAAGCACCTGTCCGCCGGCGCCACCGAGGCCAGATGGACCTCCGGGGAGAGCGGCTGGACGATGGACACGTCCGTGGCCGCCTGCCCGGTCGTGTTCTCGACCGTCACCGCGTAGGTCAGGTTGGCGCCGGGTTCGACAGGGTCGGGCGCACCCGACACCGTCACTCGGAGATCCGAGCTGCCCGAGCGCAGGTCCCGGATCTTCACCAGGAAGGCGTCGGAGTCGAATGTGCTGCTGCACGGGCTCGCCGCCGTGCCGCAGCTCGGATCCCACGGAGCGTTACCAAGGCCGGGCCTCGGCTGGGGGAAATTGCTCGATTCCGTTTCGCCGGCGATGTAGACGTCGTTTCCCGCACCGATTGCGATCGCCTTCCCCATGTCCACACCGCTTCCACCCACGGGGCTGCTGTAGGTGAGGGTGCCGTCGGGGGCGAGCTGGGTGACGAAAGCGTCGGTGAGGCCGGTGAAGCTGCGGAGAGGCCGCACGGCGGGGAAATTGGTCGAAGAGGTGGAGCCAGTCACGAACGCGTTGCCGGACGAATCGACGGCGATCCCGCTCGCCGCGTCCGGGCCCAGGCCGCCGAGGAACGTCGAGTAGACGAGCGCGGTGCCCGTCGCATTCAAGCGCGTCACGAATGCGTCCGGACCCCAGGCCAGCCCCGACTGGACGGCATTTCGAATCGGAAAGACGGGGCTGTCCGTGAAGCCCGTCAGGTATGCGTTCGCGCCGCCATCGACGGCGATGCCGGTCGCGCTCTCGAACGACGCGCCGCCACCGCCGATCCGCGTCGCGTACGCGATGCCGCCCGCGTTCGTGAAGCGGACGACGAACGCATGACCGCGATTGCCGTTCTGCGCCGCGTCCTGCGTCGTGGGAAAGTCCGCCGAGTCGGTCCGCCCGGCGACGAACGTGGCCGTGACGACACGACAGCAGAGAGGCAACTCGGGGACCAGGTACGATCGCACGTCCACGGCCGTGGCTTCGTCGTAGCCGCTGCCGCCCAGATAGGTCGAGAACAGCAGCCAGGAGCCGTGGGCATTGAGCTTGGCGATGAACGCGTCTCCATGCCCTCTGAAGGGCTGATTGGGGTTCTCGAGCCGTAGGCCGCCGGATTCGGTGTAGCCGACGACGTGGGCGTTGCCGGAAGCGTCGACGGAGATGGCGCGGCCCCCGTCGTAACTCTCACCGCCGAGATAGGTCGAATACACGAGCGCGCCGCTCGGATCCAGCTTGGTGACGAAGGCATCGCTGTAACCCCTGGAGACGACCTGGAATGGGCAGGCGGGATCGCACTCGAAGCCGATCGGGGGCGTGGGATGGATCTCGGGATAGGTGGGGAAGGACTGCGAAAAAGTCTCGCCGGTGACGTACGCGTTGCCTTGGCCGTCGACCGCGATCCCCGCCGCGGTGTCGCCGCTCTCGCCGCCCAGATAGGTCGAGTAGACGGGCGTCAGCTCGGCGTCGCCCGGCCAGGGTCCTCCGCGACGGAACCGGGTGACGAAGACGTCTGGTGCGATCGTCGCGCCCGGAGTCGGGCTCGACTGCGGTGTCGGATAGGTGCCGCCCGGGGTCGGAAAGTCCAGGGAACGGGTGGACCCCGTCACGTAGACGTCCCCGGACTCGTCGACGGCGACGCCGGTGGCGGAGTCGTGCGCCGACCCCCCGAGGTAGGTCGAGTAGCTCAGCACAGGGTCGATCACCAGCGGTCGGGACGCGTCGTAGGCGCCGATACGAAAACCGACTTCGCCCGTGGACCCGATCACGAAGTCGCCGGCGACCGGGCGGCGGGAGCCGTCCTTCTCCTGGTAGAGGACGGGCCGCGACAAGCGCAGCTTCTCTCCACCGACATCCAGGAGCAGGTCACCATGCGCATCCGGCCGAAACGGCGCGGGCCCCTCGAAGGCCAGCCGGATCGCCGAGGGATCGGCGCCGGCCGCCACGACGAAGTCGTATTCGAGCTGACCCTGCCGCCCGTAGAAGACGACGTCGACGCCGGGGTAGACGCCCTCGTAGCGGACGCGCTCGTAGGTCGCGATGCTCCTCCGCCACCGCGAAGGATCCTTGCCGCGGAAGTCGTTGACCTTGCCGGGAAGCTCCATGAAACCCGCGATCTTCGGATCGGCCGCCGCACCCACGAGCCGCATCCGGACGGCGGAGGCGGTCGTGCCGCTCGGGTGACGAAGGGTGAGGACGGCCTCGCTCGGGGTCAGGAAAACCGTGTATCCGTCGCCGCGGCCGAGGAAGCGCACGCGCCCGTCGACCTGGCCCTGGTTCGCCTCGAACTGCAGTGGCAAGTCCACGATCGAGGGCGGACTCACCGCCCCCGAAGTGACGCTCGTGCGCGGTGAGCCCGCATGGGCCGCGGGAGACGCCGTGAGAATGGTCACGACCGCGAACAGACCGGCAATCCGGAGCCGAACCGGCACTCGCTCCCGTATGGTGGATCGGTTGCCGACCATCGTTCCCCCTCGCGAAACCGCGGCTCTCTGGCCCCGTGCCGCTTAGACAACGGCCGACCGCGGATGTTCCGCCCCGGGTGGCTCCCCCGTCGCCCGTGCGCGAGAATGGAACCCGGCTCCCCCATACGTTCGTCTTGAACAGGACGAGGCGGCGATGACAGCGTCGGGGAACACACGGGCGTGATGCGGCTCGCCCTGATCGTCGTCGCCGTGCTGGCCGCGGGGCCCGATGCGCCGCGGGACCGCCTGGACCGGGCCGCGGCCGCGCTCCTCGCGCGCGATGCCGCGACCGCCTTGCCGCTCCTTCAGCCGCTCGTCGAAGAGGGAACGCTCGACGATCCCTCGCTGCTGACCGAGGCGCATCACTACCTGGGCCAGGCCTATCAGCAACGGAGCGAGTACCCGTTGTCCCTCGCACACTTCTCGAAGGCGCTGGCGCTGAGCCGCGCCGTGCCGCTGCCGCAACTCGAGGGCCGGACGCTGCAGTCGATGGCGCAGGTGCTGAAGAACCTGGGTGACTACGCTCAGGCACTGAGCCGGGCCCGGGAAGCGATCGCCGTCTTCGAATCGCTGGGAGATACCGAGGGAGCGGGGCGGGCCTGGGTGGCCATCGGCGCCGTCCACGATCTCCAGGCGGACTATCGATCGGCGCTCGAGGCCTACCGTCAGGCCCGGGAGCGGCTCGAGCCTTCGAAGTCCCAGGCCTTCTATCGCCTCCTGAACGAGATCGGAATTACGCACAAGAACCTCGGGAACTTCGAGGAGGCGCTCGCCCACTACCACCAGGCCCTGGCCGAGCAGGAGCGCACCGGCGACACGTACGGCCAGGCCGTCACCGTCAGCAACATGGGAGTGGCCTATCACCTCCTCGGGCAGCTCGAGCAGGCGATCGAGTGCTACCAGCGCGCGCTCGCCCTCGCGCGGACGCTGGGCGACCGGCGCGGAGAGAGCTTCGTTCTCGGAAACCTGGCCGAGCTGTACGAGGGTGGCGGCCAGCCGGCGCGCGCGCTCGAGCTGCTGCAGCAGCAGCGCGAGCTCGCGCGTGGGATCGGCAGCCGCGTCTCGGAGGCGAACGCGCTCGCGAACCAGGGAAGCGTCCTCGTGACGCTCGGCCGTCTGGCCGAGGCGCGAGCGCAGTACGAACAGGCCCTGGCCCTGCGCCGCGACCTGGGGTCGCGCGCCGATGTCAGCTCCACCCTGGGCGCCCTGGCCCGGCTCGCCCTGCGCGAGGGACACCCGATCGAAGCGAGCGGTCTGGGCAGGGAGGCGTTGCGTCTGGCCCAGGAAGTGGAGAACCCCGAAGTCGAATGGCAGGCGCGTCTCGTCCTGGCCCGCGCCGCCCGCGTTTCCGGCGATGCCGAGAGCGCGATCGCCCACCTGCGCAGCGGCATCGAGGTCGTGAACGGCGTACGCGGGCGAGTCCTGAGCGACGCGGGAAAGGTCGGCTACCTCGACACCCGCCAGACCGTCTTCTACGAGCTCGTGGACGCGCTGGAGGCGGCGGGACGGCCGGCGGAAGCGCTGGAGGTGGCGGAAGCGGCGCGCAGCCGCGCCTTCGCCGACCTCCTGGCCGGGAGGGAGGCGGCCCTCGAGCCCATCGATGCGGCCTCACTGAAGGAGATCCGCGAGGCGGAGGCGAGCCTCCGCGCCCAGACGCGGCTGGCCGCCGCCGCGGGAACATCCGCTGGTGACGAGACGCTCCGACGCCGGGCGGCCATCGAGACGGACCTCGGCCGCCGGCTCCGCTCGCTTCAAACGGCGCAGCCCGAGCTGGCCAGCCTGGTGGTGGCGGAGCCAGTGGCGGCCTCGGAGATCGCCGCCACCGCTCGCCGCCTCGACGCCACCATCGTCGAGTACTTCGTGACCGACGGGCGGTTGTTCATCTGGGTGGTTTCGCCCGCCGGCCCCATCCGGAGCGTGGCGGTGGGGCTGCCGCGCGCGGAGCTGCGGCAGAAGGTGCGGGCGCTGCAGGATGCGCTCAACGGCGTCGACCTGGCCGGCCTGCGCCGCCCGGGTCCCGTGCGTGCCCTGCTTGCCGATCTCTACGGCTGGGTGCTGGCGCCGGTGGAGCGGCACCTCCCCCGCGATCCCTCGGCGCTCGTCTACGTGGTTCCGCATGACGTCCTCCTCGCCGTTCCCTTCGCCGCGCTCGTCGACGAGCGCGGCCGCTACGCCATCGAGCGGCACACGATGGCCTCGGCTCCGTCCGTTGGGGTCCTTCGCTATACCTCGGACAAGAGACGCCGTCCGATTTCCGCCGACGAGCCACACCTCCTGGCCCTGGCTGATCCGCGGCCGCCCGAGGGCGCCGGCCTCGGACCGCTGCCCGGTGCAAGGGCCGAGGTGGAGGCGATCGGCCGATCGACCCCCGCATCCCGCCGGACGATCCTCCTCGCCGAGCAGGCGAGCGAGTCCAACGTGAAGCGGCTTGGAGGGGGCCAGAGCGTCCTGCACTTCGCCGTGCACGGCCTCATCCGAGACGATCGACCGTGGCAGTCCGCCCTCCTGCTCTCGCCGGGCGAGGGAGAGGACGGATGGCTCAGGGCGTCGGAGGTCTTCGGGCTGGGACTGCGAGCCGACCTCGTCGTCCTCAGCGGGTGCTCGACCGGCCTGGGGAAGGTGACCGGCGACGGCGTCCTCGGCCTGGCGCGCGCGTTCTTCTACGCGGGGACGCCCTCGGTCGTCGTGAGCCAGTGGGATGTCAGCGATCGGGCCACGGCCTTCGTGATGGAGCGCTTCTACGCCCGGCTTCAGGCGGGGTCCAGCAAGGCTCACGCGCTGCGCTCCGCCCAGCTGGCCGCGCGGGCGCGCTTCTCCCACCCCGCGCTGTGGGCCGGCTTCGCGCTCGTGGGCGAGCCGCAGTGATGGCCGCGCGCAGCCTCGTCGACCTGATCCGACGGAGCGTGAGGCTGCGGTTCGCTCTGGCGGCCGAGGCCTTCGCCGATCACCTGATCGAGCGTGGACGCTTGGCGGAGGTACCCCCGGGAGGCCTGCTCGCGCACGCCGGCCGGCTGTCCCTCGACGATCTCTACCTCGCGACCGCGTGCGCGCGCGGGGAGGAGAAGGCGTGGGAGGAGTGCGCGAGCCGCCATTTCGCGTTCATCCGCGACTTCGCCCGGCGCTACCTGCCCGAGGCGGAGGCACGCGACCTGGGCGACGAGGTCATCGCGGGCCTGTGGCAACGCGGGAAGATCGCGCGTTTCGACGGACGGAGTACCCTGCGGACCTGGCTCGGCGCGGTGACGGCACACGCGGCCCTCAATGCCCTCAAGGCGTCCCGTCGACGTGTGCCTCTGGAGAGCGGAGCGTCAGGGTCGTCACGCGAGCGGGACGACCCGCTGCCGGCGCGAGGCCCGACCGATGACGAGGCGCGCGGGATCCTGCGCGACCTGGTGGGAGAGGCGATCCGCCGCCTGCCCAGCGAGGACAAGCTCCTCCTCCTCCTTCGTTACGAGCAGGGGTTGACCCTGGACGAGATGACGGCCGTGCTGGGAGGCTCGAAGTCCACGATGAACCGGCGGCTCAGCCGGACGTGCACGGACTTGCGGGCGGGTCTGGAGGCCCAGGCCCGAGAGCGGTTCGGAGGGACGACGGACGTCCTGCGCGCCGGGGTCGAGCTGGGCGACCTCGATCTGGACCTGGCCGCGCTCGTGCGAAGCGGGCCGGCTGGGACGGATCCGGCGTGACGCCGTCTAAGCAGTGGAGCGGAAAGAGAACGGCCACGTGACCGACGAACACGAACACGATCTGAATGCCCTGGCCGCCCACCTGGAAGGGCGCCTCGAGGGTGAAGAGCGGCGGAGGACGATCGATCATCTGAGCACGTGTCTCCAGTGCCGCGAGACCGCGGCCATGCTGTCTCGCTCGCAGCCGGCCCTGGCCGAAAAGAGCGGCGACCCTTCCGTGCCTCACGAGAGGGTGACGACGGCGCGCCCCTGGTGGCTTGGCCTCGCCGCGGCGGCGGTCGTGGGGACCGCGGTAGCCGTCCGCGTCCTGTCCACCGCTTCGCCGGACGCGGGACCCAAGATGAGTCCGTCCTCCTTCCCCCCGGGGGGACCGGCGTCCGTTGCCAAGGCGGCGGATCCGCCGACGCCCCCTCCGGCCGACGGTGCGCGCCTTCCTTCGCCGAGCGCTCGTGTGAGCGGGCCCGTACTCGACGAAGGTCTCCTGGCCCGACGCGGTGGGGTGAAACGCGTCGCCGGAAAGGCCTTCCGCCCAGTGGGCGGCGAGTGGATCGACATGAGCTACGAGCCGACGGCCGGGCTGCCCGAGGTCGACATCGGCGGCCCGGACGAACGCCGACGGATCCTCTCCCGCCTTCCCGCACTTGCTCCCTATTTCGCTCTCGGCGACCGGGTGGTCGTCGTCTTCGAAGGCACCGTCTATCACCTGCGGACCGGCGGTGCCCCGTAGCGACGGGCCGGTCTAGTTCGCGGGGCTGGCGGGCGGGGTGTATTCGAGGGTGACGGTGCGGAAGTTGAGCGAGAGCTTCTCGGCGCAGGCCAGGGCGATCCGGGCCACCGGCGTCGTCCAGACGATCTCCTGGCCGGGCAGCGAGCCGCCGACGTCGCCGCGCGAGGCGGGCTTTCCGTTCTCGTCGGTGAGGCGCTTCTCGATGTCCTCGCAGGCCGCGGACGACGGCTTCAGGGCCGTGAGCTGGATGCGGCCGAGGCCTTCGGGGCCAACCCCGAACAGGACGCGGAACGTCGAGCCGTCCGCTTCGTAGGCGGGGATCCCCATGTCACTCGGTCCGGGCCGTGGCTGCCCGAAGTCCACGGGTTGGGCCAGCTTCTGCGCCTCGCCCGGGAAGGCGGCCAGCACTTCCGCCTTCTTCATGCCCCAGCGCGCGGTGCGCCACGCGGGCGGAGGCGCGGGCATCGTGGTGGTGGTCGTCGTCGTGCTCGTGGTGGCGGCCGCGACCGTGGTCGGCGGCGGCGGCGGGGTCGCGGCCTGCTCCTTGGGCTTGCAGGCGGAGAGCGCCACCGTGGTGAGCAGCAGGCCGGCGAGTGCGTGACGGTGCGGCCGGCGCGTCCTGCTCGCGATCATGAGTGCGCGGATCTTAGGCCCCGCGCCGGGAGGGGTCAAGGATCCGCATCACGCGCGTCACGTCATACGGACGCGTTGGAGCCCATGAACATGTCGCGGAGCCGCACCCCCGCCTGGGCGCCCAGGCGCGCGCGCCACGGCCGCAGCAGGAGGGGCAGGTCGATGGCGACGCTCACGAAGTCTTTCCCGATGACGAGCCGGCCGTGCGTGCCGCGCGCGCGGCCGGACGTGGCCGTGAAGAGGATCGTGTCGCCCTCCCATCTCCAGTCCACGCCCAGCTGTTCTCCGACGGACTGCGCGAACTCTTCGGCCCGCCGTCGCGCTTCCGGGGTGGGAATCTGCCGCGCGCAGGCGACTTCGATGCTGGCCATGGTCGTTCTCCCTCCTTACGGCGACTCGTGTGAGGCGTCGTTCTCGCGGTGCCACTCCTCTGCTTCCGCGAGACGGTGCGCGAGCACCTCCTCTCGCTCCGTGAACTCGGCTTCGCTCAGCGCCCCCGACTCCATGGCCTGATAGAGCTGCAGGAGCTCTGCGCGCAGGCCGTCTTCGTCGTGGCGGGCGTTCTCCGCACGCGTCACGATCTCCTCGAAGATCCAGAACAGCCCCCGCAGGGGCAGGGTCAGGAGGACCATTCCCGGCTCCCGCGGCTCGTCCCCGCGGCCAGCTGCAGGTCGACGAAGTTGAAGGGCGCCCGCGGACCCGTACATCGGAAGACGTATTGCGCGGGCCAGGAGGAGGCGATTTCGCCCACGCGCTCCTCGAAGCGCTTCTGCAATTGCCGGTCGACGAGGAATGCGAGATCGGCGACCCCCTCTTCCGTCGTGGGGGCGTTGGTCCGCGTCTCCGCGACCTCCGCCTCGAGCGCCTGGAGCGCGCGCTCGGCGAGGCTGGCCCGCTCCGAGCGCAAGCGCTCCTCGAAGCGACGGCCGAGCTCGATCTTCTCGGCCTGTCCGGGCGCCCGCTCGCGGAACACCCGGTCGCGCAGCTCGGCGAGGCCGGCGTCCCCCTCGACGATGTGCTTGAAGATGTTCGGCACGTCCCAATGGATCTTCAGGCCCATCTCGATCTTCCCCTCCAGGCGATCCAGCTCGGCCTGGATGCCGCCGGCATTCCGCCGCAAGACGCTCGTGACCTCCCTCTGGCTCCGGGCGACGTGGCCGAACGTCATGGGGATGACGGTGGAGGAATTGGCCAGCTCGTGGATCACGCGATGGTGGGGCTCCAGGTTGCGCCGCAGCGGCAGCACGCGCCGATCACGCTCGTACGCGCTCACCACCGCCGCCACCTCTCCGACCGCCACCGGATGCACGCGCGCCGGCCGGCCGCGGTAGTCCAGCCCCACCTCGCCCAGCTCCGGCGCTCCCGCCGCGCGAACCAGTCCATAAACGTACAGCCCATGCGAATCCATGATCACCTCTCTCCGATTGCGAGGCCGGCATGGCCCTCGGGTCCTGGCGTCCTCACGCCGGTGCGGCCACGGCGACGTTCGTGGTCAGGCCGATGGCCTCGGCGTACTGCAGGTAGGTCTCCACGGAGGAAACCACGACGCGGGCCTCGAGCGACAGAAGCTCGATGCCCACCAGTGAGAGCCTGGCCCACGCGTCGATGACGATGCCCTTGTCCAGGATCGTATCGACCACTTCGGCGAGGCCCGAAGAGCTCGACGACGGTACCAACTTTGCCATTTGGCTTCACCTCCAAGAGAACCGACCTGCAGGCTTGAATAGCAACGCCCCTGCCAGAACATTCGCGGCGCGCCCCCGGCGCTTCACTTCCGTAAGTCGCTCGAACCACGTGGCTCGCGCGTCGCTCTCTCGTTGCTGGCATCCGGGAGCGGTACCGCGGCCCGGGTGCGCGCACCCGACCGGCGGGCATCACGTCCCGCGCGCCTTTCTTCAGCCCTCGCTGGGCTTGGGATTCGTCCCGGAGACGAGGGGCGCCTGCGGAGGTTCGCCCTGGATGTCGAGGCCGTAACGGCGCAGCTTCTGGCGAAGGGTCTTCGGATCCACGCTCAACATGCGCGCGAGATGGGCGCTGCTGCGCAGCCCGCGGCCGAGGAGCGCCCGCAGGAGCGATCGTTCGGCCTGTTCGGCGGCCCGCGCCCCCAGCGCCTTGAGATCGACCTCGGGGCCGTCCACGCCCAGCTCGAACTCGAAATGGAGCTTCTCCGACGTGCCGCTCGTCTCCACGGCCGCCGCCTCGACCAGTCCTCCTCCCGCCGCCCGCAGCACGTGCTCGGGCAGGTGCTCGGGCAGGACGACGTCGGTGGCCATCACCACCGCCGCCTTCATCGCGTTCTCCAGCTCGCGCATGTTGCCGGGCCAGTCGTACCGCTGGAGGATGTCGAGCGCCGCCGGCGCGATCCCCCTCACCGGGAGCCCGAAGCGGCGCGCGTACATCCTCACGAAGTGCTCGGCGCCGCCGCGGATATCCCCTTCGCGCTCGCGCAGCGCGGGCAGGCGGATGGTCATCTCCTGCAGCCGGAAGTAGAGGTCCTGCCGGAAACGGCCGGCCGCGATGGCCTCGGGCAGGTTCACGTTCGTCGCCGCCACCACCCGCACGTCCAGGCTGATCGGCTCGCGCCCGCCCACACGTTCGAGCTGCCGTGTCTGGAGCACGCGCAGGAGCTTGGCCTGGACGGGCAGGGGAAGGTTGCCGATCTCGTCCAGGAAGAGCGTCCCGTCCTGGGCCAGCTCGAAGCGGCCGATGCGGGAAGCGGAGGCGCCGGTGAAGGAGCCCTTCTCGTGACCGAAGAGCTCGCTCTCGATGAGCGTCTCGGCCAACGTGGAGCAGTCGACGGCCACGAAGGGTCCCCCCGCGCGCGGGCTGCTCGCGTGGATGGTCCGCGCGAACAGCTCCTTTCCCGTTCCCGTCTCGCCGATGAGCAGGATGTTGATCTCGGGGACGGCGAAGCGCTGCGCGAGCTGGAGCGCCTCGCAGAAGGCGGGGCTCTTGCCGACCATGAAGGGCGCGCCCTGCAGCACGTCCTGGCGCGCCTGGAGCAGTCCGCGAACCGTCTCCAGGACCGCCTCCGGGTCGAGGGGCTTGACCAGGATGTCCGCCGCCCCCAGCTTCAACGCCTGCACCACCGGCGCCACGCTCGCCGGCGAGCACAGCCCTACGACCGGCAGCGCCGCGTGCTGAGCGCGCAGGCGGCGGAGCGTATCCAGGCCGTCCATCCCGGCGGCGCCCCCGATCTCGAGGTCGAGCAGGACGAGGTCCGGCTCGTGCGGGCCCCGGGCCGCGCGCAGGGCTTCCTCGCCCGACCGCGTCCATTGCGCGCCCCGCCCGTTTTCGCGCAGGAGGGTGAGGAGAGCGTGAGAGAGCTCCGCATCCTCGGTGGCGAGAAGGATCGAGGCCGTCTGGCCTCCCTTGGGCATGGCGTCCGGCCTTTCGCGGCTCAGCCCCGAGTGCGCGTGCCGCCAACCAGCTGGGGGGTGGCCGCCGCGCGGGCGATCTGCGTTTCCTCGATCGCGGCGAGCAGGTCCGCCATGTCGATGGCGGGCGCCGAGCGATCGCCGGGAGGGCCGGCGGCGTCGAGGAAACGGCGGAGGGCGAAGAGCGCCGCCCGACGGCAGGTCATCTCGATGTCCGCGCCGCCGAGTCCGGCCGCACGGCGGGCCAGCTCCGCGGGATCGACACCACCAGCGAGTGGCTTGTCACGCAGATGCAAGTCGAAGATGTGGGCTCGGGCCGTCGCGTCGGGCTCAGGCACCTCCAGGAGGAGATCGAAGCGACCCGGACGGAGCAGCGCGGGGTCCAGCCGGTCCTTGCGGTTGGTGGCTGCGACCACGAGCACTCCCTTCAGGTCCTCCACTCCGTCCATCTCGGTCAGGAGCTGGGCGGTGATTCGCGCGCCCGCATGGCCGTCGTCACCGTGGGCGCCGCGCGTCGGGGCCAATGCGTCGATCTCGTCGAAGAACAGGACGCAGGGGGCGGCCAGGCGCGCCTTCTTGAAGACTTCCCGGATGCTCCGCTCGCTCTCTCCCAGGTATTTGGAGAGAAGCGCCGGTCCCTTGATGCTCACGAAGTTGACCCCGGCCTGCGAGGCGAGGGCCCGCGCCAGCATGGTCTTGCCCGTGCCCGGAGGGCCGTGGAGCAGGATCCCCTTGGCGGGACGGGCACCCAGCCCGCGCAAGAGCTCCGGATGGAGAAGCGGCCACTCCGCGGCTTGCCGCAGCTCGCGCTTGACCGCGTCGAGGCCGCCGACGTCGTCCCACCTCACGTCGGGAATCTCGACCACGACCTCCCGGAGAGAGGACGGGTCCATCTCGGCCAGCGCGGCGAGGAAGTGCGGCATGGTGACCGTCAGGCGCGCGAGCCGGTCGTCGGAGGCGGGCCCGCGCGCGAAATCGGTTTCCAGCGTGGCCTCGCGCAGCGTGGTCATGGCCGCCTCCCGGCACAGCGCGGCGAGGTCCGCACCCGCGAAGCCGTGGGTGAGGGCGGCCAGCCGTCCGAGATCGACGTCCGTCGCCACCGGCATGGCCCGCGTGTGGATCTGGAGGATCTGGCGGCGGGCGGCGGCGCCGGGAATGCCGATCTCGATCTCGCGGTCGAACCGGCCCGGACGCCGCAGCGCGGGATCGAGCAGGTCGGGCAGGTTCGTCGCCCCGATGACGATCACCTGGCCGCGGGCCTCGAGTCCGTCCATGAGAGCGAGGAGCTGCGCCACCACCCGTTTCTCCACCTCGCCGTGGGCGCTCTCGCGCTTGGGAGCGATGGCTTCGATCTCGTCGAGGAACAGGATCGAAGGCGCGCGCTCTTTCGCGCGCTGGAAGATCTCGCGCAGCTTCGCTTCGCTTTCACCGTAGAACCGGTGGATGACCTCGGGCCCGCTCAAGGCCAGGAAGGCGACGCGGGTCTCGTGGGCCACCGCCCGCGCGAGCAGGGTCTTGCCCGTGCCTGGCGGTCCATGGAGCAGCACCCCGCGGGGCGCGCCGATGCCCAGACGCTCGAAGACCCGGGGCTGGCGAAGCGGCAGCTCGACGAGCTCGCGGATGCGGCGGACTTCGTTGTCCAGTCCGCCGATGTCGGCCCAACCGGAGCGCGCCGGGTTTCCGGGGGGTGCGCTCGGACGGGCACGGCCGCGCCCTTCGAAGCGGGCGAGCCGACGGCCGCCACGCCGCGCCGGATCCCCGGCGCCGCGCATCGAGACGGCCGCCCCCCATCCGCGGTTCATGGGCGCCGGGGCGTTCCCGAGTTGGGATCGGCGACGTCTTCGCCGTCGAGCGTCACGCCACCGATGTTGTCCGGAATGAGGCTCAGCATTCCCGCCATCCGGGAAGACTCCTGGCAGATGACTCGGAGCGCCTCCACTCCCGACCCCATCCACGGACGGCTCACCAACAGATGGGCGTGCGCGAGGATCACGGAGAGGGAATTCCTGAGGTCGTGCAGGAGGTCGCGCATCGTCCGGCTCGCGTCCAACTCGATTGCTGCCATGAGCTCCTCCTTGCCTAATCAACATTACGAATTTCGTGATCTCGACCGCACACAATTAGTAATGTAGCAAGTGGGATGCCCGCAGGGGGCCACGCGCCTCCGAATAGGCGGCGTGGTGCCTCAACCGAACGGGATGCGTCGCGTTTCTCACGTGAATGCAAACCTTTGCGGGCCGCTGTCTCGCGTCGGGCGCCCGGGCTCGGAGTCCGCCAGGACCCGCGCGACAGGGGCCCGGCGGTCTTCGTCACCCGGGAGGTGCCGCCCTTCCAAGGGCGCGAGATCCGCCCCCGTGCGCGTCTTCTGGAGGAAGGAATGAAGCTCGCGAAAGGGGGTTGATTTTCGGAGACGGCAGGCTCATATTCCCCTAAGACTTTTAGGGGAGTGGTGATGAGGGTCCTCGAGCAGGCTCACGCGGCCTGGCGCCGCTGGAAGGCGCTCTGGCGACGGCCGCAGCTCGACCGGGACCTCGAAGACGAGCTGCGATTCCATCTCGCGATGCGCGAGGAGCAGTACCGGGTGGCCGGATTCGACGCCGCGGAGGCGCGCCACGCCGCCACCCGGCGGCTCGGCAATCCGGTGTCCCTGAAGGAGGAGTGCCGCGACATGTGGACCTTCCACCGCCTCGAGACGCTTGCCCAGGACGTCCGCTTTGCCGGCCGCCTTCTTGGGAAGAGCCCCGGCTTCACGGCCCTGGCCGTGTTGTCCCTGGCCGTCGGCATCGGCGCCAACACGGCGATGTTCACGGCCTTCAGCGCCGTCCTCCTCCGCCCGCTGCCCTATCCGGACGCGGACCGGCTCGTCCGTCTCACACGCTTCTACCCGAAGGGAGCCATCGCGGCTCTCCGCGAGCGCAGTCGCACGATGGACGTCGCCGGCACCGGTCCCGATTCGGAGTTCAACCTCACGGGCCAGGGCGAAGCCGTCCGCCTGGCCGGGGGCACGGTCTCGGCCAACCTCTTCGCGGTGCTCGGCCGCGGTGCGGAGATCGGCCGCACGTTCGCGGAAGGGGACGATCGGCCCGGACGCGACCGCATCGCTCTCATCAGCCATGCGCTGTGGGAGGGCCGGTTCGCCCGAGATCCGGCGGTGCTGGGCCGGGCGATCACGATCGACGGCGTGGAGCGGCAGGTCGTGGGCGTGATGCCGCCGGGATTCCATTTCCCCTCGCCATCCGTGCAGCTCTGGATCCCGCTGCGGAACGATCCCGGGCAGACCGAGGACTACTGGGGATTCGGATGGATGCCGGCGGTCGGCCGCCTCCGCCCGGGCGCCACGCTGGCCCAGGCGCAGGACGAGCTGCGCGAGCTGAGGCCGGGGATCGCCGCGATGTTCCCGTGGCCGTCGCCGAACTGGAACATGAACGCGGCGGTCGTCCCGCTGCAGGACGACCTGGCGCGGGACATCCGGGAGAAGCTCATCGTCCTCCAGGCGGCGGTGGCCATCGTCCTCCTGATCGCGTGCGCGAACGTGGCCAGCCTCCTCCTGGCCCGGGCCGCGGGGCGCAAGAAGGAGATCGCCCTGCGGGCCGCCCTCGGCGCGGGCCGCAGCCGGCTCTTGCGCCAGCTCCTGACCGAAAGCGTGACCCTGGCCCTCCTGGGCGGGATCTTCGGAGTCGTCCTCGCGCAGGCCGCCCTCTCCGGCCTCGAGGCCCTGATCCCGGCCGACACGCGGGGCTTCGCCGGCGCCAGTCTGGACCTCTCGATCCTCGCTTTCTCGACCGCCGTCTCCCTCGCCAGCGGAGTCCTGTTCGGCGTCGCTCCCGCTCTCACTGCCTCGCGCGTGGACCTCGCGGCGTCGATGAAGACGGGGAGCGCGCGCGGGGGCGGGCGCGGAGCCAAGCGCCTCCGCAGCGCGTTCATCGCCGCCGAAGTGGCGCTCGCCGTGGTGCTGGCGGTGGGGGCCGGCCTTCTCATGCGGACCCTCTGGGGTCTCATGCGCGTGGACCCCGGCTTCCGGCCGGAGCAGACGCTCACCGTCCGCGTGACCCCGAACGCGTCCGCCTGCGCGCCGCGCGCCGCCTGCATCGCGCTCTACGACGAGCTGCTGCGCCGCTTGCGCGACGTGGACGGCATCTCCGATGTGGCCGCCGCCAACGCCGTGCCCCTGAGCGGCGCGGAGCCGCTGCTCCCGGTCGAGATGGACGGCCACCCCCTCAGCGCCACCGACGTCACGGCGCCGCTCGTGTGGGCGGGCGCGGTGACGCCCTCGTACTTCCGCGTGATGCGCCTGCCCCTGTTGCAGGGCCGGTCGCTGACCGACGGCGACGCGGAGCGCACGGAGCCGGTCGTGCTCGTGAGCGCGGCCACCGCGCGCCGCTATTGGCCCGGCGAAGACCCGATCGGAAAGCGGGTTCGCGTCGTCTGGGACAAGGACTGGCGCACCGTGGTGGGCGTGGTCGGAGACGTGAGGCAATACGCGCTCTCCGGCCGCTCGCCCGCGGACATAACGGGCGCCATCTACATGCCGTACCCGCAGGCGGTCGGGTTGGATCGGCGCATCCCGGTGGCCCTGTCCCTCTTCGCGCGGTCGCCGCTGGATGCGCCTCGCCTCGCCGCCGCCATCCGCGAGCAGGTCGCGCGCGTCAATCCGGACGTGCCCGTGAGCGACGTGCGGACCCTGGAATCGGTGGTCGCGTCTTCCGTCGCGGAGCCTCGGTCCATGACCTGGCTCTTCGCCGCCTTCGCCGCCGGGGCGCTCCTTCTGGCCGCGATCGGCACCTACGGCGTCGTGTCCTACACGACGGCCCAACGCACGTACGAGATCGGCGTGCGCGTGGCCGTCGGGGCGACGCGGCGCGACATCTTCGGGCTCGTGATCGGACAGAGCCTCCGCCTCGTGCTCGCCGGCCTCGGGGCCGGGACCGTGGCCGCCCTCGTCCTCGGCCGCGCGCTCGCGAGCTTCCTCTACGGCGTGACGCCCGCCGATCCCGTCACCTTCGCCACCGTGGCCGCGCTCCTACTGGCGACGGCCGTCCTGGCCGGGTTCTTCCCCGGCCGGCGGGCCGCGCGCCTCGACCCCGTGCGCGCGCTGCGCGTGGACTAGCTCGATCCGCACGACGGCCTCGTCTACGGGCGCACGAACCGGATCTCGTCGACCCAGAGCGTGCCGCCCACGGGGAATCCGTTGCCGGCCTTGAAGTAGATGTCGTTGATGGAGCTGCCGAGCTGCGCGCGGATGCCGCTGATGTCGAGCGTGTAGGTCTGGTACCCGGCCGTCGAGTTGATGGCCAGCGCGGTGACGTAGACCTGCCAGTTGTCGTTGAACAGGACCTGGACGCTGTTGTCGGCGGGCCCGCCCGCGCTGAGGTCGAGGCTGATGCGGAGCTTGTCCGTGCTCAGCACCTGGCTGATGTCGATCGGGGTGGCGAAGTGGAGCCGCTTGGTCGAGCCCCACTGGTCGAGGCTCGTGTGCTTGATCGCATTCGAGCTGCCGACACCCTCGCCGGCCACGATTGCCGCCTGGACGCCGGGGGTTCCGCTCGTGAAGGTCACGTTCGTCTGGTCGACATAGACGTCCACGACCGTGCCGCCGCTGGCACCGCTCTGGTTGATCGTGAACGTCTGCCCGGCGATGGTCAGGGTCCCGTTGCGGGCACTGGCGCCGTTGGCGGCCACGGAATAGGAGACGGTCCCGTTGCCGGTGCCATTGGAGCCGGCGGTGATGGAGATCCACGCGGCATTGCTGGCCGCGGTCCAGGCGCAACCGGCGCCCGCCGTCACCGTGACGCTGCCTGTCCCGCCTGCGGCGGGAAAGGACGCGCTGGAGGGCGCGATGGTGGGCGTGCAACTCGGCGCTCCGGGCAGGCTGACCGGGCACACTTCTATGGAGCCGCCGTCCACGGCTCCGCGCACGTTGTTGAGGCTCGTGGCGGACGCGTAGTTGCTGCGGAAGGCGAGAGAGGTGCCGATCGTCTGCTCGCTGCCGCCGGGTGGCGTGACGTAGGCGGCGTAGGTGTGGCTGGCCATGTTCACCACGAACCGGATGCGATAGGTCTGCGCGGCGGTCCAGGTCAGAGCCGTGGCGGGATAGCTCGCGCCGCTCCGGGCCTCGATGTGGCCTTTCGCGGCGTTGAAGCGGACGGTGGCGGCGGTGTGGAACGAGTTCGTCTCCCCCACGGGCGGGTTCGCGTTCACACCCACGCCCGTGTCGAGAAGGGTGCCGCCGACGGCGCGCGGAGTCGCGTCCACGATGACCGTGAAAGTCCCGGACTGGGCGGGGAAGCCCTGGTTGTAGATGCTGGACGGCGTCGAGACCCCGCAGCCGCTCGTCTGGACGGTCACGCCCACCGGTGAGGAGGTGGCGCTGGCGCCGCTGCCCGCGATCACCTTCGCCGTGAGGCTGTAGCTGCCCGCGCCCACGCCGCTCCACGAGAACGTGTAGGGCGCGCTGAGGTCCTCTCCGAGCTTCACCGTGCCCTGGTAGAACTCGACGCGGGTGACGGTGTCGCCGGGCGCGGAGGCCGTGGCGGCGAGAGCGATGGTGGCGGGGGCGGTGAACGTCGCGCCGCCGGCGGGGCTCGTGAGGCTCACTGTGGGCGCGGGCGCACCCAGGCCGAGCTCGCCGCCGATCCAGGAGAGGCTGGCCGAGATGCGGTGCTCCCAGCCCCACTTGCGCCAGGGGGAGACGCGGAAGGCGGTGTTGCCGGCGGGCGGCCCCGTCGGCCGGATCCAGTAGTTCACGCCGATGTCGTAGGTGTAGTAGAGGTCCTCGAGGAGGCCGATCAAGGATCCGTCCGGCGTACCCAGCAGCTCGCCGAAGTAGGCGGCCCAGGCCACCGTGCTCCCGACGTCGAGGCCGTGCTCGACCTCCGACCCGTCGCGCTCGCTGCTCGAGCCGTCCACGGCCATCATGTAGTCGGGATAGGCGAGCGAGCCTCCATACGTGTCGTAGACGTGGTTCGTGTCCGCCTTGGTGGCCACGCGCTCGAAGTTCCCCAGGCGCAGGATGAACTGGGCGATCGAGGCGGTGTCGCGCACGGCATAGGCGCGGACCATCGCGTCCACGGTCAGGGCCGACATCCAGGAAGACGCGACCAGCCCATCCCCGTCGCCGTGCTGGACGCCGTCGTGGTAGAGCCCGCCGTCCACGCGGCTGGCGGGGAGCTGGCCGCCCGCCCCGTTCTGATGCCAGATGAAGTCGTCCGACTGGCTGATGACGTTCGCCTTGTAGGCCGCGTCGCCGAAGACCTCGTAGCCGACGGTGTTGGCGAGCAGCCGGAAGGCGGTGTGGCGCTCCGTCCAGGTGACGAGGCTCGGCGCCCAGCGCGTGGGCTCGTCGTTCGTCTCGTGCGCCGTGACCACCCAACGGATGTGAGGGAGGACGGCGTCGTCACCGGTGAGCCAATACGTGTAGGCGAGCGACTCGTTGTAGCTGTACATGGCGCCGTTGCCGCCGGCCCAGGTGGTGGGGTCCGGCGTCTTGAGCTTGAAGAGGCCGATCGCGCGCGACGGCGTGGTCGTGTCCGGCCACAGCCGGTCCTTGTAGAACTGCGCGTTACGCACGGCCTCGCGCAGCGGCCGCAGGAACCCCGAGCGCATGTACAGCACGAACATCGTCGACGGCCGGTCGTAGAGCCAGGACTCGCTGTCCGTCTTGTAGGGACAGCGGTTCGCGGCCGTCACCGCCGGGTCGTCCTCGTTGATCACGGAGTAGAAGTTGTTCTTGGCCGCGTGCTCCTGCTCGCGAAAGCCGGGCCAGTGCTCGGTCGCGTCCATGGTGGACGGATCGGAGCGTGTCTCCGCCACGCTCGCGTCGAACGGAAGCGAGCGTCCGGGCCGCAGGACGCCCCGGGTCAGGACGTCCTTCGGCAGCACGGCGTACACGTCCGGCTCGTAGACGTTGTCGGCGGATACGAAGGAGCCGGACGTCACGAGGTGCCAGGCCGTCCTCGGATCCACGAACGTGAGGTTCTGCGCGCGCGTCGTCGTCCCCCACTCGACGGTGATGGTCTCCGATCCCGGGTAGGCGGTCGCGAAGGTGTAGTTGATCTGGATGCGCGCAACGCGAACCGACTGGCCGTCGATGGCGGGGTTGGTCACGTGCCGCCAGGGCGCGACGTTCTGGACGTAGGCGGGGATCTCGACGCCCGACTTCAGGACGCGGATCTTGGCGACGTCGGCGGGCGTCACGGAGCCCCGCGTGAAGGGCACGCCGAACGTGACGCGCGTGGCGACGCCGGTGGCGACGCCCTCCGTGGGATAGAGCTTCACCTGGATGGTTCCCGACGTCTGGGGCGGAGCCTGGAACGTGTCGACGGCGTGAGCGGCGGAAGGAGCGAGGACGCAGGCCAGCGCCAGCACTGCGGCCACCCTCGGGGTGAGTGGCTGTGTCCAGCGCTGGAATCGGCCTCGGGGGGGAGTTGCTCTCATGACCTACCTCCAGTGCCCGCGACCATATCGAAAGAAATCGAAATCAGACGCAATCGCGGGTCTCTGGAACGACGCTACCCCAGTCGTAGGAGGCTTTTGGGTGGTCGAGTGACGATTTATGGAACTGATTGTCTACAAATCAGTTAACTGAACATCGATGGACTCGATGGGCACAGTGCCGCGCCGAACCAAAACGAAATCAAACGAAAGTCACTTAGGGCTTGCCGCGAAAGCGACTCAGTAGAAGGGTGTCTGCGCGGGTCCGAGGAACGCGTAGCTCCAGAGCACGCGGCCCGTCTCCGCGTCCCGGCAATCGAGCTGCGCCTTCCCACCCGTGCCGTACGGGCGGTCTACGAAGATCCTGCCGTCCCGCTCGACGAGCGCAGTGTCGAAGGCGCCGAGCGTCGTCGCGATCCGATCCCGCGGCGCCGCCTCTTCGCGCGGCTCGTCCGCGGGCGCGCAGCGCTCGTCGGAAACGAGCATCGTGCCCGCCGCGCCCGGCGTGAACGTGCGCTGGAGACGGCCGGTGCAGGCCCCGTCCCACGAGATGACATCCACGACCACGCGCGTGCCGTCGAACGAGAAGGAGCTCCGGCCGTAGGAGACCGGAGCGACGGCGACATCCAGGTCCCGCGAAGCCAGGAGCCCCTCGCCCGTCCGCCCATCGAGGATGGCGAGGGACCGAACATAGTCGCGCGCGATCAGGAGCTTCGTTCCGTCCTCGCGCTCCCTCCAGCTCCGCGCGTCGTCACGCGCGATGACGAGGACGCGGCCCTTGCGATCGAGCACCTCGCCCGCGGGGCTCTCGGGCCGGTAGGTCCAGATCTCCCGGCCCCCGGCCAGCTCGTACGCCCGCAGGCGGCCCCGCCAGTCGGTGCAGATCAGGCGGTCGTCCCCGACGTGGCACTCGCGGGTGCTGGCGATCTCCCACGCGACCGTCTGCGCCCCGAAGTCGAGACGCCGATAGACGTTCTCGTCGCGGGTGAACAGCTTCCACCGATAGGACCGCACGACGAGGCCGTGCGGCGTGTCGAAGAAGCTGTTCCAGGTGTACCGCTCGTCGATGTGCTTCTCGCCGCGGAACAGGACCTTGCCGGTGGTGGCATCGAGGACGGTCAGGGTGCCGTCGGGCTGGATGAACGCGAACCGGCCGGCGAGGGCGGCGTAGACCTGGATCGCGCCGTGGACGGG
>Ga0207428_10000939_pt1 | contig 32382 bp, 27 predicted proteins | sample RhiMethybrSRZTD1_FD_187600 | JGI IMG/M metagenome (GOLD analysis project Ga0207428, IMG submission 187600) | Populus rhizosphere microbial communities from Tennessee, USA - Rhizosphere MetaG P. TD hybrid SRZTD1 (SPAdes) (version 3) | ecosystem: Host-associated > Plants > Roots > Rhizosphere >...
CGACAGGCTGCTTTCGGCGACGAAGCGCATGCGCCGCGACGGCACGGCCTCCTCGATCACGTTCATGTACTCGTCGAAGCGCACGCCGAAATTCGGATCGTGCCAGCCGACGCGCGGCCGTTTGACCTTGCCCAGCAGGAAACGCAGGTCATCGCGGATCTGATCGAAAGGCATCGGCTGATACGGTACCGTCGAATCGATGCAGAAGCTGCAGGTGTATGGGCACCCCAGGCTGCCCACCATCGGCACCATCTTGAAGAACGGCGATTTGGCGATCGTCGGTTCGATGAATTTCCAGCGTTGGCGCAGGCCGGGAAGAGCCGCCGGCTGCCGCCTGGCGCCGAGCTGCAGCCCGACCGGGCGCTGCGGCGCCGGATCGCGCAGCAGATCCTCAACCAGGAGCTTGTCGGTAAAGCCGAGCACGTAGTCAAAATACTTCGCAGCGTCCTGCGGGTAGCAGCGCGCATGCGGTCCACCCAGCACGGTAACCGCGCCGCTTCGCCGGTGCAGACTGCTGATCGCGTACGCGGTTTGCGCCGAGCGGGTGAACGCGCCGATAAACAGCACGTCGGTCTCGTGCAGCAATTCGGTGGTCAGATCCTCGGCGCCGGTGTAGCAGACGAAATGTACATCGTGACCAAGCTCCTCACACCAGACCGCGATGGCCTGCGGCATGATGCTGGCGAGGTTTGCATTCATAATGCGATTGAAGAGTCGGCGCGTCGGCCCCTTGGTCACGAGGTCGAGAACGGTAATCCGAAGTTTGCGCACACATTATCCCTTGAACGCAGGTGTAAAAAGATGACCAGTGATACGTGTGAGCAGGTCGGCGAGGCCCGTAGATGGAGGTCGTTACGCATCGGTGCAAGAGGCGATTTGTCCCATCTCGTCTTGTTCATGGCTTTGTCACGTGCATGGACCGCCGCTTGTCACATCTTGCCGCCCTGCCGCGCAACTCCCATCTGACATGATCTGCGGGGCTTCAAGATTCTCGGAGAGCCAGACCGCCCGGCTCGATCAGCGGATTAATTGGCCAACCTGCCATTGCCACCTTTTGCTGCTACATCTGTAGCCTTGCGCGCGCGTTTCGACATTGCGCCGTAGCGCCCGCAATGAAGAGTTGGCCGGATGGAATAGGCTGGCCGTAGCCGCCAGAACAACGAGTCGTTTTTCGTGAGATTGAGCCCGACGGCAATTGTCGCCCCGCTTGTGGTCCTGCTGCTCACTTGGCTGTCCTTCCGGACGATCAATCCTGATGCGGAGCGGTACGATCGCGCGCTCGTGGCAATTGACCAATTCATCACCATCGAGGGGGCATTGCAGCGCGACGTTCTCGCACAGCGTGGCGGAATGCTGCGCAAGTCCGATGACCTCGACCAGAAGATGAGCGTCCTGAACGACACGCTTGATCGCCTGTCGACAATTGAAGCATCGGATTTGCACGTAGTGGCCGCGCTCGGCCGGTTGGCGGCGGCAACCCGTCGGCAGGAGGCGATGGTCGCGTTGTTCAAGGCCAACAACGCCATCTTGCAGAACTCCCTGGAGTATTTCGGGCAGTTGAGCGCACGCCTTGGTTCATCCGGCGGGACGGTCGCACCTGCCGTCAGCAGCCTTGCTTCCGCTATGCTGCAACTGGCGTTCGATTCGTCGCCGGAGGTGGCCCAAATGGTCGACGCCCGGCTGGAAGATCTAGCCAGGCAGCCCGCGTCATCCGTCGATGCTGGTCAAGTCCAGGCGGTACTGGCGCATGGCCAGAAACTCCGCGAGATCCTGCCGGCGACCGACCACGTCGTGGCGGAATTGCTCGACTCGTCCATCACGCAAGAGCAGCAATCCGTACGTTCGTTGATTCTGACCGGACACATCGCATCGCGGGCGAAGGCTCGACGCTTCCGGGTTCTTCTCTACGTGATGTCGCTGCTGCTCTTTGGGTTCCTGCACTATGTCGGAGTGCGGCTGCGGCGACGGACGTTTACGCTGCGAAGACGCGCCGCCATCGAACACGTGATTGCCCGCATCTCGACGAGATTCCTCAACATCCAATCCGCTGACCTGAATGCGCATGTCCAGCAAGCGTTGGCCCAACTGGCCGGGTGCCTCGATGCGGACCGGGCCTATTTCGTAGTCTCGAGCACTCCGCTTCAGTTGCATGCCTGGTCCCGCGCGGGGCAAACCTTTTCGGCGGGCTGGCCCGATCGGGCGCCGAGGATACTGACGCGATTTCATCCGACCTCCGACGGCATCATCTATGTTCCAGACGTCGATCGCCTGCCGTTCGGGCGCGAAAAGGAGGTGCTTGTCGGCGCGGGCATTCGCGGTTGGGCCTGCGTCACGCGAACCAGCGGCGGCGACGTTGTCGGCCTTCTCGGCTTCGACAAACTGCAGTCCGGCTTTTCCTCAGAGCCGGGCGATCTCGGTCTGTTGCGAATGGCCCTCGACGCCATCGCCAACGCTGTCGGCCGGGAGATTCTGGAGCGCGAGCGGGCGCGGCTGGAGAAGCGGCAGCAACAGGCCCGCCGCATGGAGACGATCGGAACCTTGACCAGCGGCGTTGCACATAATTTCAACAATATCGTCGGTGCCATCCTGGGTTACACGGAGATGGCGGAGGCGCACATCGTCCCCGGCACCAGGCTGGCCAGCAACATAGGCGAAATCCGCCGATCTGGAGAACGGGCGCGCGATCTCGTGGAGCAGATTCTGACTTTCGGCCGGCGGCGGGACGTGCGGCCGATGGCGGTCCAAGTCGAGGCGCTGGTTGCAGAAGCGAAGTCCCTGGTTCGGGCGTCGCTGCCGCCGAGGATAGAACTGATTGTCGGAGAGACGCCGGAGCGGGCAACCATCTTTGGCGAGCCCGGACAATTGCAGCAAGTCATCCTTAATCTCTGTAATAACGCGGCGCAGGCCATCGATGAGACGGGGTACATAACGCTCGAAACAAGTGTGCAGGAGGTAGCGCAACCACAGCAGCTTGTTCATGGCGAACTCGTGCCCGGCCGCTACTTAAGGCTCTCCATCAGCGATGTCGGCCGCGGCATGGATGAAGCGATCGTCGGAAGAATCTTCGAGCCGTTCTTCACCACCCGCCCGGCCGGCAACGGCCTGGGCCTGGCGACAGTCCGCGAGATCGTGCTGGAGCATGGCGGGGCCATCGATGTGTGCAGCAAGCCCGGCATGGGCAGCCGCTTCGATGTCTGGCTTCCTACGTTCGCTGCAGCGGAAATGACGCCTGCTGAAGGCCCGCCCACGCTGCCGCTCGGGCATGGCGAGACCGTGCTGGTGATCGACGATGATCGCGACCGATTGCACAGGAGCGAGGAGATTCTGGCGGCGATCGGCTACGAGCCGATCGGCTTTACGCACGTGGCAGATGCCATCGAGGCATATCGGACGGCGTCTGCGCGGTTCGACATATTGGTGATCGGCTATCTCAATTCAGCCACGGCAATCGAAATCACCGCAAAATTCAACCGGCTCGCTTCGACGCTTCCGATCATCCTGTCGACTGGATCCGCCGACGAGATCAGTGTCGACAAGCTGGCAGCCGCCGGGGTTTACGAAGTCGTGCGGGCACCTCTCAATTCGACCGAGATTGCCATAGCCTTGGCTTCTTGTCTGGGCGAGGGCGCCTCTGGTGCGCATGACCGTGCCGCGGTGAAGAGGTTGGTATCGGAATAAGGCCCGCTATCGCCCTAAGCATTGGTAAAGGACTTTGTTGTGAAACGCATCTGTATGTCGGTCGGATTGCTGCTTGTCGCTTCGTCGCTGCAGGCGGCGAACGGCGACGATCCTGCAAAGCCTGTGGTCGTAACGCCGGTGTTATCGACCTCGGTGACCTCCAGCGGCCAACCGATCGCACTTCCGACCAAGGACGCGACCGTTGCCGTCTCCACCTACGAGATCGCACAGGGCGCCACGCTTCCAGAGCACAAGCATCCTTATCCCCGATACGGCTACGTGTTGGCGGGAGAGATCCGCATCACGAATATCGAGACCGGCAAGAGTGAAACATATAAGACGGGCGACTTCATCATCGAGGCAATCGGGCAGTGGCACCAGGCCGCCAATATCGGAGACCGACCAGTCAAGCTGCTGGTCATCGATCAGGTCGAGGGCGCCGGAAGTAACGTCGTCATACGGAAGTAGCTTAAGAATCATCGATCGGCCGGCCCACCGCTCTGCGACTATCGAACCAAAACGGCCCGTACGCTTACACCAATGGTGACCGTCTGGGGGTTTGAACTGGAACTCCGGATATACGGGTGCCGCCTATTGTCGCAATCAGTGCGCCCGGATCTGTGTGCCGAACTGGTGATGGCCTGAAAGGCAAAGGTCCGCCCCATCGCGGAGACGGACCTCTATTGCTCGAGATTGAAACGCCGTTTTTTCTGCCGCCGACGTCGATCAGGCAGCGGCGGCGTTGCCGGTTCCCGCTTTCTGTCGCGCCGCTTTCAACGCCTCGCCCCACCACACCAGGTGATCGAACACGAGGCCCCGATTCTGCACCAGGTACTCGTAGTCATTAAGCGTGCGGCCATTCCGGATGATTCCGAGGTACGGTTCCATCCCGATATTGACCTCGTGCCTGATCGGCGCCATCTGCAGCTCGATCGCGATGCCGCGCAGATGCTCGATGGCGCGGGCCGCGCCGACGCCGCCATAGCCCACGAAAGCGATGGGCTTGCGCTGCCATTCAAGATACGCGCTGTCGAAGGCATTCTTCAGAACCGCAGTCGGGCCGTGATTGTACTCGGCTGCAACGGCGATGAAGGCGTCGAACTCGCCGATGCGCTTGCGCCAGGTTTCCGCCTCCGGCTGGGTGTAGACGCCGCCGGTGTAGGCCGGCGGGGCAGGCTCGTTGTAGAACGGCAAGGGGTAATCGCGCAGGTCGAGCACCTCGAGCCGCAAGTCGACGCGGGTCGCTGCGCCTTCCACCATCCATTTCACGGGCGTATCGGCGAACCGGTTCTGCCGGGTGCTCCCGACGATCATTCCAACCTTCAGCATGGATCTTTCCTCGGAATAAGGGGCGATTGGTCGCGAGGACATTGCTGTGCTGTTCGGCAACCCGCAAGGAGGCACATTGTTGAGCGCCGGTTTCCTTGATGTGACCGTGGCTGCGCGAAACTGTTGAGCGCCCGCGACAACTGGCCATCTGTGACGTGGGCCATGATAGTCCCATGTACCTGTGACAAGTATTCACGGAGTTGAACGATGAAAGTTGACTTGCGCGCCGTGACGCTGGCGTTTTGCCTGGCTGCGAGCCCGGCACTCGCGCAGCAGGTGGTGACACCTTCGCACGGTTCAGGGCCGAATCTGGTGCGGCCGTGCACCGCCTTGTCCAGCGGGAGCGATTGCTCAATCGGCTTGCCAAGCATGCGCAACGGGAGTCTCGGCAATTCGCTGATGGGCCCGAGCAATACCCTTATGAATCAGAGCGGCAGCGGCCTTGGCAGTTCGTTTCGGCCGCCGAGCGGAGCCGGCACTCTCAGCGCGAGCGGGCCCACTGACCCGCTGAGCCGCGGCATCTCCAGAGGAATGGCGGGCAGCAGCACATCGGATCCACTCGGGATCGATTCCGAACAAGTCATGCGCAGCATGTCAGGCGGATCGCTCGGCAGATCGCTCGGCGGCGGGGGGTCGTTCGGCGAGCGCAGCGCGGCCGGACCGCTCGGCGGTGGCAACCACAGCTTGGGCCATATGCGCTAGATCGCGATACGATCAGCTGCCCAGCACATCCTTGAGGCTCGTCTTGCCGCTGCCGCGACGGGCTGGCTGCTGCTGCGAGGGATCGGGCGCCCAGCCGGTCAGGAACAGGATCTGGAACGTCGCCGGCAGCCGTCCGTCCCGATCGGCGAAGCGGTCCTGATAGATCGCGGCGGCGCGGGCGAAGGTGGCCCGGCGGGTCGGGTGCTTCAGGCGGTCGAACAGCGCATTGGCCTCGCCCATGCCGCGCAGATCGTGGAGCAGGGCGAAGAAATCGCTGTACGTGACCGTGACCGTATCGAGGTCGGCGACAGGCAGCGCAAAACCAGCGCGCTGCAACAGGCCGGCTGCGTCGCGCAGATCGGCGAAGGGCGAGACGCGCGGGCTGGCGCCGCCGGTCTCCGCCAACTCGGCTTCCATCAGCGCGGTACGCAGCTCACCCAGCGTGCCAGTTCCGAACAAGGTGGCGAGAAATAACCCATCCGGCTTCAGGCTGCTTCGAATCTGCGCCAGCGTGCCCGGCAAGTCGTTGACCCAATGCAGGGTGAGGTTGCTGAGGACGGCATCGAAACACTGTGCCTGGAAGGGCAGAATCTCTTCGTCGGCAACCAGGCTCGGCCCGCCTTGGCGCGCGCGTCTTGCACTGATGAGCGTGGCGTCGGATTGGATCAGCGTCTCGATCGCGCCGCGCCCTTTAAGCGTGCGCGCGAGGATGCCGTCGCGTGCGCCGAGATCAAGTGCCAGCGGAAAGGCGCGCGCGATGTCGCTGAGCCGGTCGGCGAGCCGCTCGGCGATCTCGGTCAGCAGGAAGTCGTGGGCATGAAGATTGGCGGCAGCGCGCGTGCGACGCTCGCGCAGCAGGCGGCGATCGAAAATGCGGGCCTGTTCGGGGACTGTGTTCTGTATCAATTCGGCCATCCTGTTGCGGCCAATTGACAGGAACCGGCCCTGCTCCGCAAGCTGCGGGCATGAGCCACGCTTCCGCCCTGCGCAAATCCGCCTCCTGGCTGCTGGACGCGATCCTGCCGCCGCGCTGCCTGAAATGCGGCGAGATCGTCGCCGATTCCGGCTCGCTGTGCGGCCGCTGCTGGCCGGAGCTCAAGTTCCTGGGAGCTCCGTGCTGCGCGTGCTGCGGCTTGCCGTTCGAATTCGACATGGGCGAGGGCAGCCTGTGCGCCGCCTGCATCGCCGAACGGCCGCTCTATGACCGGGCGCGGGCGGCGTTGGTCTATGATGATGCCAGCCGGGATTTGATCCTGCGTTTCAAGCATGCCGATAGGATCGATGGTGCCGCCACCTTTGCCGGCTGGATGGCGCGGGCCGGGGCAGCGCTGACTGACTCGGCGGATATCATCGCCCCCGTGCCGCTCCATCGCTGGCGGCTGGTCCGGCGGCGCTACAATCAGGCGGCTATCCTCGCCAACGCCATCGGCCGCGCGCGAGGAAAACTCGTCATTCCCGACCTCCTGGTGCGGCGCCGCGCGACCGCATCCCAGGGCCATCTCGGCCGCGGCCAGCGCCGGCGCAACGTCGCGGGCGCCTTTGCCCTCCACCCGCGCAGGGCCCAAGTGGCGGCCGGGGCTCGGATTTTGCTGATTGATGACGTTCTGACAACGGGAGCGACGGCCGAGGCCTGCGCCCGGGCCCTGCGAAGTGCCGGGGCGACAGCCGTCGATCTGCTGGTTTTGGCGCGAGTTGTCCGGGTACAGCCCACATAGGGAATATGAGGCTACAGAGGAAATATAGGGGCGTTACCCACTTGCAAATTGGCGATTCACGGCCAAAAGTACTGACCTGACGTCAACTGCCAGCGAGATGCCAAATGCACGACAGGTCGGCGCATGGCGCGCGTTGAAATCTACACCACGATGCTATGCCCCTATTGCTGGCGTGCAAAAAAGCTGTTGGAGGAGCGGGGCGCGACCTTCCAGGAGGTCGACGTGATGTGCGACGGCAGTCTGCGCAAGGAAATGCGCCAGCGCGCCGGCGGTCGCAGCTCGGTTCCGCAGATCTTCATCAACGGGCAGCATGTCGGCGGGTGCGACGACCTTTACGCTCTGGACCGGGCGGGCAAGCTGAAGCCCCTGCTGGAACAGCCGGCGTTAGAACAGCCGGCTTCGTGATCGGAATGACGCCATGACCAAGAGTTTCAAGGCAGCCTGCGTGCAGATGAATTCGGTCGCCGAGATCGCGCCGAATTTGGCAAGCGCCAGCAATTTCATCCGCGCGGCGGCCGGCGCCGGCGCACGGCTTGTCATGACGCCGGAAAACACCACGCTGATCGATCCCAATCGCGCCCGTGCCTTCGCCAAGACGCCATCTGAAGAGACGCATCCCGGCGTGCCGCATTTCTCGGCGCTCGCCAGGGAACTCGGCATCTGGCTGCTGATCGGCTCCATGCCGGTGCGCGCCGATGACAAGCGCACCGCCAACCGCAGTTTCCTCTATGATCCCACCGGCGGCATCGTCGCACGCTACGACAAGATCCATATGTTCGACGTCGATCTGGCGAATGGCGAGACCTATCGCGAATCGAACGGCGTCAAGCCGGGCGCGCAGGGCGTGGTGGCGGCAACGCCGTGGGGCGGGCTTGGCCTTACCATCTGCTACGATGTGCGCTTTGCCTATCTGCATCGCGCGCTGGCCCATGCCGGCGCGGTGATGCTGACCGTTCCGGCCGCTTTCACCGTCCCGACGGGGCAGGCGCACTGGCATGTGCTGTTGCGCGCCCGGGCGATCGAGACCGGCTGTTTCGTCTTCGCGCCGGCGCAGACCGGCGAGCATGCGGAAGGGCGCCTCACTTACGGCCATTCGCTCATCATCTCGCCCTGGGGCGAAGTGCTGGCGGATGCGGGCGAAGCGCCCGGATTCATCATTGCCGATGTCGATCTGGAGCAGGTGCATAAGGCGCGATCCATGGTGCCGGCCCTGCGCCACGACCGGGAGTTCGAACGGCCGCATAGTTTGATGCGCGCCGCCAGCGAATAGCGCCTACAAGAGCCCATCCATTTCAGAGCAAGGGAGGTAACGATGTCGCTACGCATCAACGATACCGCTCCGGATTTCGAGCAGGACTCGACCGCCGGCCGCATCAAGTTCCACGATTACCTGGGCGATAGCTGGGGCATCCTGTTCTCGCACCCCAAGGACTTCACGCCGGTCTGCACGACCGAACTCGGCTACATGGCGCGCCTGAAGCCCGAGTTCGACAAGCGCAACACCAAGATCCTCGGCCTCAGCGTCGATCCGGTCGGCAATCACGAGAAGTGGGCCAAGGATATCGAGGAGACGCAGGGCGCCAAGGTCAATTACCCGCTGATCGGCGATTCGGACCTGAGCGTCGCGAAGGCCTATGACATGCTGCCCGCCGCCGCCGGCAACAGCTCGGAAGGCCGCACGCCCGCCGACAACGCTACCGTGCGCTCGGTCTTCATCATCGGCCCCGACAAGAAGGTCAAGGCGATGCTGACCTATCCGATGAGCACCGGCCGCAACTTCGATGAAGTGCTGCGCCTGCTGGATTCGTGCCAGCTCACCGCCAAGCATACGGTCGCGACGCCGGTGAACTGGAAGCCGGGCGAGGACGTGATCATCCCGCCCTCGGTCTCCGACGACCAGGCCAAGCAAAAGTATCCAAACGGCTGGAAGGCGCTGAAGCCCTATCTACGCATCGTGCCGCAGCCGAAATAGGTCGGCCGGTTCATCCGAGTCGTTCGCTCGAAATTCCCGAAATGCCTCCGGTCGCCAATTGCATTGGCGGCCGGAGGTCTTTTTTGGGCCGGTCGCTTTAGGCCCCCAACGCGAACCAGAGCCCGGCAAGCACCGCCGTTGGTGCAGCGACCATCAACGTCGCCTCAACGATGAGAACCGCGAATAGCAGATAAGCCGAAGAAGGGCTGACGTGCCGCGGTGGCGTGGCAATTTCGGCATGGAAAACATCAAATGGAGCGGCGAGGACGCGTTGGTCCAACGTTGCTCCATGAAGGCTTCGTGCCCGCCTGCCGGAAAGAAATGCCTGCCATATTCGACGTGGCGACCAAAGGAGGCCTGCCAACACCAACGGCAAGCAGAATAGCCTCGCAGCCCAATGGGGCATTCGCCCAGCCCCGAACTCCCATGCTGCCATCTGGCACTCGCCGCGCAGTGTGCATGGATAGGAGGTCAAGAGGTGATGGAGATCGTGAGCTAGGATGGCATTCTTTCGCCAATTGAAGTTCGGCAAACGAACCGAGATCGGACCTAGGCGACAAGTCCAGCAGGCGCGGTCGATCTCATCTTGGGGGATTCCGTTCAGACGCCTGAACTCGGCAAGTACTTGGCCAACGCTCTTGCTGCCCGGCGCTTCCATGATCAGGTCCGCTGGCCGGAGACCATCGTTTGGCCAGGGGCGGCGATATCCATGGCGCGCGCCGTTACCGGCGTGATTCCCTGCCGCGGCGGTAGGTTGACTGGCAGTTTGATGCTCCACGCAAGCCCAAGCCAGGCGAGGAACTGCACGAAGTGCCATCCAAGGTCGACCTGACCTGGATAGAGGCCATGGCGTGCGGAACTCGGAAAGGCGTGATGATTGCTGTGCCAACTCTCGCCCATCGTCGGTATCGCCATCAGAGGCACGTTGTGGGCCTGAATGACTGCGCCGTCGACGATCCAATCTTGCGGACCGCGCGTGTGAGCAAAATACGAGATGAACCAGTGCATGCTTGTGCAGGCGGACACGCGGACGAATACACCCCATACCACCCACGGCCATCCACCCACGAGATGAAGCACGACAGCGATCGGGATCTGGTGGGCCATCCAGGTCCGTTGCAGAAAGTCATAGAAGCGATCGTCGGCAATACCGGGGCCGGGATCAAAGCCGGGTGGATTCCTCAGCTTGAGGCGGAAGTTGAGATAGTAGAACCCGTCAGCTAGCAGCGGCCTGTCATGTCGTAGAAACCAGTGGCAATCGGCCTGACGCTGTGCCCAATCGCGACTGTCGTGCAGTCGGATGGTCCATATAGGCCCGCCCATGCCGACCGCCGTGCCGAACCAGACGAGGGTGCGCTCCAGCCATTTGGGGCATGCGAAGCTGCGATGGATCAGGCGGCGATGGAATCCAACGGAATGTCCTGCGCAGAGCGTGAGAGCGGCCGTGACGAGGAAGACGGCGAGAGCATCCCAGGCGAACGTGACAGGCCCTAAGATCAGTGCCGCCAGCAGCATGCCCGTATTCCATATCGACCTGGGCGGATCCCAAACGACTCTACCCTCCACAGGGCTGGCACGATCCAATCCGGTCAGAGAGTTCACCTTGAAGGCGTTCGTGCCCGCATCCTGGTCCGTCTTCATCTCTGATCCCCCGTCCTCAGCGTGCGATTGATCAAGCGTCCCACGCGTCCACCGAGACCGACAAGTCGACGCAAGGTTTGTGGCGAGAGCCGCCGGGCCTGCATGTCGATTGCAGCCAAGTCCTCGACGAGCGCGATCAGCTTTGCAATCTGAGCGCTCGCCGTCTTCCCGCCAGCACCATCCGCTGTCATCTCCCGCTGGCAGTCGCGCAGCAGATCAAGTGCCGGATCAATTTCACGACGGCGACGCTCCTCGAGTGCACGCAGTAACAGCTCCCAAGGATCGGTGTCTGTGCGCCAAGCGCCATCAGCACGAGTCACCAAGCGAAAATCGGTAAGCCACGTCAGGGCTTCCGCAAGCTCCGGGCCTTTCAGGTCCAGCGCGCCGCGCAGATCGGCCTCTGTTGCGGGTCGAGCGATGGCGTACAGGTAACCGTGAACGCGACAAGGGCCCGAAGGCAAACCCCAGCGCGGTCCGAGCTCTCCGAGATAGTCGATGAAACGGCGCATCGGCGACGGAAGTCTGCTTCGGGTCACTTGGATTTCCTCGCGCGCTTGCGTCCCGCAGCGATGCGACGCGCATCCGGGCAGAAGGGTGTCAGAAAGCCGTACAGCGCATTGACCAGGTTGTCGGAAGCGACGCTATAGATAACGAATTGGCCACGCTTCTGCTCGTGAACCAGCCCAGCCTCCTTCAATACGGAGAGATGCTTGGAGATCGATGGCATTGCCATATCGAATTTGGCCGCGATCTCTCCTACAGTCATCGGCCCGCCTGCCAGATGATTGAGCATGCGGCGGCGCGGCTCGGACGCGATTGCCTTAAATGCATTCATAGTTAGTTTCCTAATTAGGAAAATATTATCGCATCATCTTTCCGGCAAGAGCGTAGCCCTGTTCGATTTCCTGGCTTATCTACGTCGCGCCACGATGCGCTGGATGATCGCGGGTTTGGGGTCCGTGACCTCGCCGCACTCATAGGCCAGCACCTGCAATGCATGCGCGGCCGCGAACTCCAGCAGTTCGCCGGGACGGAGCAGGAAGTCGGGATTGCTGGGCTTGCCGAACCGCTCGTTGCCGCTTCCGAAGGTCTCGTAGACCAGCACGCTCCCCGGCGCCAGCGCGGCGGCCAGGCGCGGAAACAGCGGGCGATGGAGGTAGTTGGTGACGACGATGCCGTCGAACTGCCGTGCACCCAGCGGCCAGGGCGAACCGTCCTCCAGGTCGGCGGCCAGGATCTCGACGCCGCTGCCGGCGAGGTCCTGAAGGCCCGAAACATCCCGGTCAAGGGCCGCCACTTGGTACCCTAAGCCATTGAAATATCGGGCATGCCTTCCGCTTCCGGCGGCCAGATCGAGGATCTTGCCGCCGGCCGGCAGCAAGCCGGCATGACTTTGGACCCATTTGGACGGGCTTCTCTCACACGCGGATGTCATAGGCGCAGTGCATTTGGACTTGTTAAACTTTCGCCATGTGCCATTTGTTAAACGTAGAAACGACGACCACTTCATTCGTGCGGCCATGATTCTTTACCAACTCCGCTGCGGCAAGGACCATGAATTCGAGGCCTGGTTCAAGGACGGCCAGACCTGCGAGCGGCAGCTTGCGCGCAAAAGCGTCGAGTGTCCCGCCTGCGGCAGCCGCAAGGTTGCCAAGGCGCTGATGGCGCCGCGCATCGGCTCGGCGGAGAAAACCCAGCAAGCCAATCTGCCGGCAAAGCCGGCGGCGGACAGCAAGCATCCGATGTCGGTGATGGCCACCGCCATGCGCCAGCACCTGCAGGAAGTCCGCGCCAAGGTCGAGGAGAATTGCGACTATGTCGGCGACAAGTTCGCCGACGAAGCGCGCAAGATCCATTACGGCGAAACCGAAGCCCGCGGCATCTACGGCGAGGCCACCGACCAGCAGCACCAGGAACTGGTCGAAGAGGGCGTCGAAGTCGCGCGCATCCCCTGGCTGCCGCGGTCGGACGCTTAGGCAATTTCCTAGATAGATCCATCTTCAAAAGAAAATCCCTTCCCCCCTTGCGGGGGAAGGATGCGGAGCCTTAGCGAACGAAGTGAGCTTAGGCGCAGCTGGATGGGGGGTGCGCCGACAGGCGCGCGCTCGACAGAGCGCAAGCTATCGAGGCGGCGATACCCGGCCAAATAACAATGATGCTGCGCCCGCTCCGCGATCCTTAGCGCTGTCGCGCTGCGCGGCTATCGCCGCGCCACCCCCCATCCAGCTCCGGCTAAGCTCGGCTCGCGCCTCGCTAAGCCTGCGCAACCTTCCCCCGCAAGGGGGGAAGGGGAGTCTAGTGGGGGGAGATTTGCTTCGTTGCAGCTTAGATCCGTTTCGCCACCAGCATGTAATTGACATCGAGGTCGCGCGAGAGCGACCAGCGGTCGGCGAGCGGGTTGTAGGTCACGCCCGTCATCTGCTCGATCGCCAACCCGGCGCGGCGCAGCGGCTGCGCCAGCTCCGATGGCTTCACGAACTTGCGCCAATCATGCGTGCCGCGCGGCAGCCAGCGCATGATGTATTCCGCGCCGACGATCGCGAGGGCAAAGGCCTTGGCGGTGCGGTTGAGCGTCGAGAAGAAGATCAGGCCGCCCGGATTCACGAGCTGTGCACAGCTCGCGATGAAGGCATCGATATTGGCGACATGCTCCACCACTTCCATCGCGAGCACGATGTCGAAGCTCTCGCGCCGTTCCACCATGTCTTCGGCCGCGCATTGCAGATAGGTGATCTTGAGCCCACTCTTTTCGGCGTGGCTGCGCGCGATGCCGATATTGCGGGGCGAGGGATCGACACCCGTAACCTCCGCGCCCAGGCGCCGCATCGGCTCGGTGAGCAAGCCGCCGCCGCAGCCGATCTCGCACAAGGACAATCCATCGAGCGGCGCATCGCCGCCCGCAAGGCGGCCGAAATGGCGCGCGGCGACGTCGCGGATGAATCCGATGCGCGTCGGGCCTAGCTGGTGCAGCGGCTTGAAGTCGCCATGCGGGTCCCACCAGGCTTCGGCCATGGCGTTGAACTTGGCGATTTCGGTGCTGTCGACCGTGCTGACGGCAGGCCCTTGTCGCGGGTCCGGCGAAACCATCGGTTTGGATTGCGAGGACATCTTTGAAATTGGCCGATTCTGGGGGAAATCCGTGGGGTGAAAGGGGGCCCAGCCCTTGCCTCGCTGGGTTCCATTGAGTATGGATAGCCGCCGCCGGCAAGACAATGCTTTCCGGTGGAATTCTCGCTGTAGTTTAAAGGCGTTCTCCGAACATGAATGCGCCGGCAAGGACCAAGACCCGCGTGGTCATGAAGTTTGGCGGGACTTCGGTCGCCAATATCGAGCGCATTCGCGCGGTGGCTGCTCGCGTCAAGCGCGAGGTCGATGACGGGCACGAGGTCGCGGTCGTGGTCTCCGCCATGGCGGGCGCCACCAACCAGATGGTCGCCTGGTGTGCCGAATTGTCGCCGCTCTACGATGCCCGCGAATATGACGTGGTGGTCGCCTCGGGCGAGCAGGTGACCAGCGGACTGCTGGCGATCGCGCTGCAGACCATCGGCGTCAACGCCCGGTCCTGGCTGGGCTGGCAGATCCCGGTCGAGAGCGACGATGCCCACGGCAAGGCGCGCATCCAGAACATCCGCACCGAAGAGATGATCGCCCGGTTCGCCCAAGGTCAGGTCGCGGTGGTCGCCGGATTCCAGGGCGTCGGGTCCGACAACCGCGTGACGACCCTGGGTCGTGGCGGGTCGGACACTTCGGCGGTGGCGCTGGCCGCCGCCTTGAAGGCAGACCGGTGTGACATCTTCACCGATGTCGATGGCGTCTACACGACCGATCCCCGGATCGTGGCCAAGGCGCGCAAGCTGGATAAGATCAGTTACGAGGAAATGCTGGAGATGGCCTCGGTCGGGGCCAAGGTGCTGCAGATCCGTTCGGTCGAGATGGCGATGAAGCATCGTGTCAGGCTGCAGGTGCTTTCGAGCTTCGAGGACAAGCCCGGCACGCTGGTGGTGGATGAGGATGAGATCATGGAACAGGAACTGGTGAGCGGCATCGCCTATAGCCGCGACGAAGCGAAGATCACCCTGCTCAAGGTCGCCGACCGGCCGGGCATCGCCGCCTCGATCTTCGGGCCGCTGGCAGACGCCAACATCAACGTCGACATGATCGTGCAGAACGTGTCCGAGAGCGGTGATACCACCGACATGACCTTCACGGTCTCCAAGGGCGACTTCGAGCGCGCCAAGCAAGTGATCGAAGGCCAGCGCAACCACGTGCAGTTCGCCGGCCTGATCGCTGATTCCAACGTGGTGAAAGTCTCGGTGATCGGCGTCGGCATGCGATCCCATGCCGGCATCGCGCAGCGCATGTTCCGGGCGCTCGCCGAAAAGGGCATCAATATCCAGGTGATCTCCACGTCCGAGATCAAGATCAGCGTGCTGGTGGCGGAAGAGTACACCGAACTCGCGGTACGCGCCTTGCATACCGCCTACGGCCTCGATGCGGCCTAAGGGGAGAGGGACAACAGGCGACCGATGGACCGTGCGCATTCCGAGGCATTGCTGAACCATCTGTGGCGGCGCGGTACCGAGTTCCTCGGTTGCCGCTACGCTATCATGGGCGGGGCCATGACCTGGGTTTCGGAACGCCATCTGGTCGCCGCGATCTCCAACGCCGGCGGGTTCGGCGTGATCGCGTCGGGCTCGATGCAACCGGACATGCTGGCGAGCGAGATCGCCGAGACCTACAAGCTCACCAGCCAGCCCTTTGGCGTGAATTTAATCACGCTCCATCCAAAACTTGAGCAGTTGGTCGAGGCCTGCCTCGATGGCAAGGTCAGCCACGTCGTGCTGGCGGGCGGCTTGCCCCCGGCTTCCGCGATCCAGCGCCTGAAGCAGGGCGGGGCAAAGGTGATGTGCTTCGCCCCCGCCGTCTCCCTCGCCAAGAAACTGGTGCGCTCCGGCTCCGATGCGATCGTGATCGAAGGGATGGAGGCGGGCGGCCATATCGGCCCGGTCTCGACCAGCGTGCTGGCGCAGGAGATCCTGCCCGTCATTCGCGACGTGCCGGTGTTCGTGGCGGGCGGCATCGGGCGCGGCAATGCCATGCTCGGCTACCTGGAAATGGGCGCCTCCGGCGTGCAGCTCGGCACGCGCTTCGTCTGCGCGACAGAATCCATCGCGCATCCCAAATTCAAGAAGGCCTTCATCCGTGCGGCCGCGCGCGATGCCATGCCGTCGGTCGCGCTCGACAACCGTTTCCCGGTCATTCCGGTGCGCGCCATCGTCAATGAGGGCGTGCGCAAATTCATGGACGTCCAGAAGCAGGTGATCGAGAAATTCGACCGCGGCGAACTGGACCAGAAGGAAGCGCAGCTCGAGATCGAGCATTTCTGGGCCGGCGCCTTGCGGCGCGCCGTGATCGAGGGCGACGTGGAGACCGGCTCACTGATGGCCGGCCAAAGCGTCGGCATGGTCACCAAGGAGCAATCGACTGCCGAGATCATCCAGGAACTGATCGAAGAGGCGCTCCAGGCCCTGCTGGATCGTCCCAAATCCATCTCAGGCTAACGATGACCGAAGCGCCGAGCCTCAGCGGAGCGCGCATGTTGCTCAAGCGATTGCGCAACGTGATGGCGCGTGGCGGGGCGGCGCAGGCACGGCTCGACCAGACGGTCAAGCTGATCGCGGGCGAGATGGTGGCGGAAGTCTGCTCCATCTATCTGCTGCGTGCCGGCGAAGTGCTGGAGCTGTTCGCGACCGAAGGCCTCAAGAAGGAAGCCGTCCACAAGACCCGCCTGCGCGTGGGCGAAGGCCTGGTCGGTGATGTCGCCAGCCATGCGCGGCCGCTGGCCTTGGCTGACGCGCAGCATCATCCGCAATTCGCCTATCGGCCGGAAACCGGCGAAGAGCTTTTCCAATCGCTGATGGGCGTGCCGATCCTGCGGGCCGGCCGCGTCATCGGCGTCCTGGTCATCCAAAACCGCACTCGCCGGCAATACAGCGAAGAGGAGATCGAGACCCTCGAAACCGTCGCCATGGTGCTGGCCGAGCTGGTGGCGAGCGGCGAACTGGTCAGCGCCGAGGAGTTGCGCCCTGGCGACGGCATCGCGCTGCTGCCGCTCAGGCTCGATGGCGTGACGTTTTGTCCGGGCCTCGCGCGCGGCGTCGCGGTGCTGCATCAGGCAACCTTGCAGCTCCAGCAACTGGTGGCGGAGGATCCGGAACGCGAGGCCGAACGCCTGAGCACCGCGCTGATGGAGATGCAGAGCTCGATCGACGAATTGCTGAGCGCCGGCGATATCGCCGGCCACGGCGAGCATTTCGAGGTGCTGGAAACCTATCGCCTGTTCGCGCAGGACCAGGGCTGGCGCAACCGCATGATGGAGGCGGTGCAGTCCGGCCTCACCGCCGAAGCGGCGGTGCAAAAGGTGCAGAACGACACCCGCGCGCGCATGCGCGAAGTGACGGACCTTTATCTGCGCGAGCGCTTGGCCGATCTCGACGATCTCGCCAACCGCCTGCTGCAGCACCTGCTGGGCGCCGATGTCCCGACGCTGCGGCGCCTGCCGGAAGAAGCGATCGTGGTCGCGCGCACCATGGGGCCGGCCGAGCTGCTGGATTACGATCGAAACCGGCTGAAGGGCCTGGTGCTGGAGGAAGGCTCGCAGAACGCCCATGTCGCGATCGTCGCGCGTGCGCTCGACATCCCGGTGCTTGGCCGTTGCCAGGATCTGATGCAGAGGGTCGGCGACGGCGATCCGCTGGTGATCGACGGCGACAATGGCACGCTTTTCATCCGCCCGTCGGAAGACATCCTGCAGGCCTTCACGGAAAGCATGCGGCAGCGCGTGGTCAAGCGCGAGGCCTACGAGGCGATCCGCGAGCTGCCCGCGATCACGCTCGACGGCGTCACCATCGATCTCAACATCAATGCCGGCCTGCTGATGGACGTGCCGCAACTGGCGGCCACCGGCGCGGCCGGCATCGGGCTCTATCGCACAGAGATCCCCTTCATGATCTCGCACGAATATCCCGACGTGGCGCGCCAGACCGAGATCTATCGCAAGGTGCTGGACGGCGCGGGCGATCTGCCGGTCATCTTCCGCACCCTCGATATCGGATCCGACAAGGTGCTGCCTTATTGGAACCGTGCGCCGGAAGAGAATCCGGCGATGGGCTGGCGCGCCATCCGCATCGCGCTCGACCGGCCAGCCATGCTGCGTCAGCAGTTGCGCGCCATGATGAACGCCGCCGCGGGCCGCAAGCTCTTGGTCATGTTCCCGATGGTGACAGAGATCGCGGAGCTCGATTCCTGCCGGCGGTTGCTGGATCTGGAGCTGCAGCGCCAGGCGCGCCGCGACATCCCCCTGCCGAGCGAGCTTAAGGTCGGGGCGATGGTGGAGGTGCCGGCTTTGCTCTGGCAGTTGCCCGAATTGCTATCGCGGGTCGATTTTCTCTCGGTCGGCAGCAACGACCTGCAGCAATTCTTGTTTGCAGCGGATCGGGATAATCCGGCTGCGGCTGGTCGGTACGACACGCTGGCGCCTGCCATGAGGCGGACTCTGGGCGAGGTGTCGCGCGCGGCCGGCGAGGCGGGCAAGCCGTTTGGCTTGTGCGGCGAGATGGCCGGCGATCCGCTGGCGGCGATGGCGCTGCTGTGCCTGGGCTATCGTGCGTTGTCGATGGCGCCGCCCCGGGTGCTGCCGATGCGGGCGGCCATCCGGAGCCTGGATTTCAAGGGGTTACAGGCCTACTGGCAAACCGTCCACCATCTCGACGGGCCGGCTTTGAGGAGCGCGCTGCTGGATTATGCGTTGGATCACAAGATACCCCTTTAACACATTGCGAGGCCCTCGCCGGGGTATATATATAGCCGCGAGACACTAGTTCCGGCGGCACGAAGGGCAAGGGCGGAATCTCGAAAGGATTCCTCAAGTGTTCCGGGCAGATATATGGGCATGATGGACGGGGCGGGCACCACAGAGACCAACCGGGCCGCTGGCAGCGGGCTGGCTGAAATTGGCGTGATGCTGAAGCGTCGCCGCGAAGAGGTCGGGAAGGACCTCGCCACCATCGCAGCCATCACCCACATTCGGCAAAATTATCTAAAAGCCATCGAAGACGGCCGCCGGAAGGATCTGCCGGGCACCGCCTACATGATCGGCTATATCCGCACCTATGCGGATTATCTCGGCTTGGACGGCAACCGCCTGATCACCGATTTCCACGCCGAGCTGGCCGGTCAGCGCAAATGGATCGACAAGCGCGCGGAGCCGGCGGAACCGTCGGCGGGCGCAAGCCTGCCCCAGATCCAGGCCTCACCGGTGGTCGTCATCGGCGCTGTGGTTGTCCTGGCACTGGCGGCCTACGGCGCCTGGAGCATCTTTTCGCGCGGCGAGGGCGACACGGAAACGGCCGTTGTCGAGACGCCAAGCGACCAAGTCACCGCGCCCGAGCCGGAAGCGAGTGAGCAGGCGAACGCGACGCCCGAGCAACCGGCGCCCCGGCCCGCGACACCGTCGCCATCCAACGCCGAGGCCAGTGCTCCCGCCGAGCCGGCGGTAACACCTGCCCCGCCTGCGGCCGAAGACCAGGTACCGCCCGAGGCGGATGTCGCCAGCACCGGCGAAGAGGTGGTCGACGAATCCCCGCCGCAACAGGAAGCAGCGGCCGAGCCGGACGCCAAGGCCGGCAAGATCATGGTGCGGGCGCGGCTGGAAAGCTGGATCCAGATCACCAACGAGAAGAAGGAAGTGGTGTTCTCCCGCGTCCTTCGGGCCGGCGAGACCTATACGGTGCCCGAGGAAACGGGCCTGATGCTCACCACCGGCAATGCTGGGGGCATCGAAATCCTGCTCAATGGCAGGAAATTGAAGAGCCTGGGGACTGTCGGTCTGGTCAAGCGCGACATCCCGCTCGACGCCAAGAAGCTGAACGATGGCAGCGCCTTTAAGGCCACCAAGCCCGCCACTGCTACGAATTGACCCTGCTGCGTGCGGGATTACCGTTCCATTTCAATTGCTTGAGCATGAGTTGGCGCTGGGGCAGCAGGCTTGATCTTTTGCCCCTCTCAGCGCATCTTCAGCCCGATGTGGCGAGCCTTGAGGCGCGCCCGGTGAATCGCGCCCGGTGTTCATCCCCGGGACGCCGAACAGGAAAGACCGATTGATGAGCGTCCGCCCCTATCGTGACATCAGCCGCCGCAAGTCCCGGCAGATCCGGGTGGGATCGGTCCTGGTGGGCGGTGACGCGCCGATCACCGTCCAGACCATGACCAACACGCTGACGGCGGACGCGGCGGCGACCATCAAGCAAATCCAAGAGGTGGAGGCGGCGGGTTGCGATATCGTCCGCGTCTCCTGCCCCGACGAGGAATCGACCGCGGCGCTGCCGCAGATCGTGAAAGCGGCCAAGATCCCGATCGTCGCGGACATCCATTTCCACTACAAGCGCGGCATCGAGGCGGCCAAGGCTGGCGCTGCGTGCCTGCGCATCAATCCCGGCAATATCGGCAATGCGCAGCGCGTCAAGGAAGTCGTGCAGGCGGCTAAGGATCACGGCTGTTCCATGCGCATTGGCGTCAATGCCGGCAGCCTGGAGCGCGAATTGCTGGAACGCTATGGCGAGCCGTGCCCCGAGGCGATGGTCGAATCCGCGCTCAATCACGCGAAGATCCTCGAGGATCACGATTTCTTCGACTTCAAGATCAGTGTGAAGGCATCGGACGTGTTCCTGGCGGTGGCAGCCTACCAGGCGCTGGCCGAGGCGTGCGACTATCCCCTCCATATCGGCGTCACGGAGGCTGGCGGCCTGCGTACTGGAACGGTCAAGTCCTCGATCGGCCTCGGCATGCTGCTGTGGTCGGGCGTCGGTGACACCGTGCGCGTCTCGCTCTCCGCCGATCCGGCCGAAGAGGTGCGGGTCGGCTACGAGATGCTGAAGTCGCTGAACCTCCGGCATCGCGGCGTCAATCTCATCTCCTGCCCGTCCTGCGCGCGGCAGAACTTCGACGTGATCAAGACGGTGGAAGCGCTGGAAAAGCGCATCGCCCACATCACCACGCCGATGACCGTCAGCATCATCGGCTGCGTGGTGAACGGCCCGGGCGAGGCGCGCGAGACCGACATCGGCTTCACCGGCGGCGGCAACAACACCCACATGGTCTATCTGGCCGGCCAGCAACACCATCGGCTCAAGGACCAGGACATCGTCGAGCATATGGCCGAGCTGATCGAGAAGAAGGCGGCCGAGATCGAGGCGGCGAAGGCGGCGAACGAAGGGACCGAGAAGCCGGCCGCCAGTAGCGCCGCTTAGCTTCACGTCGGATCGCTGCGCGTAACTTTTCCCAGGAAGGTTCTTCGGTGTCCCAGCTTCAGCCGGTTCGCGGCACGCATGATCTGTTGCCGGACGAGATGCGCCGCTATCGGCACGTCGTCGAGATGGCGCGCGCGGCGGCGGAATGCTCCGGCTATCTCGAGGTCGAAACGCCGATCTTCGAGTTCTCCGAAGTCTTCAAGCGCACGCTCGGCGACACCTCCGACATCGTGACCAAGGAGATGTACACTTTCACCGACCGCGGCGGGGAGACCATCACTCTGCGGCCCGAGGGCACGGCCAGCGTCGCGCGCGCCTTCATCTCCGGCGGCCTCGCGCAGCACGTGCCGCTCAAATATTTCTACAGCGGGCCGATGTTCCGCTACGAGCGCCCGCAGAAGGGCCGCCTGCGCCAGTTCCACCAGACCGGTGTCGAGCTGCTGGGCGTGTCGGATCCGTTGGGCGACGTGGAGATCATCGCGATCGGCGTCGAGTTTCTGCGCCGGCTCGGCGTGTGGGATCGCTGCTATCTCGAGATCAATTCGCTCGGCGATGCCGAAAGCCGCAAGACCTACCGCGACGTGCTGGTTTCCTATCTCTCCGGCTTCAAGGACAAGCTCAGCAAGGAGAGCGTGGAGCGGCTGGAGCGCAATCCGATGCGCATCCTCGATTCCAAGGACGATGGCGATAAGCAGATCGTCGCGGATGCGCCGGTCTATTCCGACCATTTGACCCAGGCGAGCCGCGATTTCTTCTCGCGCGTGCTGGAAGGGCTGGATGCGCTCGGCATTCCCCATGCGATCAATCCGCGCCTGGTGCGCGGCCTCGATTACTACTGCCACACCTGCTTCGAAATCATCTCCGACGATCTCGGCGCGCAAGGCACGGTCATGGGCGGCGGCCGCTATGATGGCCTGGTCGGAATCATGGGTGGGCCGGAGACGCCGGGCGTCGGCTGGGCCAGCGGTGTCGAGCGTTGCATGATGCTGCTGAAGGAGGATCCATCTGCGCGCCGTCCGATCGCTTTGGTGCCGATCGGCGCCGAGGCGGAGCGCCATGCGCTGATCCTCGCCAACCAGATCCGCCAGGCGGGGCTGCCGGCCGATCTCGGTTATTCCGGCAACATGGGCAAGCGAATGAAGCGCGCCAACAAGCTGAACGCCCGCGTCGCGATCATCCTCGGCGAGAATGAGCTTGCCAAGAGCGTCGCCGCCTTGCGCGACCTCGATAGCGGCGAGCAGCGCGAAGTGCCGCTCGACAAGGTGATCGAGTCCCTTGCCGGCTATCAGTGAAATCCGCCGGCATGGGGTAGACGACACGACATTCCTGATCGTCGGGGTCAATCATCGGACCGGGCCCCAATTGTTGCGCGAGCGTCTGCAAGGCGACGCCGGAGACGTCCTGCGGCTGCTCGGACGCTGCCGCGATAGCGGCATCACCCAGGCGATGGCGGTGGTGACCTGCGATCGCTGCGAAGTCTGGTGCGTGACGCCGGATGCGGCGACGACGCAATCGAGATTGGCCGAATTGCTGGCCGAAGCCGGTGGGGTGACCGAAGCGGAAATGGCGCCGCGCCTGCATGCTCTGACCGATGCGGCGGCCTTGCGATATGCCTTCGCGGTCGCCGCTTCGCTGGAAAGCCAGATCGTGGGCGAGCCGCAGGTCCTCGGCCAGGTCAAGGAGCTGCAGCAGCTCGCCCACCATGCGGGCATGAGCGGTCCGGAGCTCGACCGCATCCTCGAAGCCGCCTATCAGGCCGCCAAGCGCGTGCGACACGAAACCGGCATTGCGGGCCAGTCGGTCTCGATGGCGGCCTGTGCGGTCAGCGTGCTGCGGCGCATGCATGGCGATGTCAGCGGGCTCGTCGGCCTGCTGATCGGCGACGGCGACATGGCGGAGCTCATCTTCGAGCAGGTCTCCGCCACCGGCATGAAGCGCTGGACCATGGTCCATCCCCAGGAACGCCGGGCCAAGGCCTGGGCAGAGCGCTATCACGGCCATTGGCGCCCGTTCGGCGAATTGGGCGAGGCGCTGGCGGCGGCGGACCTGGTGGTCAGCGCCCTCGATCTCGGCGCTGTCTTTGTCTCGGTCGACATGGTGAAGGTGGCGCTGAAGGCGCGCAAGCGGCGGCCGATCTTCCTGATCGACAGCGGCGTGCCGGGCGACATGGATGCGCGCATCGCCGATCTCGACGACGCATTCCTCTACACGCTCGACGACCTGGAGCGGCTGGCGATGGCCGGGCGCCAGCATCGCGCCAGCGAGGCTGAGGAAGCTTGGCGCATCGTCGATCAATCCGTGGCATCCTTCCGCCGGCAACTGACGGAGCAGGAGGCAGCCCCGGTGATCGCCGATCTGCATCGGCATTTCGAGCAGCACCGTGCCGAAGTATTGGCGCAGCCCGGCATCGATGCCGGCGAGGCGACTCGGCGCCTGATCAACCGGCTGCTGCATCATCCGAGCGTTGCGTTGAAGGCGGCGGCCCCGACCAAGGATCTCGAGGCGGCTTTGCGCCGCCTGTTTGGCTTGAACGATAAGGAAGACCGAAAGTGAGCTTGGAACCAAAGCTCGATCGCGTGGTGAAGCGGCACGACGAACTGGCGGCGCTGCTGGCGAGTCCCGATCAGAAGGACGCGCAGGCCTATGCCCGCAATTCGAAGGAATATTCCGACCTGACGCCGCTGGTCGAAGCGATCCAGGAATGGAAGACCGCGAAGCGCGAACTCAGCGATCTTGAAGCGATGCTGGCCGATCCCAAGACCGAGGCGGAGATGCGCGCTTTGGCCGAGGATGAAGTGACCGGCCTGAAAGCGCGCGTGCCGGAGCTGGAGCACAAGGTGAAGCTCATGCTCCTGCCCAAGGACGAGGCAGACGAGCGCAACGCCATCCTGGAAGTGCGCGCGGGAACCGGCGGGGAAGAGGCCGCCTTGTTCGCCGCCGCCTTGTTTCGGATGTATGCCCGCTATGCCGCGCTCAAGGGCTGGAAGTTCGAGCAGATGGATATCAGCGAGACCGGCCTCGGCGGCGTCAAGGAAGCGACCGCGACCATCACCGGCCGCAACGTGTTCGCGCGGCTGAAGTTCGAATCGGGCGTGCATCGCGTGCAGCGTGTGCCGGAGACCGAAGCCTCGGGCCGCATCCACACCTCCGCCGCCACGGTCGCCGTAATGCCGGAAGCGGAAGAGGTCGACATCCAGATCAACGAGAAGGACCTGCGCATCGACGTGTTCCGCTCCAGCGGCCCCGGCGGCCAGTCGGTCAATACGACGGACAGCGCGGTGCGCATCACCCATATCCCGACCGGCGTCGTGGTCCAGCAGCAGGACGAGAAGTCCCAACACAAGAACAAAGCCAAGGCGCTGAAGATCCTGCGCGCGCGGCTCTACGATGCGGAGCGCGCCAAGCGTGATGCCGAGCGCTCCGCCAACCGCAAGAGCCAGGTCGGCTCGGGCGACCGGTCGGAACGCATCCGCACCTACAATTTCCCGCAAGGCCGCTGCACCGACCACCGCATCAACCTGACGATCTACAAGCTCGACAAGGTGATGGAAGGGGCCGCGCTCGATGAGGTGATCGAGGCGCTGATCGCCCACGATCAGGCCGAGCGGCTGGCGGACGTGGAGTGAGGATCGGCGATCTCCTGAGAGAGGCCGCCGGGCGTCTGGCCGAAGCCGGCATCGACGGCGGCCAGCGCGAGGCACGGCTGCTGCTGCAGGCCGCCGCCGATATCCCCGTCGCCACCCAGATCGCATTTCCGGAACGCGCGGTGGAGACGGCGGCGGCGGCTCGGTTTCACGCGCTGGCCGCGCGCCGCGCCCGGCGCGAGCCGATGGCGCACATCCTCGGGCGGCGGGAATTCTGGTCCCTCACCTTCAAGGTGACGGCCGATACGCTCGACCCGCGCCCGGATTCGGAGACGCTGGTGCAGGCGGTCCTGGACCAGATCCCGGATCGCGCCGCGCCGCTGCGGCTGGTGGATTTCGGAACCGGCACGGGGTGTCTGCTGCTGGCTTTGCTGCACGAACTTCCCAATGCCGCGGGTCTCGGCATCGACGCTTCGGCCGCGGCCCTGGCCGTTGCGCAAGAGAACGCCCATGCACTCGGGCTCGGATCGCGTACATCCTTTCGCCAGGGCGATTGGGATGACGGCCTCGTGCCCGCTTTCGACATCCTTCTTTCAAATCCGCCTTATATCCCGAGCGGCGACATCGCCGTTCTTCAGCCGGAGGTCGCATCGTTCGAGCCGCGCCTGGCGCTGGACGGCGGCGCGGAGGGCCTCATTGCCTATCGCCGGCTCGCTCCCGCCGCCGTCCGGCTGCTGGCAGAGGGCGGTTTGGCGGCTTTCGAGGTCGGGTTGGGACAAGCCGATTCGGTCATCGGCATCTGCCAGGCCGCCAGGTTGCGGCATATTGCAACAGCCGGCGACCTCGGCGCCGTGCCACGCTGTGTCTTGTTCAGAAAATGACAGATAGGTCAAGGGGTTGATGGGGTGGTATGGCTGCAACCCAGGGGTGTCAAAAAAGCTATTGGAAAGCAGCCCTGAACCGATTAGGGTCAGCGCCGGCAGTCGGGGCTGATCATGGGCCGAGCCCGGGGGAAAGCCGGCCATCGCAAAGCGAAGCCAGCCCCAAAACAGCGCCTCCGCACATTGACTGCGTCCAGCGCCAGAGAAGCGGCACCCGCCGCTTCGAGATATTACAAGACGCGCAAGGACGCCGACATGCGGCTTGACCTGCCATCTCGATCACAGTCGATGACGAAATGACGCTTATATGAAACAGAATAACAATAACCGACGCGCTCGTGGCCGCGGCCCGCGCAAGCCCCATGGGATGGGCGGTGGCGGCCACAACAAGACTCAGGGATACGACGGCGGTGGGCAGGAGCTGCGGGTTCGCGGTAACGCTTACCAGGTGCTGGAGAAATATCTGCAGCTCGCGCGCGATGCGGGCTCCGCCGGCGATCGGGTCGCCGCAGAGAATTTCCTGCAGCATGCCGACCATTATTATCGCGTGCTGAGCGCGATGAATGACGGCCAGCGTCCGCGAATGGGTGGACGCGAACTCTCTGTCGCCGACGTCAACGTGCAGAATGTGAGCCAGGGCCTGTCCGCCGCGCTCTATTCCTCCGGCGGACCCAATCCGCAAGGCGACTCCGGCATGGGCGATGGCGTGCAAGGCCAGAATCCCGGCAACCAGGGCGGCCAAGGTCACGGTGGCGGCCAGGGACATCAGGGCCAGGGACATCAGGGTGGACAACACCGGCAGGGCGGCCATCAGCAAGGCGGTCGCCAGCAAGGTGATCACCAGCAGGGTGGTCATCAGCAGGGCGCTCGTTCGCAGGGCGAAGGCCAGGCGGGCCAGAGCCAGAATCCGCAGATCGCGGTCAGCGGCAATGTCGCGCCGACCAACGGCCATGGGAACACCTATGGCAATTACGCCGACCACAGCGAATCGCAGCCGGCCTATGTCGCGCCCAGCGAGCCGGCTCGCGCTGCGGCCCCAACACCCAGCGAGGAGCAGCCGGACTATCCGGATGAATTGCTGCCCCCCGCGGCTGCCGCTCCGGCCGCAAAGGAAACAGCCCCGGACGAAGCGGAAGAGGGCGTGCAGCGGACTCTCCGAGCCCCGCGGCCCCGCAATCGCGGTCCTCGCCGTGGGCCGCGTCAGGGTGATAGCCGCCAGGCCGAAGCCCGTCAGGGGGACACCCCGAATCCAGGGCCCGCCGAACCGGGCGAATAATCAATAAAGCCATCGATGATCGCCCCGGGGTTTCGGCCCCGGGGCATCTTGGTGCGCCCCTTGTTTATAAATTAGGCATTCCCATATCGTTCCCAGGGGCAAGCTTTCGGGCTTTCCTGGGTAGCATCCAAGAGCGCGTGCTGAGCAGTCGGGCGCGGTCGAGCGAGGGCGAATATGGATTTGGAAAAGTTCACCGAACGGTCGCGTGGATTCCTGCAAGCTGCGCAAACGCTGGCTTTGCGGTCGGGCCATCAGCGGCTCAGTCCCGAACATCTTCTGAAAGTTCTGCTGGACGACAAGGACGGCCTCGCTGCCGGCCTGCTGCGCAATTCCGGCGCCGATCCGGCGCGTGCCTTGGCGGCGACCGACAAGGCGCTTGACAAGCAGCCGAAGGTCGAAGGCTCCGGCGCGGGCCAGGTTTATATGGGTCCCGAGCTCGCGCGCGTCCTGGACCAGGCGGAGAAGCTGGCTGAAAAGGCCGGCGACGGCTTCGTCACGGCGGAGCGCCTGCTACTCGCGCTGGCCTTGACCAGCGACGGCACGACCGGCCGCATTCTGAAAGACGCCGGCGCGACCGCGCAGGGTCTCAATGCCGCAATCAACGAAGTGCGCAAGGGCCGCACCGCGCAAAGCGCGAGCGCCGAGGACAGCTATGATGCGCTGAAGAAATACGCCCGCGACCTGACGGCGCAGGCGCGCGCCGGAAAGCTCGACCCCGTGATCGGGCGTGACGAGGAAATCCGTCGCACCATCCAGGTGCTGGCGCGGCGTACCAAGAACAATCCCGTGCTGATCGGCGAACCCGGCGTCGGCAAGACCGCGATCGTCGAAGGGCTGGCCCTGCGCATCGCCAATGGCGACGTACCGGAGGGACTGAAACACAAATCGCTGATGTCGCTGGACCTCGGCGCCCTCATCGCGGGTGCGAAATATCGCGGCGAGTTCGAGGAGCGGCTGAAGGCGGTGCTCCAGGAGATCTCTGCCGCCGAAGGCGACATCATCCTCTTCATCGACGAGCTGCATACCCTGGTCGGCGCCGGCAAGGCGGAAGGCGCGATGGACGCCTCCAACATGCTGAAGCCCGCTTTGGCGCGCGGCGAACTGCATTGCGTCGGCGCCACCACGCTCGACGAATATCGCAAGCACATCGAGAAGGACGCGGCGCTGGCGCGGCGCTTCCAGCCGGTGTTCGTGAGCGAGCCGAACGTCGCCGACACGATCTCGATCCTGCGCGGGCTCAAGGAGAAATACGAGCTGCATCACGGCGTCCGGATTACGGACGGCGCGATCGTGGCCGCCGCGACATTGTCCAACCGCTACATCACCGACCGCTTCCTGCCCGACAAGGCGATCGACCTGGTGGACGAGGCGGCCAGCCGCCTGCGCATGGAAGTGGATTCCAAGCCTGAGGAGATCGACGAGATCGACCGGCGCCTGGTCCAGCTCAAGATCGAGCGCGAAGCCCTCAAGAAGGAAAGCGACGACGCATCGAAGGAGCGCCTGAAGAGCTTGGTCGATGAGATCGAGGAGCTGGAGGAGCAGTCGCGACGCCTGACCAACGAGTGGCAGGCGGAAAAGCGCACGCTGCAGGATTCGCAGAAGCTGAAGGAGCAGATCGATCAGGCGAAGCTGGAAGCCGAGCAGGCCCAGCGCCGCGGCGATTTCGCGCGCGCAGGCGAGCTGACTTATTCGGTCATTCCCGGCCTCGAAAAGAAGCTGAAAGATGCGGAGGCCGCCCAACAGCATCGCATGCTGAACGAAGTGGTGAGCGAGGAGGACATCGCGTCCGTGGTCTCGCGCTGGACCGGCATTCCAGTCGACAAGATGCTGGAAGGCGAGCGCGACAAGCTGCTGCGCATGGAAAAGGTGCTCGGCAATCGCGTGATCGGCCAGGAAGAGGCGATCGTCGCCGTCTCCAACGCCGTGCGCCGGGCGCGCGCCGGACTGCAGGATCCCAATCGCCCGATCGGCTCGTTCCTGATGCTGGGCCCTACCGGCGTCGGCAAGACCGAATTGTCGAAGGCGCTGGCCGCCTTCCTGTTCGACGACGAGCAGGCGTTGCTCCGCATCGACATGTCGGAGTTCATGGAAAAGCACGCCGTGGCGCGGTTGATCGGCGCGCCTCCCGGCTATGTCGGCTATGAGGAGGGCGGCGTCCTGACCGAAGCGGTGCGGCGTCGGCCTTATCAGGTGATCCTGTTCGACGAAGTGGAGAAGGCGCACCCAGATGTCTTCAACATCCTGCTGCAAGTGCTGGATGACGGGCGTTTGACCGATGGGCAGGGCCGCACGGTCGATTTCAAGAACACGCTGATCATTCTTACTTCGAATCTCGGCAGCGATATCCTCGCCGCGCAGAAGGAGGGCGAAGATGTCGAGCTGGTGCGCGCCCAGGTGATGAACGTGGTGCGTCAGGCGTTCCGGCCAGAATTCCTGAACCGACTGGATGAGATCGTGCTGTTCCACCGGCTGTCGCGTGGGGACATGACTGGCATCGTGGCGATCCAGCTCCAACGGCTGCAGGCCCTGCTGGCCGACCGCAAGCTCGAACTGCAGCTCGACGACAGCGCCAAGGTCTGGCTGGCGGAGGCTGGCTACGACTCTATTTACGGCGCACGGCCGCTGAAGCGAGTCATTCAGCGCGAGCTGCAGAATCCGTTGGCCAGCCTGCTGCTCGAAGGCAGGTTCAAGGCCGGCGATGTCATCCGTGTCTCGGCGGAAAAGGATGGACTTACCATCGACGGAAAGAAGTTGTCGGAAGCAGCGTAGGTTCTGGGAAAGAATCTGGTCGAACCGCGTCGCGCCGTCTGGCCGTCATACCGACAACATCCGCAACATGATCGAGCATTTGGTGCGCGATAGCCGGGCCGTCTGCGTGCCGCTTGGCGCGCGTCGTGCTCCGCAAACGGAAAGGCCGGGCGAATTGCCCGGCCTTTCTTGCTGTTCGTCTTGCTGATTGGCCGTTGCGTTGTTGTCCTAATTCTCGCAGCCGGCGGCGCCGGCGCAGTCGAGCGACGGCTGATTGGGCCGTTCGGCGATCAATTGCTGCTCGGCCTGGTGCCTGCGGTCGGCGTCGGTCTTCTCCACCGTCGCCTGGAAAGCCTTCAGTTGCTTGCCGGTCAGCTTGTTGCTGGCGACGGTCTTGACCTTGGCCGGATTGACCTGCGCGCCGGCAACCATGATCTCGTAATGCAGATGCGGGCCGGTGGCGCGGCCGGTGGCGCCGACATAGCCGATGACCTGGCCCTGCTTCACCTTCTCGCCTTTGACCAGGCCCTTGGCGAAGCGGCTCATGTGGCCGTACGCGGTCTGGTACTCGCCGTTGTGCCGGATGCGGATGTAGTTGCCGAAGGAACCCTTCTTGCCGATCTCCACCACGGTACCGGAGCCCGCGGCATAGATCGGCGTGCCGGTCGGTGCGCCGAAGTCGATGCCCTTGTGCATCTTGGAGAAGCCGAGCAGCGGATGCATGCGCATGCCGAAACCGGAGGTGATGCGCGCACCGTCGACCGGCGTTCTCAGCAGCGATTTGCGGATGGCTTCGCCATTGGGCGTGAAATACTCGCCGTCGCCGTCGCGCTCAAAATAATAGACCGGGATGGTCTTGCCCGACAGCGTGAGCGAGGCAAACAGGATCTTGCCCGATTTCACGAACTCGCCGTCTTCGTTCTCCATCCGCTCGTAGAGCACTTCGAAGGAATCGCCGTCCTGGATGTCGCGTTGGAAGTCGACGTCGAACGAGAAGGTCTTGATGAGGTCGGCGACCACCGGCATCGGAACGCTGGCTTCCTGTGCCGCATCGAACAGGCTGCTGTCGATGATTCCGGCGGCGCGGCGATTTTCCTCGATGACCGGCTTGTCGTATGCGGCCGCGACGAAATCGCCGGTGCCGTTGCGGGTCAGTTTGACGTCGGTGGTGACGTCTGGCTCGAAGCTGAGGCCGATCAATTGCGGGTCGGCGTCGCGCTGGCGCGTTCCCGATGCGGTGGTGATATTGAGCGTGATCTCCTGGCCCGCGCGCAGGTCGCGTGGCGAGAACACGTCGGCAATGGCGCCGACTGCGTTCTTCGCGTCGTCTTCGGTGACGCCGGCATCGACCAGCACGCCATAGAGCGTGTCGCCCGGGCGCACCTCGATCACTTTCTTGATGTCGCTGGCGATCTCGGCGGCGATCGATTCGTTGCCATTGGCCCAGGATTCATCAGGCGCGCGCGCATCAATGTCGGCGCTCAGCATGGATTCGAACGGGCTGATGTCGAATGTAACCGGTAGCGATTTTGCAAGAATCTCCGGAGTCGCAGCGGCGGCAACGGAGACGTGGTCCTCTTGCTTGCCGGGGTTTTTGCGCGCGATCGGTTTCAATCGAGGCACGGCGATGTCACGCGGCGGCAACGCGATCGTGCGATCGTCCGCGGCCGCAACCAGGATCGGCTCAGCCGTCGTTTCATCTTGTGCAGCCAAATCCGCCATCAAACGCTGCGCCCAGACCTGGGTGTTCTGTGCGGTCGATATCATGAGTTGATCGGCGGCTTGCACGCTGGCGAACTGGCTGGCGGCCGCATTATCAATGGCGGCGGGCCGGTGCGCCCACGCCGCGCCGAGGCCGCCAAGCACAACGAAGCCGGCGGTTGTATACATTAGGTAACGCTTCAGCGTGCCCCAAACGTGGCTGCGCGCGGATATCAACAGCTAATCCCCCAACTCGGTAAATTGGTCGGTTTTCCTAACGACCCGGGACAGTCCGATTGCAGTTGCATTGCAATGGAAGCACCACGAGTCGCGGTCATTAAGGTTAACAAGATGCTTGCCATGGTGAACCGTGTCAATCCAAAAATCCCAGTTAGATCATCAATTTAGCGGGCAATTCGGAGGTCGGGGAAGGCTTTACCACTGTGGCCGTGGGGACATGGTGCGTTGCGGTAGAGCCACAGTTGAATTTTGTTGCGCCGGTCCGTTCCGCCTGCTGAGTTCCACAAGAGGGTGCACCACAGCTCGTTAAATTCCGGTAAACGGCTGATATTCAATGTATTTTCGGATATTGCGGCGCATCCTCGCCCAATATGGCTGGGATGGGCCAAGAAGGGCGTTGACAGGCTTTAGGACTGTCACGTATAAGCCCGCCTCCGTTGGCGAGAGAGCCGGCTGGCAACAAGCCGGAAGAGTTCTCGCGCCCTGCTATTTGACAAGGTGCATATGTGAGAAGGGATTCGCGGGCGGCGGGCTTTGGTTGGTATCGGAGCTTTTGCTGACGTGGATTCTGGATTTGGTGAGTGTTGGTTTGTGTTGTGCGGAGTGAT
>Ga0207428_10000941_pt1 | contig 32362 bp, 27 predicted proteins | sample RhiMethybrSRZTD1_FD_187600 | JGI IMG/M metagenome (GOLD analysis project Ga0207428, IMG submission 187600) | Populus rhizosphere microbial communities from Tennessee, USA - Rhizosphere MetaG P. TD hybrid SRZTD1 (SPAdes) (version 3) | ecosystem: Host-associated > Plants > Roots > Rhizosphere >...
GACGATTTGCCCGAACGGCGCGCGATCTTCCGTCGTCTTTCCAGGTGCGATGCAAATGGAACTGCCTGTGCGTGAGGGAGCGACGAACCGATGAGCCCGCTGATTGCCACCGTGTCCAGCACCACCGAGTCGCGCGAGACGCGCGCGCTCGCCACCGAGCTGAAGTTCCTCGTCACCCCCGCCGTCGCGCGGGAGATTCGCGCGTGGGGGCGGACGGAGCTGGCCGCCGATCCGCATGGCGCCGGCCCGCACGCCGACGAGTACCTTACGACCAGCCTCTACTTCGACACCGACGCGCTCGACGTCTTTCATCGCCGCGGATCGTTCGGCCGCGCGAAGTACCGCGTCCGCCGCTACGGCCAGAACGCGATGGTGTTCCTCGAACGCAAGTTGCGCACCTCGTCGCTGCTGGCCAAGCGCCGGACGGTGATCGCACTCGACGATCTCGCCGTGCTGCAGGATCCGGAGATTGTGCCCGGCTGGGCCGGCGCCTGGTTCCAGGACCGGTTGCGCGTGCGGCGGCTGCAGCCGCTGGTGCAGGTGTCGTACCGGCGCACGGCACGCGTGATGGACGGCGCGTACGGCACGGTGCGATTGACGGTGGACGAGCAGCTCAGCACGCTGCCGGCGCTCGACTTCGAGTTCCGCGCCGACTCCGGCCGTCCGGTGCTCGCGGATCGCGCGATCGTCGAGATCAAGTTCCGCAAGTCGCTCCCCGCGAAGTTCAAGGCACTGATTGAAACCCACCGACTGGTGCCGGCGCGGCTCTCCAAGTACCGCCTCGCGCAGGACGCCATGCAGCCGCGCACGCTGCACACGCCCGTTCGGCTCGATGCGGACTGCGCGCTCGTATACGCATGAATCGATGAACCCCCTGAATTCAGGGATTCACAGATTCAGAGATTCCGAGATTCTGGGGTTCTCGAACCCATGAATCTCCGAATCCCAAATCCCTGAATCCCAGAATTCATGAATTACCATATCGCCCGTGCGCTTGGTTCGCGCGGCGGTCGTCGCCGGCCTGTCGGTGGGGTATTTCGCATTCGTCTTTCGCGTCTCTGAAGGCACGTTCCTCACGACGGGCCTCGGCGACTGGCTCGATCCGTACTTCATCAACTACCTCCTCGAGCACTGGGTCACGAGCCTGCCGCGCCTGGCGGATCCGTCGTCGCCGCCGATGTACTTCCCCGCGACGGGCACGCTCGGCTATTCGCACGCGCTCATGCTGTTCGTGCCGTTCTACGCGCTGCCGCGGCTCTTTCTCCACCCGTTCATCGCGTACAACCTGTGTATCTTCCTGGTGCTCCTGGCGGGCACGTGGTCCTTGTACGCGATCCTTCGCCGGTACGCCGGGCTGGATTTCTTCACGTCGCTCCTGCTGACCGCGTTCTTTGCGACGTCCGAGAACGTCGTCAACGGCCTCACGGGCGTCTGGACGCAGCGCGCGTCGGTGTTCCTGATCCCGCCGATCGTGCTCGTCGGTCTCACTGCGGCGCGCCTGGCCGACGGCTGGTGGCGGACCGCGCTCGCCGTGCTGACGGGGCTCTCGGCGATCCTGCTCTTCTCGCACGACTTCTACACGGGGATGCTCGCCTTGCTCGTGGCCGCGCTCTCGGGCGCGGCCGCGTTCGTCACGCACGGGCCACAGATCAGGCAGGCCTCGGTCGATTTCTGGCGGACGAATCAACGCTACGTCCTCGCAATGGGCGCAGGCGGCGCCGTCGGCGTGTGCATCTTTCTCTTCATCCACCTCGACGCGTACAAAGCGCATTCGCGGTTTCCCGAAGATAACCTGCTCAACCAGCTCGTCGTCGTCGACTCGAGCAAGTGGCAGTCCACTGCCGACGCGGTGTCGAACCTCGTGCGCTATCCCAGCATGCGGACGTTCGTGTTGGCGCTGCTGGTCGTCGGGCTCGCCTGGGTGCCGTATTTCGGTGTCCGGCGCGAGGATCGCCGGTACGGTCTCTGGTTCCTGCTGGTGTCGCTGCTCGTCCTCGTGATTCCGCTGCGCTGGCACAACTTCTCGATCTGGCGCGCGTTCTTCGAGCCGCTGCCGGGCTTCAGCGCGATCCGCGATCCCAAGCGGATCGCGTATTTGTACGAGCTGGGCGCGGTCTGCGTCGCCGCGCTGTTCTTCATGCGGCTGCCGAAGGCCTCCGCCCTCCGTGCGATCGTGCTGGTTCTCCTGCTGCTCTTCCTCGCGGGCGACTGGAATCGCGAGCGGTTCGACTTCAACCGGCCGCGAGCCCCGTTCGAACGCTGGGTGACGGCGCCGATCGCGGCCGACCCGTCGTGCCGTTCCTTCTTCATCAAGGGCGCCTCGGCGGGCTATATGGCACGCGCGTCCCACATGTGGGCGCTCTACAACGTCGACGCGGCGTTCATCGCGCTCGAGCGGCGGATCCCGACCCTGAACGGCTACAGCGCCTGGTGGCCCGAGGGGTGGGGGCTCGGCAACCCGCAGGAGCCGGAATACCAGCAGCAGGTCGATCGCTGGATCGACCGCCATCAGCTGCGGGGGGTCTGCGCCCTGGACATCGACGCCCGCACGATGGTGCCTTACCGGTAGGTCGTCCGGCCGGGCCCCGCGATTGTCACTTCGCTGTTATCCTGTGGGTACGTGATCGCGGGCCAACGGGCTCTCCGGCTCGGCTCCCCGAAGCAGGCCGTCCTCGTAATGGCAGCCGCCGTGTGGCTATCGGGCTGCTCCAGCCCGAGCGGGCCGTCGGGCGGCGGCCCCCCGAATGGCGGGGGCGTCGTGCCGCCGCCGAACCGGGGCGGCCCGAACGTCCTGGTCGGCGCAGGCGACATCGCCAATTGCGATTCGCCGGGTGACGAAGCCACGGCCCGACTGCTCGACACGATCGAGGGGACTGTCTTCACGGCTGGCGACAACGCCTACATGAACGGCAGCGCGGCGCAGTTCCGTGATTGCTACAACCCGGGGTGGGGCAAGCACCGTGATCGGACCTACCCGACTCCTGGGAATCACGACTACGAAACGTCGAACGCGACCGGCTACTACGATTACTTCGGCAGTCGCGCCGGTCCGCGCAACGGTGGCTACTACGCCTACGACGTCGCCAACTGGCGCGTGTACGCCCTGAACAGCGAGTTCGACAAGGTCCCGAACCTCGCTCAGATGCAGATGGACTGGCTGAAGTCGGAGTTCGCCAGTCGCCCGGCGCCGTGCAGCATCGCCATCTGGCACAAACCGCTCTACACCTCCGGCCCGAACGGTGAGAACCCGCACATGCGGGACATCTTCAAGCTGCTCTACGACAACGGCGTGGACGTCGTGCTGAACGGCCACGACCACATCTATGAGCGGTTCGCGCCGCAGGACGCCAATGGCCGGCTCGATCCGGCGCGCGGCATCCGGCAGTTCACGGTCGGCACGGGCGGGGTCGCGACGTACACCAATCCGCGCGTGGCGCAGAACAGCGAGAAAATCTTCAGCGTGTGGGGCGTGCTCATGCTCACGCTGAACAGTAATTCGTACGAGTGGGAATTCATTTCGGTCGATCCGGGGTTCCGTGACACCGGCTCCGGCTCCTGTCACTGACGAGGCTGCCGTTGCCGGATCTTTCGACTCGATTGCAGTTGCTTCGCGTACACACTTGCCTCGGTTGTGTGCTCGTCTTCGCGGTGGCTGCCGCCGCTCAAACGAGCACACCGCCGGACGCCGCCTCCCGCTTCCGGGCCGCGGTCACGTTCGATCAGGCCGCCGCCGCCCAGACCAAGAAGCCCAAAAAGAAGGACCCCGTCTTCCGCTGGGTGCCTCACCCGACCCTGCAGATCGGGATCGTCCAGGTCGCCCTGCGCGCACGCCTGCAGTTCGACGCGCGCCGTTCGGAGATCGACGTCGATCTCGGTGACGACGCCGACCGGGCACTCGATCTGGCGCGCCGGCGGCTCGGCGTCGAGGGACAGATCGGCCGCTATGCCAACTTTCAGGTCGAGGGCGAGATCGGCGACGACGAGGATCCCTGGCGCGACGTGTTCCTGAACTACCAGCAGTTCGAGCAGGCGCAGTTTCAGTTCGGCAAGTTCAAGGTGCCGTTCAGCCTGGACGAGAACACGAGCCCGACGAATCTCGATTTCGTCTACCGCTCGCTCGCCGCGAACATCCTCGCCCCCGGACGCGACATCGGCTGGATGGCGCACGGGCGCGTCTTCAACCGGATCTTCCGCTACGAGTTCGGGATGTTCGAGCACGACGGCCGCAATGCGCGGCCGCGCCGCGCCGAGCGCGTCTACGGCGGCCAGACGACCGCCGGCCGCGTCAACGTGCTGCCGTTCCGGACGTCGAAGACCGCCGCCGAGGATCTGCTGATCGGCGTCGCGTGGACGTCGAGCGACGTCCCCGAAGGCTTCTCCGGACTGCGTGGCGAGACCGTGTTCGGGCAGCGGTTCTACAAGTCGGACTACATCATGCAGGGCCAGCGCAAGCGTCTGGGCTTCGAGATGCGCTGGCGGCCGGGACCGTTTTCGATCAAGTACGAGTACATCAAAGTGACCGACGAGCGGCTCGGCGAAAGCGTCGAGGACAGCGACCTCTCGCCGCTCCGCGCCATCGGCTGGTACGTCAGCGGCACCTGGGCGATCACCGGAGAGAAAAAGGCGGACGGGCTCGATGTGCCGAAGCGGCCGTTGTTCCAGGGCGGCTACGGCGCGGTGGAAGTCGCGGCGCGCGTCGAGAAACTCACGTTCGACAGCGTCGCCACGGGCGACGCCCCGTCCACGAGCCCGCGCGCCGACGTGATTCTCGGCAACAGCAATCACGTGGTGACCTTCGGCGTGAACTGGTACGTCAACCGCTGGATCAAGATTCAGTACAACACCATACAAGAGACGCTGTCGGACCCGGCACAGGGTCCGGCCCCGGAACGCCCGCGCTTCTGGAGCCGCATCCTCCGCTTCCAGTTCCAGCTGTGAGGATCGGGATGAGGCAGAGACAGTGGGGGACGATCGGATTGGCGGCGGTGTGTGCCGTGCTCCTCTCCGAGACGACGGCGGTCCAGACGCTCACCGCGAACGACCTGTTCAACGACCAGGTGCTGCACGAGATTCGACTGTCCATCAATTCGAGAGATCTGGCCGAACTGCGTGAGCGCTTCCGGGAGAACATCTACTTCCCGGCGGATCTGACCTGGCGCGGTCAGCGCGTCCGCAACGTCGCCGTGCGGTCGCGTGGCGGCGGCAGCCGGAACGGCCGGAAGCTCGGCCTCAAGATTGATTTCAACAGATACACAACCGGCCAGCGCTTCCTGGGAATGCGCTCGCTCGTCCTCGACAACATGTGGCAGGACAAGGCGCTGATGCGCGAGTTCCTCGCGATGGCGGTCTACCGCCGGATCGGCGAGGCGGCGCCGCGCGAGTCGTACGCGCGCCTCTACATCAACAACGAGTACCAGGGCCTCTACTGCATCGTCGAGGACGTGACCGAGGAGTTCGTCACGCGAACGACGGGCGACACCGGCGGCTATCTCTACGAATACCACTGGCTCCGCGACTTCTACATGGACTATCCGGGCGACGACCTCAACCTCTACAAGCCCATGTTCGAGCCGCGCAATCACGAGCTGGAGTCGGACTCGACGCTCTATGGTCCGATCCGCGACCTGTTTCGCGAGATCAACGGCCCGGACGATGCGGTCTGGCGCCAGCGGGTGGGCGACCGCATCGACCTCGCGGAGTTCATGACGCACGTCGGCGTGCAGGGCTTTCTCGCGAACAACGACGGCATCCTGGGCAACTTCGGGATCAACAACTTCTACCTGTATCGATTCAACAACTCGACCCGCCACCGGCTGATTCCCTGGGACGAGGATCAGGCCTTTCAGTTTCCGGACATCACGATCCTGCGGCAGGGGTCGCAGGACGTTGTGCTGTTTCAGCGCGCCTTCGCGCAGGCGGACCTGAAGGAACAATTCCTCCGCGCCGCCGAGCGCTGCGCCGAGAGCGCGCTCGAGGACAACTGGCTCGTCAACGAGGTCGAGCGCGTCGTGGTGCTGATTGATGCGTCCGTCCGCGAGGATCGCCGGAAGCAGTTCACGGATGACGACTTCGACCTGGAGGTCGGATTCCTGCGCGGGGTGGCAGCGCAACGCCCGCAGCTCGTGCTCGACGAAGTGGCACAGCTCAGACTACGTTAAAGACATTTACCGCCAGATCCGCTCGTGCCTCGTCTCCTTCAGCAGCACTGATCCGATGACGAACGTCAACGCCGCGACTGCGATGGGGTAATACAGCCCGGCGTAGATGTTGCCCGTCCGTGCCACCACCGAGAGGCCGATGAGCGGCAGCAGGCCGCCGAAGACCCCGTTGCCGATGTGGTACGGCAGGGACAACGCCGTGTAGCGGATCTTCGCCGGAAACGCTTCCACCAGGTACGCAGCAATCGGCCCGTACACCATCGTCACGAACACGACCTGTAAGAACACGAGCAGCACCAGTTTCCAGGCGACGGCGCTGGCGGCCAGATCGCCGAGGCCGGTATACGTCAGGACCTCCTTCGCCGGCTGGAGCACGCCGTCCACCAGGGCCTGAGGCGTGAGGCTGATCGCGCCGGTCACCGGGTTCCGCTGCGACACCGCGGTGACGACACCCGACCCGGCCACCGACTGCATCGCGCGATAGATCGGCAGGTACGAGATCGCCGCGATGAGACAGCCGGCCATCATGATCCGCTTGCGGCCGATCCGGTCGGACAGCGCACCGAAAAACACGAACAGCGGCATCCCGAGCACGAGCGCGGCCGCGACGATGTACGTCGCGGACGTGACGTTCACTTTGAGAATCGTCTGCAGGTAGAACAACGCATAGAACTGCCCCGTGTACCAGACGACGCCCTGTCCGGCCGTGGCGCCGAAGAGCGAAATCAGCACGCGCTTCAGGTTGGGCCACTCGGCGAACGCTTCCTTGAGCGGCCGCGCCGACGTCATGCCTCCGCTCTTGATGTGCTCGAAGATCGGGGATTCCTTCATCCGCAGGCGGATGTAGAGCGACACCGCGACCAGCACGATCGAGATGAGGAACGGCAGCCGCCAGCCCCACGCGCGGAACGCGTCGGCGCTCATCCTGTTCTGAACGATCAGAATCACCGCCAGCGACAAGAACAGCCCCAGTGTCGCCGTGATCTGGATGAAGCTCGTGTAGAAACCGCGGCGCTCGTCGGGCACGTGCTCCGCGACGTAGACCGCGGCGCCGCCGTACTCACCGCCAAGCGCCAACCCCTGCAGGATGCGAATCACCAGCAGCGCGATCGGCGCCGCCATGCCGATCGTGCCGTAGGTCGGCAGCAGCCCGATGAGGGCGGTGGCGCCGCCCATGATCAGAAGCGTGACGAGAAACGCGTACTTGCGGCCGACGAGATCGCCGATGCGGCCGAAGAAGAGCGCGCCGAACGGCCGCACCACGAAGCCGACCGCGAACGTCGAAAGATAGAAGATGAGCGCCAGCGTGTCGTTGCCCCGGGGATAGAACAGCGGCGCGATGACGGCGGCCAGACTCCCGAAGATGTAGAAGTCGTACCACTCGATCATCGTGCCGACCGCCGACGCGGCGATCACCTGCCAGATTTTGTAGTCGCGCTGGTCGTGGAAAGAGGGTTTGGCGTGGACTGCGGGCATCACGTGGCCGCAATCGTATGACAAGAGGTCTTCTCCGTGCCTCTAGCTCTTCTCCGTGCCTTCCGCCGAAGCCAACAGAATCTCGAAGCGCGCGCCGCCTCCCGGGGCGTTCGTCGCCGTGATCGTGCCGCCGTGCCGTTCGACGATCGCCTGGACGATCGAGAGGCCGAGGCCGCTGCCTGACGGCAGCGACGTGCCGGTCCGCGAGACGTCCACTTTGTAGAAACGGTCGAAGACCTTCGGCAGATGCTCGGCGGGAATCCCGGTGCCGCTGTCCTCCACGACGATCCGGACGCCGCCGGCGTCGGCGACGTCGGCCGACAGCCCGATCCGGCCGCCCTCCGGCGTGTGCCGCAAGGCGTTCGCGGCAAGATTCTGCAGGACCTGCTCGAGCCGGTTCGGGTCGCCCTCGATCATCTCCGCGCCGGGCGCGACGTGCTGTTCGAGCGCGATGTTCTTCGCGCGGAGCGCGGGCTCGTGCCGTTGCAGCACGCGCTCGAACAGCGAAGGGACTGACACGGGCTCGCGCTTCCAGGTACCGCCGCCGCCCTCGAGACGCGCCAAGTCGAGCAGGTCGCCGATGATGTGCTCGAGCCGCTCGGTCTCGTCGCCGACAATTCTCAGGTACCGCTGCCGCGTGGCGTCGTCGAGCGCCAGATCGGTCATTCCCATCGTCTCGACATAGCCGCGAATGGCGGCAAGCGGCGTCATGAGCTCGTGCGACACGTCGGCGAGGAGCTGCTTGCGGGTCTCGTGCGCGTTCTCGAGAGCGCGCGACCGTTCCTCGAGGCCGTCGGCCATCTCGTTGAATGCGCGGGCCAGCGACGCGACCTCGTCGCCGCCCGCTTCGGCCGCCCGCACGTCGAGCTGGCCGGCGCCGAGCGCGCGCGCCGCCTGTTGCAGCGAGCGCAGCCGGCGGCTCGACGGACCGAAAATCACGAACGCGGCGACGGCCGTGCCGGCGATGAGCAGGCCGATCGCGATCGCGCCGAACGTCGGGCCGAACCGTCGAAAGGTCAACGAGAGCGGCGGCGGATCGACCGGCACGGCGACCATCCCGACGATGCCGCGATCGGCGAGCGAGATGGGCGCGAACTCGAGCGGGACGCCCGGACCGCCACGTCCTGGGCCGCCGCGGCCCGGCCCGCCGCGCCCGGGTCCGCCTGGGCCGCCACGATCGGGCCCGCCTGGCCCGCCGCGATCGGGCCCGCCTGAGCCGCCCGGACCGCCGGGCCCCTCGCCACGCCGGCCGCCCTCGCGCCGATCGAATCCGTCGGGCGGACGGCCGCCCTCGAATCGCGGCGGACCGAACCCCTCGGGCGACTTCACGGACACGCCCGCGGCGATCAGCCGGCCGAACGCCGCGCGCAAGGCATTGGGTGGCGGCGGCACGCTCCGGCTCACCACCGTCCGGCCATCGGCGATAGCGACGGCGTAGGAGCGATAGCTGCTCGTGAACCGTTCGTTCAGGTGTTCGTCGAGATCGATGTCGGGCCGCTCGGTCAGCGCGTTGGCGGCATCGCGCGCGATTGCCTGGGCGAGCTCCACCGGCGACCGGCCAGGCAGGAATTCCGCCGTCCGACCGGTGAGCCAGAGGAACACGAGCCCCTGCACCGCGAGCAGCGTCGCGAGCAGCGCGACGAAACCCAGCGCGATGCGCCAGTAGAGACTCTTGTACCAGACGGTCTCAGGCATCGGTGAACTTGTACCCCGTCCCCCAGACGGTCAGGATGAGCTTCGGATCGGTGGTGTCGACTTCGATTTTCTGCCGCAACCGCTTGATGAGCGTGTCCACGCTCCGCTCGGTCACGTGGATGTCCTGCGTCCAGACGCGCTCGAGCAGCTTGTCGCGCGTGAACACGATCCCGGGGCTCGCGGCGAGCAGGTACAGCACGTCGAACTCGTGCGGCGTGAGATCGATGGATCGGTCGCCCAGCGAGACCTGCCGGCGCGCCGGATCGATGCGCAGCCCGCCGGCCGTGATCACTTCGCCGTTGGCGCCGCCCTGAAGCTGCGACGCGCGCGGACGGCGGAGGAGCGCGCGGACGCGCGCGACGAGCTCGCGGATCCCGAACGGCTTGGTCAGGTAGTCGTCGGCGCCGCTGTCGAGTCCGAGCACCTTGTCGCTCTCCTCGCGGCGCGCCGTGAGCATCAGGATCGGGACGTCGCCGTTCGCCGGCAGCTTGCGAATCGCGCGACACACGGTCATGCCGTCGAGCTTCGGCAGCATCAGATCGAGCACGACGATGTCGAACGGCTGAGCGCCCGCCTGGCGCAGCCCGTCCTCGCCGTCGGCGGCGGTCGTAACGGCCAGCCCTTCGAGGCCGAGGTGCAGCGACAGCAGCTCCCGGATGTTCGGCTCGTCTTCGACCACGAGCGCGCGGGGGCGAGGCGTGACGGCGATCAGCGAATCGGAGGCGGATGACATATGCCTGAGTACTACGCGGACGCGCGCTCGGACGTTTAACCGGCGGGCAGAGTGCGGCCGCCCGGCGGCATGGTCGGCTCACGTCGTACGGCGGTCCGGCAGTCGACGGCTCCAGCGTACGGCCGTCCTCGGTGACAAAGCCATGGCAGGGTCGTGAAGAAACGGTGGCCGAGGAGCAAATCGCGAACGAGCATAAGATGGGCCCCGTATTCTGGAGGGAATCGACGCATGCCCGACTTCTTACAGGGCGCTATCGTGACCGACCCACCCACCCACCCGTGGGAGGTGATCCTGCGCCTGGTGATCGCCCTGGCGCTCGGCGGGGGGGTCGCATGGGTGTATAAACACGCGCGCGCCGAACGCGATTTGACGCCGACTTTTCCGCCGACGCTTGTTCTGCTCGCCGTGCTGATCGCGATGGTCACCCAGGTGGTCGGCGGCAACGCCGCGCGCGCCTTTGCGCTCGTAGGGGCCCTGTCGATCGTCCGGTTTCGCACCGTGGTGCGTGACACGCAGGACACGGCGTACGTGATCTTCTCCGTCGTGGTGGGCATGTCGGTGGGTGCCGGGAACTGGTGGGTCGCTGGAATCGGCATGGTCGTGGTCGGCGTGGCGGCCTTCCTGATGAAGGATCGGCGCCTTCGGCCAGCCGACAATGGCGGGCTCGGGCTCGAGCCGCTGCCGTTCATCCTGCGCATCCGTGTCGGGCTGGGCGCCGATTTTCAGCAGCTCGTCGGCCCGACGCTGGACGCGCACTTGACCGAGCGGCGCCTGCTGTCAATGGAAACGGCGAAGCAGGGAATCTCGGTGGACATCACCTACGACGCCACCCTGCGATCGCCGGCGTCGGCCGAAGCGCTGATCAAGACACTGAACAAGCTCGAAGGCGTGCAGGACGTTCGCCTCGAGCGGCGTGAATTCGGGGAGTGACAATGCAGAAACAGGCTCTCGTCGTTGTGATGGCGATCGTCGCGTCGGCCGCCTTGCCGGGCGCGGTGCCGCAGCGGCCCGGCGGGCCCGGCGGCTTCGGCCCGCCCGGCATGGGACAGGAGCGCAAGATCGTCGCGCAGTTCGACAAGGACGGCGACAAGCGCCTCAACACCGAGGAACGCAAGGCGGCACGCGCGTTTCTCGAATCGCAGCCGGCGGGGGGCCGCGGTCCGGGCGGGCGCGGCGGTCCGGGCGGTGGTATGACCGGCACGCCGGGCGCCAGACTCAGCCCGTCCGACGTGAAGCCGGTGGCCGCGACCGTCCCGCTGTACGACCTCGGCACCGTGCGCACGCTCTTCCTCACGTTCGAGGCGCCCGACTGGGAAGCCGAGCTGGCGGCGTTCAACAACACCGACGTCGAAGTTCCCGCGACGCTCGTCGTGGACGGCAAGACCTACAAGGACGTCGGCATCCATTTTCGCGGCGCGTCGTCGTACTTCGGCGTGCCGGCCGGGCTCAAGCACTCGCTCAACGTCGCGCTCGACTTCGTGAACGACACGCAGTCGCTCTACGGTCACCGGACGCTCAACCTCCTCAACTCGCACGACGATCCGACGTACCTGCGCACCGTGCTCTTCCTCGCGGCGGCGCGCGAGCTGGTGCCGGCCCCGCGGGCGAATTACGTCCGCGTGGCGATCAACGGCGAAAGCTGGGGCGTCTACGTCAGCGCCGAACAGTTCAACAAGGACTTCGTGAACCTGTGGTTCAAGACGCCCGACGGCGCGCGATGGAAGGTGCCCGGCAGTCCCGGCGGGCGCGGCGGCCTCGAGTACCTCGGCGACGACATTCCTGCTTACAAGCGGATCTACGAGATCAAGTCGAAGGACGATCCGAAGTCGTGGGCGGCACTGATCCACCTGACCAAGGTGCTGAACGAAACGCCCGCGGAGGGACTCGAGAAAGCGCTCGCGCCGATCCTCGACGTGGACGGCGCCCTGAAATTTCTCGCACTGGAAGCGACGCTCGTCAACAACGACGGCTACTGGGTGCGCGCGAGCGACTACAGCATCTACCAGGAGCCCAGCGGCCGCTTCCATGTCATGCCGCACGACGCGAACGAGACGTTCGGGCCCGGCGGCGGACGCGGCATGGGCCGGATGATGCCGCCCCCGCCAGGCGGCGGCATGCCCGGCCCCGATCGCGGCTTCGGCCCGCCGCCCGGCGGCGGCCGTCCCGGCGGCGGCGGCCGCGGCGGCCCGGGCATGGGCGGCGCCGAGCTCGATCCGCTCATCGGACTCGACGACCCGACCAAGCCGCTGCGATCGAAACTGCTCGCCGTGCCGGCGCTGCGCGCCCGCTATATGACTTACGTCCGGCAGATTGCCGCGAAGTGGCTCGACTGGAACACGATCGGTCCGCTCGCGCAGAAGTACCAGACGCTCATCGACTCCGAGGTCAAGGCGGACACGCGGAAGCTCGACTCATACGAAGCGTTCCACGAGGGCTTGACGCAGTTGAAGTCGTTCGTCGACCGCAGAAAAACTTACCTGAGCTCATACAAGTAACATCGATCGAAGTACCATCGATCGAAGTAGGGACACCCCATGCTCCGTACTTCGATCGATTGATCGATGGTACTTCCGATCGATTCCTCAGCTCAGCCCAAATCCCTGTCTGTACTCTCGAGTCAAATACTGATTCGCCGCGACGTTGTTCGTAATCCGCATGTTCGCGGCGTCGTAGGTCAGCTTCGCGTTGCCGGCGCGCAGTGAGACGATCCCGAGCAACATGACTTCGACGAGCGTGGCCGCGTCATCGAAGTTGCAGTTGAGCTGGTCTTTGCCTTTGATCGCATTGATCCAGTTCATCTCGTGGTCTTCGTGCGGCACCCGCGCCAGACGCTCTTTCGGCGGCTTGAATCCGTTGTGCCGCGTCATCGGGAGCAACCGCGGCGCGTAAGGCTGCTGCAGCATCTTGCCCTTGCTTCCGACGTAGAGGATCCCGCCGTTCGGATCCAGCCGCTCTTCGCCGAGCTCTTCGGGGTCGGGCGGCATGAAGCCCCCGTCGTACCACGTGAGCTTGACGGCCGGCAGACCGCGGCGCGCCGGGAATTCGTAGTGCGTCGTCGTCGCCATCGGATAGCAGACGCCGTGGAAGGGCGTCGAGAGCGTCTGGATCGTCGTCGGCAGCCCGAGCTTCAACGACCAGGTAGGAAAGTCCATCAGGTGCGCGCCCATGTCGCCGAGCGCGCCCTGGCCCCAGTCGACCCACCCGCGCCAGTTGAACGGGTGATAGAGCGGGTGATATTCGACGACGGGCGCGCAGCCGAGAAAGAGATCCCAGGACAGCTGCTCGGGCACCTGGTACGCGCCGTTCATCGCGGCGGCGAGGCGCCGCTCGACGCCATCGTTGTTCCACTGAAGGCGTGAGGGATCGCCCGCGGGCGCCGCAGGGCGCGGCACGCCCTGTGGCCAGTACCCGCGCGGCCGGTTGGTCCAGACATGCACTTCGCGGACGTCACCGATGGCGCCCGACTGGATCAACTCGACCGCGCGCCGGACGTTGTCGCGCGAGTGATTCTGGTTGCCCATCAGCGCGACGACCTTCTTCGCGGCGGCCTGCGTCGCCAGATGACGCGCTTCGTGGACGGACCAGCACAAGGGCTTCTGGACGTAGACATGCTTGCCGAGCGCCATCGCCGCCGAGGCGATCGGCGCGTGCATGTGATCGGGCGTGGCGATGATGACCGCGTCGATGTCTTTCTGCTTGTCGAGCATCTCGCGGTAGTCCTGGTACTTCTGGAGCCGCGGGATCTGCTCGTTGACGAAGCGCTGGAGCGTCGCGTTCACGTCCTGGCCGGGCCACCGCGCGTTGGCGGCCAGTTGCGCGCTCGAGGTCTCGAAGTCACGCCACGGTGATGGGGCCGGCCCGCCAGCCCGGCCGGCCGCGCCAGCACCGGCCGCCTGCCCGGCGCCCTGGCCACGACCCTGTCCGCCGGCGTTGGGATCCTGCCCCGCCGGCACCGCCATCCGTGCCGCCGTCGTCCGCCAGGCCTGCAGGCGGCCTTCGAGCAGACTGAAATCGCAGTCGCAGATGGCGACGATGTTCTGGCTCATGACGGCGCGGGTGTTGACGGCGCCCTGCCCGTTGATGCCGACGGCCGCGACGTTGACGAGATCGCTCGGCGCCTGAAACCCGCGGCCGAGCACATGCCGCGGGACAATCATGAACCCGGCCGCGGCCACCGCCGCGCTGGTGACAAACTCACGCCGCGAGACGCCGCGGTCCGGCGGATTCTTCGGTTCCATTTCAGGCTCCTTCAGATCACCGTATCCTACTGCACTCGTCCGGGCCTCGCGGCAATCTCCACTGGATCATGTCCGGCACTCACGGTCGATCCGCAACACGGAATACACGGAGAGACGGAGAACACGGGCTCCAGGGTTGACCCCCTATGACCGTGCTCTCCGTGCGCCTCCGTGCTATCCCTGTTCTGGATCGAAGAACCTGCCGGTAGACTTCTTCAGCTCTTCATGGTGAAGCTTTAGCGATGACTACACACCTCCGCTGGGGCGTGCTCGGGGCGGCGCGGATTGCGACCAACAAGGTGATTCCCGGCATGCAGAAGAGCGGGATCACGACGATTGACGCCATTGCGTCGCGCGATGTCGAGCGCGCGCAGGAGGCGGCCGCACGGCTCGGCGTGCCGAAGGCCTACGGATCGTACGAGGCGCTCCTCGCCGACCCGGAGATCGACGCGATCTACAACCCCTTGCCCAATCACCTGCACGTGCCCTGGACGATCCGCGCCGCCGAGGCCGGCAAGCACGTGCTTTGTGAAAAGCCGATCGGCCTGACCGCAGGCGACGCGCAGACGCTCATCGAGGTGCGCGATCGCACCGCCGTGAAGATCCAGGAAGCGTTCATGGTCCGGGCACACCCGCAGTGGCTGAAAGCGATCGAGATTTGCCGCTCGGGTGAACTCGGGCAACTGCGTTCGTACCTGGGCTACTTCAGTTTCTACAACGACGATCCTGCGAACGTCCGGCACGTGCCCGCGTTCGGCGGCGGCGCGCTGATGGACGTGGGCTGCTACCTGATCCTGACGTCGCGCCTGCTTTTCGGCGAAGAACCACGCCGCGTCCTCGCGCTCATGACGCACGACCCGGTGTTCAAGGTGGACGTCTCGACGTCAGTGATCCTCGACTACCCCGCCGGCCAGGCGGTCGGCACCTGCAGCATGCGGACGGTGCCGTATCAGCGCGTGCAGATGTTCGGTACCAAGCGCCGGCTCGACATCGAGATTCCGTTCAACGCGCCGCCCGACCGGCCGTGCCGCCTCTGGACCGACAGCGGTGATCTGTTCGGCGCCGGGCGACAGGAACTGCTGGTGGACGTCTGCGACCAGTATCAACTTCAAGGCGACGCATTCTCGCGCGCCGTGCTCGACGACACTGACGTGCCGCATCCGCTCGAGTCGTCGCTCCAGAACATGCGCATCATCGACGCGCTGGTCGAATCGGCTGCGACGGGGGGATGGGAGATACCGTAATCGAGCGGGTTCCGGGGTTCCGGGGTTCCGAGGTTCCGGAGTTCGGTTCCGAGGTTCTGCACGCCGAGGAACCCGAACCCCGGAACCTCGGAACTCGGGAACCCCGGAACCTCGGAACCTGTCACTTACCCCCTCCGATGAATACATCGACCCTGAGCCCGAGCGGCAGGGTCGCGTCGGCATCGAGCTCGATCAGCGTCTCGAGAATCTTCCGGTCCGTGCGCTCGACGGGGTCGTCGGTCCGCACGTTCTTGCGGCCGAGCGTGGCGCCGATTCTGATCACCCGGCCGCCGAAGCGCTGGTCGCCGTAGGCGTCGGCGCGCACCCAAACGCGCTGGCCGACGCCGACACGCGCGACGTCCGTCTCGTCCACGTCGGCGCGCACGCGCAGCCGCGACGTGTCTGCCATCGTCACGATCAGACTCTGTCCTGCCTCGGGCGACACGAGTTCACCGGCCTGACGGTGGCGCCGGGTGATGATGCCCGCGCGTGGCGCACGGATGACCGTCTTCCCGAGTGACGCCCGCGCCTCGCTGACCTGAGCGCGCGCCAGCGAGATGGCCGCGTTGGCCCGCGCGACCTCGTCAGAGCGCGCCGGCGCATCAACCGTTCGGGCGCGCTCGGTCAGTTCTGCCAGGCGCGCGCGAGCCAGCCGCGCGTCGCGATCGGCGCGCTCGAGCTCTTCTCGCGCGATCGCCCCTTCTTCGTGAAGCTTGATGCGGCGCTGGCGCTCGATTTCGACCTGCGCCAGCGCAGTCTCCGCCTGGAAGCGCTGCGCGTCGGCCTCGCGGCGCTCTTCCACACGCGCCCCGTTCACGAGCCGCGCCAGATCCGCGTCGGCCATCAGCACCCGCGCCTCGGCCGCCGCGAGCTTCGCCCGGGCGTCGCGGTCGTCGATTTCAGCGAGGACCTGTCCAGCCATCACCGCGTCGCCTTCGTCGACCGGCACACGCACGAGGCGCCCGGTGATCTCGGCACCGATCTGGATGTCTTCCGACACGGCCTCGACGCGGCCCGGCGCCGCGACGACGCCAGCTACCTCGGCGGCGCGCGCACCCGCACCCGCCGCCGGCGATGGCGTCACACGCCCGGAGGTCGCCCACACGGTCGCCGCGATCGTCGCGACGCCCAGAATCATCAACACTGTGCGTTTCATGATGCGACTCCTTGCAGTTCGGCGGCCTCGATCTCAGTCAACCGGCCGTCATCAATCCGAACGATGCGATTCGCATACTGGAGTGTCCTCGCGTCGTGCGTGACGATCACGACCGCGCGGCCATCGTTGACTGCCAGCGATCTCAGCAGCTCCATCACGCGCCGACCGGACTCGGCATCGAGCGACGCCGTCGGTTCGTCGGCCAGAATCACTCGCGGGCTGCCGACGAGCGCGCGGGCAATCGCCACGCGCTGCTTCTGGCCACCGGAGAGGTCGCGCGGCAGCGAAGACGCCTTGTCTGCGAGCCCGACCGCGTCGAGCGCGCGTCGCGCCTTTGCGGTAGCCGGAGCGCCGCGCTCGCCACGAATGTCGAGCGCGATGCCGACGTTTTCCAGGACGGAGAGTGCGGGGAACAAGTTGAAGCCTTGAAAGACGAAGCCGAGCTCGTCGAGCCGAACACGGGGCAACTCACGTTCGCCGAGCACCGTGATGTCACGGCCGTTGACGACCACCCGGCCGCTCGTCGGCCGCAAGATCGCGCCCATGATCGAGAGCAGCGTGGTCTTGCCGCTGCCCGATGGGCCTTCCATGAGGAGCACTTCGCGAGGCCGGACCTCCAGATCGACGCCGCGCAGCGCGTGCGTCACCGTCGCGCCGCTCCCATACACCTTGGTCACTCGATCGACGAGGATTCCGGACATCTTCTTCGCTCCGGGCAGGGCATCGCCACAGCCTGCCGATGACAGCATCAGGTCCTGAACACCATCGCGGGATCGATACGCGTGGCTTTCCTGATCGACACGATCGACGCGATGAGACACATCGCCGCCGTCGCGACCGCCAGGCCGGCGACGAGTTGCCAGGGCAGCAGAATCGCCGTGGTGCCCTGCTGGCTGCCCTGCGACACGACGAGCGCGATGGCGATCCCCACGCCGTAACCGACCAGGGCGCTTGCCATCGCCTGCTGCGCGATCACGCGATAGATATAGGCATTGGCGGCGCCGATCGCCTTGAGCGTCCCGTACTCCTTCAGGTGATCGACCGTCGCTGCGTAGATCGTCTGGGCGACGACGACGATGCCGACGAGCATGCCGAGACCGGCGGCCACCAGCACGGTGACGCCGGCACCGGTTCCGAACATCCAGTAGGATTCCTGCGCGCGCTGCCACTCGACCGTCGTGAGCGCGTCGACATTCGGCAACCGCGCCTCGAGTTGCTGCGCCAGGATCGCCGCGTCCACGCCGGGCGCAGCGCGGACGAGCACGTAGAGCGTCTGATCGGCTTCGAGGCGCGTGAAATCGACGGCGTTCTTGAACAACGTGAACACGGGCGGCGCCGTGGTGAACGTCCGGATGCCGCGCGTGAGGCCAACGATGCGCGCCCGATGGCCGCGGATTTCTGCGGTATCGCCGAGACCGGTCACGCCGAGCTTCGTCAGGTAGAGCTCGTCCACGACGACGGCGTCCGGCTGCGCGAGGTCTTCGATGCGGCCGGCGGTCAGGTTCCAGGGCCGGCCCATGGTCGCGGCGGGCTCGATGCCGACGATCATGATCCCTTCCTCGGCGCCGTCGGGCCGTTTCCACTGGCCGAAGTTCGCGATGTATTTCTCGGCGTCGAGCACGCCCGGCGTGGCGAGCACGCGATAGCGCCAGGCGTCGGGGAACGATACGGCAGACTCGAGGTGCGTCACGCCTTCGGACTTGATCCAGACATCGGCGTCGCTCTTCGCGATGAGATCCGACGTCGCGCGGCGGAATCCGACGAAGAGCCCGAGCTGAATCGCCGACAGCACGACGCTGAATACGATTCCCGTCAGTGTCACCACGAGACGGACACGGTCGTGCAGGAGGTTGCGGAGCGCCAGCGAGGCCATGACGTTAGACTCCTCTTCGACGGGCGCGCCGCAGCTCCGTCGCATGTACAACGGCAGAACGCCATGCGGTGTGACACCTGACCGTCGAGTTAACGGCGATGCCTGGCAGAACAGTGTTAAGTGCCAGGCCAAAAAAAAGCGCGCGGCTCATGGCTGTAACCCGCGGATGAGCGTGCTCATCAATTGATCGATGAGCCGCTGGCGGCCGACGAAGGGAAAGGACTTCTCGCTGATGAGGAGCGCGACCAGGCCGTGCACCGCCATCCACAGCGACTGCGCGGTCGCATCAACGTCCACTTTCCGAATCAACCCCTCAGCCGAACACCTGCCGACCGTCTGGCGCAGAAACTCAAAGGCCTGCTGGCCCGCGGAGCCTTCGAACTGATAGCTCACGTTCCTGCCGCCGATGAACGTGACGAAGTAGTGGCTGGGGTGTTTGAGTCCGAAGTCGATGTAGGCACGGAGGCCCGCGTCGAGGTATTCGAGCGGATCGACGTGCTTCTTGCCGAGGTCCTGCAGGCGGCGGACCAGGCCCGTGAACAACTCGTCGCAGATGGCCTGCACAAGCTCGGCCTTGTCCTTGAAGTGCAAGTAGATGGCGGTGGGCGAGTACTCGATTCTCTCGGCCACGCGGCGCATGGTGAGCGCCTCGTAGCCCTCGGTCGTGAAGATCTCGCGCGCGGCATCGAGGATTTCCTGCCGCAGTTGGGTCTTCGCGCGCGCGCGCCGCTCAGCCACTCCCATGGGTGTTACCACTGTTAAGTTACATTACGTTGTGTCCTGAAATCAAGTTCAGCACTGACGGGGGGACGGGCCTGTTTTCCACAGTTTCGCGCGATTTGGGGACAGGCCTCGGGCGACAGCCCAGGCCTGTCCCCAAAAGGGCCGAAACTGTGGAAAACAGGCCCGTCCCCAAGCCTTCCGGCCGTCGCTGGTGTCTTATCCATCCACACGGAGGACATATGGCTCGGTGGCTGTCGGTCGCAACCGTCGCGCTGGCCGTCGGTGTGCTCGGGCGGATAGCTCTCCCCCAGCAGCAGCCACCCGGGACGCCTGCGGCCGCGGCCGGCGTCGTGTCCGGCCGCGTCGTGACGGCGGACGGTCAGCCGGTCCGAAAGGCGCAGGTCCGCCTCGCCAACGCGCCGGCACGGTGGAGCAGCACGACGGCCACCGACGGCGATGGGCTCTTCACATTCCCGGATGTGCCGGCCGGCGAGTACTCGCTCTCCGGATCGAAGGCCGGGCATCTCGACAGCGTTTACGGCGCGCGCCGGCCCGGGCTCACCATGCGCGGCACGCCGATCCGCGTCGCGGCCGGAGGGCGCGTCAGCGACATCGTGTTCACGCTGCCGCGCGGCGGCGTGATCACCGGCGTCGTCACCGACGAGTTCGGGGACCCGGCGTTCAACGTCCCCGTCCGCGCGGTGCGGTACTACTACGAGAACGGCGGGCGCCGGCTGGCCATCGCCGGCAACTCCGTCACCGACGATCGCGGCGTGTTTCGCGTGGCCGGCCTGCAGCCCGGCGACTACGTCGTCAGCGCCATTCCGCGCGACATCGTGTCAGCGGTGACGTCGCAAGCGGAGGCGCTCCGCGATCGGCAGGCGCAGTGGCTCGCCGAAGCGAAGGCCAAAGGCGCCGAGCTCCCGAACTTCGGCACGACGTCGCCGGCCCCAAGCGTCGGCTACGTGCCGATTTTCTATCCCGGCACGCCGTCGGGCTCAGTCGCCGCCACCGTCCGCGTCAGCGGCACCGAGGAAGTGCCCGGCATCGACATCCGCCTGCAGACAATCGAGACCGTGTCGATCTCCGGAAGGATTTCCAGCGCCGAAGGGATGCCGCAGAGCAGGATCCAGCTGCTCGACGCGAGCATGCCGATGAATAACATCGGCGTCTGGTTCCGCGACATGCGGCCCGACGGCACGTTCGCGTTTCACGGTCTCGTCCCCGGGCCCTACATCGTCAAGGCGTTCGGCACGCCGGGCGGTAGAACCGGCGAGGCGGGCGGCGAGATGTGGGGCAGCGCCGAAGTACTGGCGCAGCCGCGCGTCGGCGTGGCGAATGTCGAGCTGCGGATGCAGCGTGGCGTGACGATCTCGGGCAACCTGTCGCTCGCCGGACTCCCAGCCTCAGTTCAACCGGCGCGCATTCGCCTGCGACTCGAACCGATTCCCGGCGCGGGCGACTGGGAGATGGCCTCCATCGAGCTGCCAACCGACGCGACCGGCGCGTTCACCGCACGCAACGCCCTGCCGGGCCAGTATCGCTTCGCGGTCAGCGGACTGCCGGAAGGCTGGGCCGTGGACACCGCGCTGTTCGAAGGACGCGATGCCGCGGACTATCAGTTGAAGATCGACGGCAGCCGCAATCTCGCGGGTATCGAGGTGACACTCGTGCCGCGCCAGGCCGGAATCGCAGGCACGGTGTTCAACGCGTCGGGCGCGGCCGCGGCTGACGGAACTGTAATCGTGTTCCCGACGGATCGCCGGCTCTGGCTGCCGCGCTCTCGCCGCATCCAGCTCGCCCGCGCCGAGCCGGATGGCCGCTACACGCTCCGTGGCCTCCCGGCCGGCGATTACCGTCTTGTCGCTCTCCTCGATCCCGAGCCCGGCCGGGAGTTCGATCCGGAGTTCCTGTCGTCGCTCCTCGCGACGTCGGTGCCGGTTCAGCTCAGCCCCGGCGAGGCGCGGACGCAGGATATGAGGGTTAAGTGAACCCCGTGGGTTCCGGGGTTCCGGGGTTCCGGACTTCCGGGGTTCGGTTCCGGGGTTCCGGGGTTCGGTTCCGGGGTTCCGGGGTTCCGGGGGACCGGGGGCCGGCGGGAGGTCTGCGGTAGTGCGGACCTCAAGGATCGATTAGACTCCCTGCCCATGGCCGGCTCCCTGGACTCACGGGAAACGCGTGATTTCGCGCGGGAAATCAAGTTCCTGATCGACAGTTCGCTCGCACCGCAGGTGCTCGGCTGGATGCGCGCCAACCTCTCGGCCGACGAGCACGGCGCGGGCGAGTACGGCGACGAATACAAGACGACCAGCCTCTATTTCGAAACGACCACCTTCGACGTCTATCACCGAAACGCGTCGTTCGGGCGGAGCAAGTTCCGGGTGCGCCGCTACGGGCTGCTCGACTTCATCTTCCTCGAGCGCAAGTTCCGCACCGATCGACTCCTGGCCAAGCGCCGCACCACGGTGCCGGTGGAGGAGCTCCAGATGCTCGCGTCGAACGAACCCGATCGGCGCTGGAAGGGGTACTGGTTCCACCGTCGCATCCTCATGCGCGGACTCCAGCCCAAGATCCAGATGTCGTATCACCGCGTCGCCCGTGTGACGCAAACCGCCACCGGGCTGCTTCGCGTGACGTTCGACACAAACCTCCGCGTGCTGCCGATGCCTGATCGCGCGTTCCTTCCCGGCGTCGGGCTCCCGCTGCTCGAAGACAAGTGCATCATCGAGGTGAAGTACCGCGTCGAGGTGCCGCCGATCATCAAGCTGATGGCCGAGACGTTCGGGCTGCAGGTCCAGCCGGTCTCCAAGTACCGCCTCGGCCTCGGTGCGCTCGACTACGCGCCAGAGCCGACGCCGGCAGAAGCGAAACCGCGGAAGAGCTGAGTCCCTTCACCACGAAGGCCACGACGAGCACGAAAATTTCCTCGAGTGCTTCGTGGTGAGCGCTCTTGATCTGATGGTTATCGCTTGACCGGATTCCCCGCGACATAGACCGCGTCGAGCGTCTTCGTCCGCGCGATGTCGCCGAGCGGATCGCCGCTGAGCACGAGGAAGTCCGCCCACTGTCCGGGCCGCAGGAATCCGACATCGGTCAGCTTCGAGCAGCGCGCGGCGTTGCCGGTGGCGGCGGCGATGATGTCGGCGGGTTGCAGACCGGCCTTCGCGAGCAGGTCGAGCTCCATGTGCTCGAAGTAGCCCTGGAACCGCCCGGGCGGTCCGGTGTCCGTGCCCGACGCGATCGCCACGCCCGCGTCGAACAGTTTCTTCGTATTCGCGAGCGCGACCTCGAGCGCGACCTTGTAGCGCTGGGCGCTCTTGCTTGCGCGCAGCTGCGCCTGGCGCGCGGGATCGCGCAGCGCCGTGAGGACAGCGGGATCCGCGCCGCGCAGGAAGAACGGATCCTTGAAGAACTCGGGCTCGCTCTCGTAGACGAACGTCGAGACCTCGCGCATCAGCGTCGGACAGACGCAGACGTTCCGCGACTTGAGCAGACCGATCACCTCGTCGTCCACGGGCTGGTCACGGATGCTGTGCGCGATGAAATCGACGCCGGCACGGAGCAGCGCTTTCGCGTCATCGAGGTAGAAGAGGTGGGCCGCGACGCGCAGGCCGTGCTTGTGCGCTTGATCGATCACGGCCGTCGCCGCCTCGAGCGGCATCTTCGTCGTCGCGCCGAGATTGTCGTCGACGCGAATCTTGATGAGATCTGGTTTCATCGCGGCGACGCGATCGACTTCCCTGCGCGCGGCCTCGGCCGTGGTCGCGTTGATCACCGGGCCGGCGACAAACAGGCGCGCGCGATCGAGCGCGGACGTCGCCTGCGCGTCGCGCAGTCTGAAGCCGGCCTCGCCGTCGCCGCCAAGGCTCATCACCGTCGTCACGCCATAGCTCGCGTAGCGGCGCAGCTGATCGACCAGGTTCGCCTCGGTGTAGAACTGCGCGCCGCTCTGCAGGCCGGACGTGTCGCCCAGGTGGCCATGCGCGTTCACCATGCCCGGCATGACCGTGCGGCCGGCCAGATCGACGACGGCGTCGCCGGGATGAATCTCAATGGGGCCATTCCCAATCGCCGTGATGCGCCCGTTGCCGCCCAGGCGGATGTAGCCGCGCGCGGCGACGACGCGGCCGTCCCCGTCGACAATGCGTGCGTTGTTGAACCCGACCGGGCGCACCGCGCCGGCCGGCGCCTGCTGGCTCGCCGGACGGCGCGGGGCGGCCACGAGCAGCAGCATGACGATCAGCGCGGCGGCTTGACGCCGCGACAACCGTGTGTTGAGCATAGGAATAGACAAGTATACCCGGGCGTGTTATTCAGAAGCGCGTCACCAGAGCCCTTCGGGAGAACACCAATGACTCGCGCAACTCTTCTGAAATCGTCGCTGCTCGGTAGCGTGATCGCCGTGTCGCTGACCAGTTTCGGGCCGGCGTCCGTCGCGCAATCGGCGATCACCCCGACCAACGACGCGCCAAACCCGTATCAGACGATCGAGGGCTGGGCGAAGATGCCGGCCGGGCGCGAGTGGGGATCGACGAGCGCCGTGGACATCGACAAGGACGGCCGATCGATCTGGGTCGCCGAGCGCTGCGGCAAGCTGCCGGCCGGCACGGCCGCGAACGTTTGCTGGAACGCCGAGACGCGGAGTATGTCGCCGCTCGATCCCGTCCTGAAGTTCGACGCGTCGGGCAATCTCGTGAAGAGCTTCGGCGCCGGCATGATCGTGTTTCCGCACGGCATCCATGTCGATCGCGACGGCAACATCTGGGTCACCGACGGCCGCGACAATCTGCCGACACGCGGCCGCGGCGCCGCGGCCGACGCGCCGCTGCCGCCGCCGCCAGACAAGATCGTCGGACATCAGGTCATCAAATACAGTCCCGACGGCAAGGTGCTGATGACGCTCGGCAAGGCCGGCGGCAATCGACCCGGCGAGCCGGCCGATCCGTCCTCCTTCTACCAGCCGAACGACGTCATCACCAACGCGAACGGCGACATCTTCGTCGTCGAGGGCCACGGCGACAACGCCACGGTGCAGCGGCTCGCCAAGTTCGACAAGACCGGCAAGTTCATCAAGGAAACCGGCAAGCGCGGCAGCGCGCCGGGCGAGTTCATCCAGCCGCACGCGCTCGCGTTCGACTCGAAGGGACGCCTGTTCGTCGCGGATCGGTCGAACAACCGCATCCAGATCTACGACCAGGATCTGAACCTGCTCGACACCGGGTGGGAGCAATACAGCCGGATCAGCGGCCTGTGGATCGACCAGAACGACATGCTCTACGCGGCCGATTCCGAGTCGGGGAGCGTCGATCCCAAGCGGCCCGAGTGGAAACGCGGCATCCGGATCGGCAGCATCCGGGATGGGAAGACCGGCAAGGTTCAGTTCTTCATCCCCGACCCGTCCACGTCCAACCGCGGCACGCTCGCGGCCGAAGGGGTGGCTGTGGACGCCGCGGGCAACATCTACGGGGCCGAAGTCGGCCCGGCGACGCTGAAGCGTTACGTTCGGAAATAACCCATTGTTAATGAGGCAATGGGGCAATGAGGCAATGGGGCAATACAAGCGCTTGTCTGCTGGCCGCGCCACAACAGGGACAGGGACGGGGACAGGGACAGGGCGAACGAAGACAAGTGTTTGTATTGCCTCATTGCCTCATTGCCCAATTGCCTCATTAGCCATCAAGGCATAGAATCGCGCCATCCGACACCGCAAGGGAGCGAGCGTTAGCGCGCCCCGAAGCGAGCAAGCGCATGGGGGTGGGGCCCCATGCGCACCAAGGAGAGACTCCCATGTCGTTATCCCGCCGCGGGTTCTTCGGTCTCGTCGGCTCGGGAAGTCAGGCGTCAGGGCTGGCGGCCCTGATTGCGTCCCGTGGTCATGAAGCAGTAATGGCGCAGGCCCAGGGCGCGACCCAGACCGGCCGGGCGGCCGGCGCAGGCACGCAGCAGGGCGGCGGACGCGGGCAGGGTGCCGGCGGCCGGGGTGGGGCCGGGGCACAGGGCGGGCGCGCCGCGCGTCCGGGCCCGCCGCCGGGAATCGACGAAATCAAGATCAGCAGCAACGAGAACCCGCTGGGCCCGGGCCAGCACGTGCTGGACGCCATCATGGGCAAGTTTCCGGAAGCGGGACGCTATCCCTTCAACAGCACACCCAGCGACGTGAAGCTGGCCGAGGGGCTCGCCGCGATGAACAAGGCGAAGCCCGAGAACATCGTGCTCGGCGCCGGATCGCAGGAGATCCTCAAGACGGCGATGCTCGCGTTCACCTCGCCGTACCGGCACCTGGTGACCGCCTCGCCGACGTTCGAAAACTGCACGGGCATCGCCCGCCGGCTCGGCCACGGGCTGCGCGAGGTCAAGGTCGACTCGCAGTTCAAGCTCGACCTCGAGGGCATGCTCACCGTCGCGCGCGGCGCGGGCCTGATCTTCGTCAACAACCCGAACAACCCGACGGCGACCGTGCACGGCGCCAAGACGATCAACGACTTCGTCGAGCGGGTCCGCCGGATTTCGCCGGACACGGTCATCCTGATCGACGAGGCGTATCACGACTACGTGACCGATCCGGAGTATCAGACGGCCGTGCCACTCGCGCTCGCGACGCCCAACGTCTTCGTTGCGCGCACGTTCTCGAAGGCCTACGGCATGGCCGGCATGCGCATCGGCTACGCGGTCGGACAGCCCGACACGATCAAGCCGCTCGCGCGCCTCAAGATGCCGTACAACATCAGCGTCTTCGGCATCGCGGCGGGGCTCGCCGCCATCGGCAACTCGCAGCACCTCACCGCCGAGCGCGCGCGCAACACCGAAGTGCGCACGTTCACGACGAAGTTCTTCGAGGAGATGGGCTGCAAGTCGGCGGTCTCTAATGGCAACTTCATCTTCGTGGACATCGGCCGGCCGGCGGCCGACTTCCGGTCGGCCTGCGCCGACGCGTGGGTGAACGTCGGGCGCGACTTCCCGCCGTTCGAACACTCGCACGCGCGGATCTCGCTCGGCACGATGGCCGAGATGAAGCGGGCCACCGAAGTGTTCCGCAATGTGCTGCGCCCGGCGGCCCCCGCGGCCGGCGGCGGACGTTAGGCTGAGGAGGAGAGCGATGCTCACCAGACGACGATTCGTTCAGACCGTCGGGCTCGGCGCAGCCGGCGCGGTTACGGGCTCGTGGATTTCCGCCCGCGGACGCGAAGGCAGCCTGTTCGCGATGGAGCTCCAGGGCGCGGCGGCGCCCACAGCGACCAACCCGCTCATTCTCTCGAGCAACGAGAACCCGCTCGGCCCGGGCCAGAAAGTCCTCGACGCGGTCAAGGCCGCGTTCGGACCGGCCGGCGCGGCGCCCGGACGCTACTCGGGCGCCTCGGGCGCGCTCGTCGAGGCGCTCGCCAAGAAGCACAACGTCCAGCCGGCGAACATCACACTCGGCTGCGGCTCGACGCAGATCCTCCGGACCGCCACGCACGTCTTCACGGCCCGTACCAAGCCGATGGTCGGCACCATCCCGACCTACGAAGAGTGCGCCGGCTACGCTGAGATGATCGGCAACCCGGTGCGCGCGGTTCCGCTCGATGCGAACTTCAACATGGACATGGAGAAGCTGGCCACCGCCGCGCGCGGCGCCGGGCTCATCTTCTTCTGCAACCCGAGCAACCCGACGGCGACTTACACCGGCGCGCGTGCCTCGCGCGACTTTTTCGCGCGCGTGAACCGCATCTCGCCGGAAACGACGATCCTGGTCGACGAGGCGTACTTCGACTACGTCACCGCGGCCGATCACGAGACCCATATCCCGCTCGCCGTCGAAGACCCGCGCATCGTCGTCGCGCGGACGTTCTCGAAGGCGTTCGGCATGGCCGGTCTGCGCATCGGCTACGCGGTCGGGCACCCCGACGCGATCCGCAAGATGACCGACTGGGACTCGGGCTCGGGCACGAGCTCGCTGAACGTGCTCGCGATGCACGCGGCGACCGCCGCCGTCGAGCAGGATCCGAGCTTCGTCGTCAACGAGCGCGCGCGCAACAAGGAAGTGCGCGACTTCACGATGAAGTGGTTCGCCGATCGCGGCATGAAGCCGGCCGACTCGCAGGCCAACTTCATGTTCGTGAACATCGGCCGGCCGGCGAAGGAGTTCCGCGACGCCTGCCTCGCCAAGGGCGTCAAGGTCGCGCGCGACTTCCCGCCGTTCGAGAAGACGCACTGCCGCATCTCGTTCGGCACGATGGCCGAGATGCAGAAGGCCGTCGCGGTCTTCGGTGAAGTGCTCGGCAAGCCGGCGGCGACGGCAGCGGCGTAGCGCCTCGGTGGTCACAAGCCTTCACCACGAAGGCCACGAAGAACACGAAGGGCTCTTGGGGGACTCCCAGGAGCCTTTCTTGTTTGAACGAGCTCACGGAGAAGAGCGGAGCTCACGGAGAAGAACAGCAGCACGGAGGAACGCCATGAAGCGATTGGGGTTCGTCGTCGTCATTTCCGCGTTGACCGCTGCGATGTCGGCTGCCTCTGTGCGTGCGCAATCGGCGCCCACGCCGCCGCCGGCCCCGCAGACGGCCGTGCAGGGCCCGGGACAGCGGGGCGCCGGCGCGCCGGCCGCGCCGCAGGGCCAGGGACGCGGCTTCACGCCGGTGGTCATCGGCCCGTCCGCGCCCGTCCCACCCGAGGTCGCCATGCCGCGTCCGACCGCGGATGAACTCACCGTGGTGAACTATGCCCTGAGCAGATTCATCGAGACGGACAAATCACCGGCGCAGCCGCTGCTGAAGAAATTCGAAGCGCTCCTGATGGACTGGCCGCTTCGCCTGAATGTCGCCGCGACGTACACACAAACGCCTCAAAGGAGGGGCGCGCGGCACGAAGGGTTTGTCGAGAGAGCCAAACAGGGAGACATCGACCTGCTCCTGCACGGTGATTCGATCACCGACTGGTGGCTTCAGGATGCCAACAAGCCGGTGTTCGACAAGTACTTCGGCACGATCAAGACGGCCAACTTCGCGATCGCCGGCGACACGACGCAGGGCGTCCTCTGGGGCCTCAAGAACGGCGAAGGCCAGGGCTTCCAGCCCAAGGCCGTCATGCTGATGATCGGGACCAATAACAACGGCACCAACCTTGCGGCTGAGATTGCCGAGGGTATTGGCGCCGTAGTGCTCGAGCTGCGCAGGAACTTTCCAAATGCAAAGATTCTGCTCCTGGCGATCTTCCCCAGGAGCGTGCCCGGCGATCCGGTGCGCGAGAGGATCGCAGAGGTCAACCGCATCATCTCGGCGCTCGACGACCAGAAGCACGTCTTCTACATGGACATCGGCGCGAAGTTCCTGGACGAGAACGGCTACTTCCTGCCCGACGCGTTTCGTCCCGACAACCTGCATCCGCTGGCCAAGGGCTACGAGATCTGGGGCGAGGCGGTGAAAGCGAAACTGATTGAGCTCATGAAGTAAAACACAACCTTCACCACGAAGCGCACGAAGCACACGAAGAAGCCTGAGCTGGGCGAAACCCTCGCGTGTCTTCGTGGCCTTCGTGGTCTTCGTGGTGAAACTGGGAGGACGCATTGGTCGGTGCGCGCATCGTCATCTCAGCTGTGTTCGCGGCGTGGATCGTCACCGCCGGCGCCCGGGCCGCGCAGAGTGAGACGACGAGCCCGTTCGTTCTTGGCGCCGCTCACCAGGCTCCCCTGCTCTCAATCGAGCCGTTTGCGCGGTTCACGGGGTCCAGGTGGGTCAACACGTGGCCACCCGCCGACGAGAGCAATAAGCCTGCACCAGCGCTGGATCGGGTGCCGGCAGGTTGGCTCGCGAAGCCCGTCCCGCGCGAGTGGACGCTCTGGCCAACGACTGGCGCGCCGATCAAAGCCACTATCACCGGCATCGCGCGGGAAGACGGCGGCTGCACGGCCCCTCTGGTGCTGACGCTCGCTCCGGCAGACGCGCTCGATATCGCGTTCGCCGACGATAACGGCCCGCCGCTCATCGCGGTTGACACCCAACAGCCCATCGAGGGGGTCCGTCGCATGCGGCCGACCGATGCCGAGTGGCAGCCGCTGACACAAGTCATCGAGCAGGCGTTTCGGGCGAACGAGCCGCGCTTTCTGATGGCGCCCTCGACTCGGAGTCTGGTCGAGACCGCGCGGCGGGAGCTCGACTTTACGATGCTCGAAATCGACACCGCCTCGCTCACGCGAGCGGCGCGGGAGCTGGAGCCGTCTCTCTACTACTTCGAAGCGCAGAAACAGACGACGCTGAAGAGCGGACTGCTGTTCGGGATCAAGGCGCGCGGCTGGCTTCGCCGCAACGGCACGACCTGGTCCGCCGTGGGTGTGACGGGGGCGCCCTTCGACGAAGAAGGACTCTCGTCCGTCACCCCGCTCGGGATCGTTCGCGCTTCCGGCCGAGTGTTCTGGGTGTCGATGATCACCTACTACGAGTCGATGGAGTTCGCGATCGACGAGATCCTGCCGCAGGGCAGCCGCCGGCTGTTGCGCGCGGGCGGAGGCGGTTGTTGATTGGCGGCCCCGGCGATGAATATGGCGGCGCCGCGACTCGATCATCTCGTCTACGCGACACCCGATCTCGATGAGACCGTCAACGAGCTCGCGCACCGGCTCGGGGTGCGCGCGTCAGCCGGCGGGCAGCATCCGGGCCGCGGCACCCGCAATGCGCTTCTCGCCCTCGGACCGTCGGCCTACTTCGAGATCGTCGGCCCCGATCCGTCACAGCCGCCATTGCCGACTCCGCGATGGTTCGGGATTGATCGACTGAGCGAGCCAAAGCTCGTGGCCTGGGCGGCCGCGACCACGAATCTCGACCGCGTCGCCTCGGCTGCGGCTGCCCAGGGCGTGCCCCTCGGCCGTGTGATCTCGGGCGGCCGCACGCGACCGGACGGCCTGCGGCTGACATGGCACGTCACCGATCCGACAACAATCATCGGCGACGGCATCGTGCCTTTTCTGATCGACTGGGGATCGAGTCCGCACCCCGCGGCGACGTCAGCACGCGGCGTCGAGCTCGTGCACCTGCGCGCTGAACACCCGGACGCGCGCGAGGTGCGGCGCATGCTCGACGTGCTCGGCGTCGAGCTCGAAGTCGAACCCGGTCCGGTTGCGCGGATGATGGCGACGATCAGGGCGGGCAAGACTGAAATCCAGCTGTACTAACGGGGGTTCTCACCACGAAGGCGCGAAGGGCTCGAAGTTTTTCGGGCTTTCCTCGCCTAGAAGATCGCAGAATCTGCAGCACGCGCCGGAGCGATCGCGGGAATGGCTGGTGAAAACTTGGCCTGCGCATTGCTAGAGCCAGGAGCGTGCTGGCTCGTCCGAGCGAACTTGTGCGGAGCGTGATTGGGTGCGCGATTGAAGTCCACCGCACACTTGGACCCGGACTTCTTGAGTCTGCCTATGAGGCATGCCTCGCAAGCGAGCTGACGGATCACAGCCTGAATTACCGACGCCAGGTGCTGGTGCCGATCGTCTACAAGGGGCGAGTCGTCGACTGCCGCTACCGTGCCGACTTCATCGTCGAGGATCAACTCCTCATCGAACTGAAAAGTATCGATCTGGTGCTTCCAATCCACACAGCCCAGGTGCTGACTTATCTGAAACTCGTGGAACTTCAGCAGGCGCTCATTATCAATTTCAACGTCACGCGGCTGGTGGATGGATTGAGGAACGTTCTGCGTACGCCTAGTCGGGCCTGACGTCGCCGGCGGCGGTGCCGCCGCGCCGGCCCGGAGGCCGGCGGCGAGCGGGGAAAAAGGGCGCGTCTGACAGGCTCGTGGGCGAGGAGGTCGAGCCTGTCAGACGCGCCCTTTCTCCCCGCTCGCACTCGACGTCAGGCCCTGCGTCGCGATCTGGCAACTTCGAGCCCTTCGCGGCTTCGTGGTGAGGCTCTTGACTATACTGGCCATATCGCAGCGGAACGCACAGCGTCGTGAATGATGTGGCTTCGCCACGCCCTCTCGATCGCCATCCTGCCGTTCACTGTCACGGTCCTGGTACCGCTGTGGATCGCGCGGCGGTACGGCGTCAGCTTCGCGCTGGGACGCGACCCCGCGGCATTGCTCGTGCAGCTCGCTGGCCTCGGGCTGGTTGCGCTGGGCCTGACCTTCTTCGTCTGGTCGCTGCGCCGCTTTGCCGTGGAGGGCAAGGGTACGCTCGCGCCGTGGGATCCGCCGCGCGAGCTCGTGGTCCTCGGCCCGTATCGCTACGTCCGCAACCCGATGATCTCAGGGGTCCTGCTGGTGCTCTGTGCTGAGGCGGCGCTGCTGCGCTCGTGGCCACACGCAATCTGGGCTGTGGTTTTTCTGGGTCTCAATGCGCTCTGGATCCCGGCCTTCGAGGAGCCACAGCTCGCTGCGCGGTTTGGCGCGTCGTATCGCGAGTACTGCCGCCACGTGCCGCGGGTGATCCCGCGCTGGCGGCCGTGGGAGCCGGGCCCGCGCGAGGTACGGTAGGTCCGCTGCCGTGTGGCACCCCGGCCGGACCGGCTATACTGCGCGCGCCAGCTCCCAGCACTACGGCGGCCCACTTGAGTTGGCGTCGTACACTGCCGCTGCCGTTCGCGTGCGGCGCCCAGAGACGACGCCAAGTCAGGTGAGCGCCGGGATTAGGTCGAACATGGTCGGTCTTCTCCGTTCGCGCTCGATCCAGGCCGGCAGCCTCACGTGCGCGCTCGTCGTCGCGCTGGGCCCGGGATTTCTCGGCCAGCAGGAGGAACAACGCCGCGTCTACGTGGCCGTCGCGGACGCGGGCGGCCGGCCGATCACGGATCGGCCGGCGGATGCCTTTCACGTCTGGGAGAACGAGACGGCACGGCCGATTGTGAGCGCCGGCCTCGCTGACAACGCGCCGTCCGTCGTCGTGGTCGTGCACGGCGCCGGCCGCAACGACACGTTGAGCATGCGCAAGACGCTTGCCGCAATAATCGAGACGTTCCGCCGCACGAATCCCGAGACGATGCTGGCGATCATGACCGACGTGAATACGCCGCGTCTGTCCTACGTCACGAGCGACGCGCGGACGCTCGATGAGGCGATCGCCCACTATGTGACCAGCGGCCCGGGCCTGATCTTGTTCGAAGCC
>Ga0207428_10000942_pt1 | contig 32341 bp, 30 predicted proteins | sample RhiMethybrSRZTD1_FD_187600 | JGI IMG/M metagenome (GOLD analysis project Ga0207428, IMG submission 187600) | Populus rhizosphere microbial communities from Tennessee, USA - Rhizosphere MetaG P. TD hybrid SRZTD1 (SPAdes) (version 3) | ecosystem: Host-associated > Plants > Roots > Rhizosphere >...
CCCGCAGCTTGCGCTGTTCAACTTGTATCTCATGCAGTTGAGACTCGTGCTTGCGTTGATCCTGATCTCGCTGTTCCTTCGCTGCCTCTCGATAGTGCTCGAGCGCTCCACGGGCCTGGACGTGCTTTTCCTCCAGCGATTGGATGTGCTTGTCCTTTTCAGCAACCAGCGACTCAAGGTCGGTGCAGCGCTGACTGAGGCCCGCGTTACGGGTCAGCTCAGCCTGAAGTGAGGACTGGGTGGTCGCAAGTTCAGCGTTCTGCGTCTCTATCGCGGCCTGTTGGGTGGCCGAATTACGTTGAGCGGTAGCCAGCTCCGATCTGAGCTCGATGATCTGGTTTTCCAGCGAGGCCCGCTGCAAGTCAAAAGCTGCGGTTGCCTGAGAGATTACTTCCTGGCCCTCCTCCATAAGCTGATCTAGCAGCGTTTGCACCATGCCGTTGAGCGTGTCGCCCATACGTTCACGTAATGCCACGGGCTCTGGGTTGGAGGGCTCAAGCTCTTTCAGGTACCGAGAAATCGTTGTCTTGGAGCCCGTATTTCCGAGCTCTACGCGCACTGCATCGATGCTGGGGTTGATTCCCCTGGCCAGCAACGCCTGACGTGCTTCTTGCACAACAGCTTTGTTGATTCCGCCTCGGGCCATGAGGGACTCCTACTATTTTGTACTGTGTTACATGTCATGTAGTTACATAACACTTTGTATAAATATTACGCCGTTTGATCTTGATTTACTAGAAGTCCATAATAGTGCTTTATGGCTTCTTGACCCTTTGTGGCGCCCGGAAATCCTCCGAGAGGCGTATGCAGGCGCAAACGTTCCGATTTTGAAGGCAAAGTACGATGGAAAAGGCAGACCGGTACCTCAGCGCCGGCACCCGGGAGAACACCCGAAAAAGCTACCGTGCGGCGATTGAGCACTTCGAGGTGACTTGGGGCGGGTACCTGCCCACGACCGGCGTGGGCGTCGTTCGCTATCTGGCGGAGTACGCCGACAAGCTCTCCATCAACACACTGAAGCAGCGCTTGGCAGCCCTTGCGCAATGGCACATCACTCAGGGTTTCCCTGATCCGACCAAGACCCCTGACGTTCGCCAGATGATCAAAGGCATCCGGGTCGTACACCCAGCAAAGATCAAACAGGCCGCCCCGCTGCTGCTGAAGCATCTGGAGCAAGCGGTCACATGGCTTGAAGGGGAAGCGGCAGTCGCTCTTGAAAGCGGAGATTACAAATCGCTGGTGCGTCACCGTCGCTCGGTGGCGATTATCTTGATCGGGTTCTGGCGTGGCTTTCGGGGCGATGAGCTGGCCAGGCTAACGGTGGAGGACACCCAAGCCATAAGTGGTGAAGGCATTACCTTTTTCCTGCCTTACACCAAGGGTGACCGCCAGCATGAAGGAACTACGTTCCAAACGCCGGCGCTCGCCATGCTTTGCCCCGTGGAGGCCTACATCAACTGGATAACAGTTGCCGGGATCGCGAAAGGCCCGGTGTTCCAGCGAATTGATCGCTGGGGCAATCTGTCAGGCAAAGCCATGCAGCCGCATAGCCTGATCCCTGTGCTGCGCCGCATTTTCAAAGAGGCAGGATTGCCAGCGGAGCTGTATAGCAGCCACTCGCTGCGGCGAGGCTTCGCGACCTGGGCCTCGGCGAACGGTTGGGACATCAAGGGATTGATGAGTTATGTAGGCTGGAAAGACATGAAGTCCGCGTTGCGCTATGTGGATGCCAGCGTGTCCTTCGGCGGAATTGCTTTGCGCGCGGCCCAGCAAGCGCCCTCCATTGAGAGTAAAAGGATTTCCGGTGATCACTCACGCACTGATTGACGTCTAGCCGGAACAGAAGCAGCACGCCCTCAACTCCTTCAGAGCGTTGCTGTATGCACGCGTCGCTGTATCTTGGACAGATCAAAGTTAGGACATCCTTGCCATGAGCGTTGAAGCAAAGCTACTTCACCTCCAAGCAATCCAAAACCTCCTCGCGCCTTACCGCTACCTCTATTGCGTAGACCTTGAGGCAACCTGCGATGAGCTTGATGAGTCGGAATCGCCAAGGCGACTTGTAGTCGTTCCCGATCAGATGGAAACGATAGAAATTGGCCTGGTTGTAATCGATCTGGAAACGCTTGAGATCGTCGATGAGTTCCAGCGCTTCGTCCGCCCTCAAATCAACCCCATCCTTACCGACTTCTGCAGGAAGCTCACATCCATTCAGCAAGCAGACGTGGATGTTGCAGGTACATATGTGGAGGTAGGCCAGGAGCTAGGAGCGTTCATTATTGCGCGATATCCAATCGCTGCCTGGGTGTCGTGGGGTGACTATGATGCAAGGCAGCTTGAGCGAGACGCAGGGTTTGCTGGGTGCCCTTCCCTACTCGAAGGCTTGCGCCATTTCAATGCCAGAAAATGGCACGCAGGCTTGTATGACAATCGACCGAAATCACTTAAGCAAACAGTAGAGTCGTTGGGCTTGGTTTGGCAGGGTACCTATCACCGAGGGATAGACGATGCGAGAAATGTGGCTTCCATCGTGAAGGAAATGCTTAGCTAATTGATGAGCCGGGCCCATCGGCCCGAAGGATCGAACTTCCCGATGACGCCACTTCACACCACAGCTTAGCTATGGGCAAGCGGTGGCTCGGACGCAGAACAACTTGAACACAACCTCTCATCTCACTGCCCACGAGGTCTACCAGGTACTGAGGGACGTTGCGCTCGGCAGACGCATCATGATGCGAAGCACTACCCAGTCATGGAATGAAATCTACCACGGCCTCATGCCTATTGAGATTGAGGGCTGGCAACTCACCCTCTTCAATGACTGTGACACCTTGGACTATTGCGAGTACTGCAGATCACCTGATGGCCGGGTTGGGACACTTGAACTCTGGCGGTATGAGGGAGCTGATCCAGTCGACTTATTAAGTGCCCGGGAGCATGAACAACTCGAACGCTTGCTCGCCGTGCTCTGAGCCTGCACGCAAAACCATCTTTCCATAGCCGATTCAGAAGCAACGGAGGCCGAACGCGGCAAAGCCGCCTATGAAAACCATCATCGAGAAATGTGATGGTGACGGCGCGATTCGAATTCTCGGTGAGGCGCGGCAATAGCTCGAGCTTGATGTCGGCGACTCGCTGTACTTGATCGAGGAGCTTGCCGGCATTACACGCTGCCTTGTTCTATCAAAACGCATCAGATTGCTGATCGAATATTCGAGCTCATTGAAGCCTCGGACTGCGGACACCCACGGTAACACTAGAGAGAAATGAGGCATCACAGTCATGGCAGGTAACTGCGGACTGAGTAGCCTAGGCCATCAACTCGAACATGAACACCTTTTCGACGCTCGAGAACTTTATGGATGGGGGTGGAGAGGATGGTCTCTTTGAAGGAGCGATATAAGCCTTGCTGCGTTCTGCCCGCCGAAACGATGTCTGCGGCGGGCAGATAGGAATGAGGTGATATCTAGTCTCTTAGGGGGAAGAAACCGAATCTCCCATGATTACGACTTCGGGTGAAGTGCTGGTAATCTACCAGTCCGATGATGCCTACATCTGGCTCTTTGTTTTCAAGGATAATCACCTGACTATCTTTGTAGTTGTCGGCGATATCTCTATAAAACGCGTAAACCAGATCAAGAGAGACCTCATCCCGCTCACCGTCTGGTTCGCCATCGCCCTCCTTGTAGGCAGTAAGCGGTGAATCAAGTACAACGAAGCCGGGATGCCGACCAGCCTCTTTGATGACCTCCATGAGGCCAAGCACGAACGCAGAAAAAGCGACAGCTCTGTGTCCCTTGCCAAAGTTCTTTCTGGGACTTCCACCAATTACAATGTCTCTTGTTTTTATGTCAAAAGTTACAGGCTTGCAATCAGGAAACCCCCATCTTCCAAGTATTTCCTGGATTTTAACGCCTAGTGCCTTCTGCAGCTCATCAAATTCCTCAACAGAGTAGTCGGCTTGTTTATCAAGCAACATGTCGCTCAAGCGCGTGAGTTCTTGGGTCAGCCGATCTTTAGCTGAGGCTTTCTCGGTCAATGCTGCCAAATCATGGCTAATGGCTGTAGAAAGCTCCTTGAGATCACTGACTTGTTGAACCCTATCTTGTATCCCGAATGAAATTTTCGAATCAAGTGCCGAAATTACACTTTTAACGATCTCAATATCGATTGAGCCTCGTTGAACGGCTGCTGCCACAAATGATTTGGCACTTGATAGTTCGAAAAGATTAGTCTCAATTCGGCTTAGCTCGTATACAACCCCTTTTTTGAAATCGTTTATGTCCGTGCATGAGCTAGGATTGAACTCACTGCCGCACGTTGGACACAGCACATCTTCAGTCATCTGAAGGAGTGTTGTAGTCTGTTCAATGGCAAGCAGTCTCTCACGATCAGAGTTGTATTTTTTGTCGAGCACGGTAAAGCGGCCGTTCAAAACATTATCTTCGGCCAACTTTGCTTCCAGACTGCTTAACTTTGAAATATTGACAGCTTTTTCGTCAAACAGGCTCTCGCTTGACTCAAAGGCGTCAGCCAGTTCCGATTCCGCCTTTCTTAATTTTTCATTAACTACGCCGAAGAAGGATTGAAGTTTTTCCAGCTGGTTGCTCTGCCCGTCCTTTCCGTCGCTGTAAAATCGATAGATTATATCTTCTAATGCTTCCGCTTTTTGCGTCAATACACCCTTTGACGCAACGTCCTTCTTTACCTCCTTGACGGAGGCATCATCCTGACCGGTAAGTAGTAGCTTTAGGATTGACTTTTCTTTGGTCGTCTCTCCATTTTGCCCGGTTCCTAATGGCGAAAACTTGGCAACTATCCTAGACTCATCGATTACAAACAATTTTTCAAAGTCGCGCAAAGAAAAACTAGCGGTATTGAGGTTTTTGGCTCCAGTAAGCAATAGCTTGCCATCTAGCCCCATCTGGTCGAGGAAGAAGCTTGAGACTGTCGCTTTATCCTTGGCATTATGCCTCACCCCTAGGGCATGAGTAGAGCCTTCGCAATCAACTAGCTTAGCCTTACTACCTAGTGTAAGTTCACGCTCAATAGAAAAAGTGCGTTCATCATAGTGCTCAAATGTTACCTTTACAGATGTATAGCCAGTGGATTGTATGATTGACTTTGGAGGTGTTGAAGCGCCCAGCGCAAACTGAATACATTCGACAATGTATGATTTGCCGGTGCCCGAGCCACCCTGAATAATGTTTGCGCCTCTGCTGAAATATACAGAAGCATCTATGACCTCTGAGCCACTAACCACTACGCTTCTGATGATCATTAGCTAACTGTCCGCTCCATGGTGAATATTCGTTTTTTATCTGATCGTAGTCTTTCAAGATTCATCAGCAACCAGGAGGCTTGGCTGCGAATCTTCTGATGATAATCTGTAGTAAGTTGGCCACATAAAGAACTGCCGTTCTCAGTTATCGAATAGCATATGCCATGCTCATCTACTGTTGATGTGATCAAGCCTTTCGTCATGAACATCTTCAAAGCTGCAGGAAAGTCATCACGCCTGCGCACCAGTTCGGCAAGTTGATTCGGTAGCGATGGATGTATGTTTATAGCGCCGTCGAAATCAGCGCTATGAATCATGGCGTAATCGAAGAAGATGAGCTCATCAAGCCCAAACTTCCCTTTTGTCCTGTCGAGCAACAGCACAATGCGAGCCCCTAGCTCAATTGGACTATTAAATATTTCCATATCGCCCTATCCCTTAACCCATTTGATTTTTTTGTCATTCACCAAATGATGACAGAGGCCAAGCTTGTCCGAGGGAACCATGCTATGCACCAATGGATGTGAACTATAAGGCACAAGTGAGGCGTGTTCCGATGTCTTCAAAAAGCGATGATGGCCGTTATTGTGGTCTTGCCTCAACACGCTGCGAATCGAGTCGTAGCACTGTTTTTTTAGATCCTTAAAGCATCCATCAGGAAATGAGTCCCGTGAGAACATTTCCAGAGCTTCCGCACTGAAGAAGTGCACCCGAGCAGACTCAATATCCTCTATATAATCTTCATCTAGAGTGTCGCCCCATTTGTAGATAACGCCATCCGCATCAGAAAAAGCTTCAATAAGCGCACCTAAATAAGCCCTCTCGCGCTCTTCAACTTTTTCAGGAGGCTCGCTCTCCAAAAATGGTCGTCGGACATGGTAACTCCCAAACCGGACGAGGTGATACGGCGTCTGCCTATGATACTCGATGAGCTTTAAAGGCGTAATTTCTTTGACGAAGGAAAAGTCTATAGCATTCAAATGCTCCAACAATTCCCCATCCAGCTCAATGACATTTTTTTTTGTTATTTTTTCACGACATAGAACATCCCATCTCGATATTATTTCTCGACGGACTCTATCTTTATCTGAAAGTAGATCAATAAAATCTACGCTACCACCTCGTGGCGAGACAAAGTAATAGTTGTTCGGCAAGGTGTAATCACCTCTCCATGTATAATAGACAAGCTTGCCCAGCTCTTTGATTGCATCAGCCGCACTCAGTTTTGCCCCGTAGTGCTTGCACTGGTAGTTATCCCAGCCTTTTTTCATCTTGGCGACGACATCTCGCCCCTTATCACCGGCGCCGGCACACCGCACCACATCAAGGTACGTGCTCTTCAGATATTGGACTAACTCCAGCGTAAAGATCTCCCATTCATCTGGCGACATAATCATCAGTCGATTCAGTGGGAGGATTGGAGCGCCTTTTTCAACGTCTAGCGCTGTCGGCATAAAATCCGGCGCTGGAGGTAGTTCTATCTCATTCTCAGTCAACATGATTACCGAACGCACGACTTGTGAAATTACAGAAGCTCCCTTGGGCATAAACGTGATCAATTTTCATTATTGAATTGATCAAACTACAACCCAAGATCACGTTCCAATTGTTTACCCCACACTCGCTTTGGCATGCTTTCCAGCACTTTATCTGGACTACCATGCAACGCGTTGACGACCTGGCCCAAAATTTCTTGATTTAGCTCCATATTTTCAGCAAACTCACTGATTACTAAATCGGCGGACAGGCCAGTTCCCTCTAAGCAAATCTGTAGCGCTGCACGAGCGGCACCTATCGGCTTATCCATTGAATACTCAAGTAAATCAGCGGCTTTAAATATGTCGCTCTGGTTCACATTATCCATTTTTGAGATTCCAGGTAGTCATCTGTCGTGAAATTTCAGAAAGCGTATGTTCATTCGGGCGATTAGCACGGCTACGCATATGTGCTAGACGCAAGTACTGAAGCGGTATTCGATGCGAAAGCTGATCCATGCCTGGCTTCCTTCTGTCCTGTGTGCTCAGTTCTCTGCTTCCATTAGCTAAGGAGTACAATGGGCCGACCCTACCTAGTGGCACAATAATATCTCTTTTCGCAAGATGGTGGTATCAAGATGGAGAGATACCCACGACCATCCTCGCGTCAGGCACCGCTGTCCAGAAATCTCGCCAACGCTTACACTTTCCCCTTCGTGCACTCGAAGTCGCTGGTAATTCAAACAGCTCGAAGAGTCCATCAACATAACGCTTGCGGTGCTGATGACACTGGATTATTTTTCTGCCGAGCAGCTAAAGGTTTCCAATCAAATTCACCGTCAAACGGTGGGTTTACTTCTCCGCTCGAGCCATTGATCCATTATATCTTTTTGTTTTCCATCAATAAAAAATCTCCCGATATCTTCCAGTCGTGTACAAAGTATTTGTTCAAGGTTAGGCGCAGATCTCTCTTGGCGACTACGCGACTGCAAAAGATACTCCTCACCTTGAAATATATAATTTCCATTACCAATAAAATCAGATGTAACCTCAGAAATGGAATCAATACTACATGCCAACTGTATACGTCCTTGGGGACTTGCATCGTTCCAACTGAAACGAGGGGAGTATTGAAGATGAGTCACAAGAGTAATTATTTTTTCTGCTGCAATATGCTGCTCACTCTGCCAGTCGCCAGAGTTCCCACCAGTCTTGTACCAGCAAAACTCTTTTACAACAGTACCATCTAAAGGATTTTTTAGCGCCTTAACCGCCCCATGCTTAAAAGGGCTTTTATGCAAAGCCAGCGAATGTTCGTGGATAATGTTATCGATGAAGACCCTACATCCTTTGCCGGCTTTTTCGAGACCCACGGCCCCAGTAACTGCGCTACCCAGTATAAACTGGCCGATTGCTCGATTGATTTTATTTGGCTCGACGATCTCTCCATAGGAGATACCTCCTCGGGATAGCAGCCCGACGCTAACCGAGCTCCACATGAATGCACGAGCCGCGTCCAGAACAGCAAGAACGTCCTCTGACCAAATATATGCACAATCAGAAAGCTGAGCAATTTTTACCTGCTTATGAGACACCCTAATCGCCGCTAAGCAAGATCGAAACTCAGTTAGTAGCTGACCACAGAACAGATTCGATGACGGAGTTGAAGAGACGCTCATCCCCCAAGCGTGGTAATCATTCTCACCGAGATTGACTTGATTTTGAGTTAATGCGCCAACCCCTAGCATATCTACGAAAAAAACGGCACCTTGATATTGCTTCATTCGACCCGCCCTTAAAGTAATCGAGCGTCAGCTCTGAGTTAGTTTTGCCCTTCGTAACAGGCTTCAAAGGCCGAACATTTGGCCAATACGCCTGCGAAACCAGGGTGATTCACATTACCAACTTACTAACCCAGGATGTCATCAGGGCCTACATATTCAAATTTCAGCTTGTCAGGGGATCCAGTAGAGGTTGCTATTATCAACCCTAGCGCTGATGAGTTAGGTGTCCAACGTAATTGACCAACCTCAACATGGGAGGCGGTGAAAACCGCGCGTGGGTTACCCGCATGCTTGCCAAAACTTAAGGCAGATCCTGGAGGCGGTGGCGCTCCAATCCAATCCACATTGACTTGGTAACTTTTTTCAGTCCAAGGTCTAATTACAATATTTTTAGTCGGATTAACGAATTCCAGCCATAACTCATGAGACTCGGGAGTAGGCCACAGGGGATCCTGCGTTCGAGCAACAACATCTGGGGATGTAAGCCACCCCTTCAACCCTTCAACGGAATTAAAATCCGTCTCCACATCACTCACTGCTGTGATAGCACCTCTACGGGATCCGAAGCCAGCCTGAATGAGAATCGCGGCCGGGATTGACAACGTGCCGGTCTCCAACGCGGCGACTGGATAGGCCCGGGTATAGTCTGACAAAGACAACGTTTCAGAGAATGGATCGGCATATACCTCAGCTCGAACCCGTACCGCTTCCATAGCCCAAGGTAAATTGAAAACGAATGCTTGTTCTATGAACTGAATGGTGTCGTCGCCTGCGCCGTGTAGTGAGCCTCCAGACAGCCAGTTTCGGAGAATCGCCCTCCAATCATCAAGAAGCTTGTTTGGGGTAAATGGGGTAATGGAAAATGCGATCTCTGCAAAGGACACTATTGACTGCAATGCTATCTCGAACTCTCGAGATTCAATGGCGATATTGGCATGCAACAAATGCAGCCCTAAGGCGTCAGCATTCACATCCAGCTCTTTCCCCGTGGCCAGTCCCACTCCTGCAAGAAAATAGCCACGTCTTTGCAGTGAAGTCGTCTCAGACCAAATATATTTTGCCCTCCCTATGAGGCCTGCTCGCAGGGCGACCTGGTTTGACTCTGATTGGCGAAGCATCCTACGATTGAAAAGCGAAGATGAGAGAACCTCATCCAGTTTTGCTTCGACATCGTCTTCTTCAATATCGGACTCACCTAATAGGCTGAGCAGCGCTGTATCGAGGCTCATTAAATGGGATCGCCACTTTCCTTCTTGATCAAGACGCGATGGTTCCTCCTCACCAGCTACCTCAGGGAAGTTCCAAGCTGCCTGACCCGCGATGTAATTGACTAACGTGTCGAGGTCAAACGTCTTAAGTTTGGTAGCAACCCTTATTAGTAGCGAGGCCACAAGTTGGAGTATACCACTCTCCATTTCTCGCCCTTTTTCACTGTTTATGAGCTGGTTCCATTCTCGACGCCGGTTCCCATGCTTGTCGAACATCGGGTAAAGGACAAGCCCCTCAATATCGATATAGGCACGCCCCGCCCTTCCGACCACGTTACGAAATTCTGCGATGTCGATGGTCGCACGCGTACGGTTTAAACCATGAAAAATAAGACTCGTTGCTGCTAAATTTAACCCTTGTGCCAACGTTGGCGATGAGACGGTGACTTTGAGTACACCCTCCCGCAACAATCTTTCTATTTCTTTGCGGTAGGCGGTGGGCAAAGCACCATGGTGAATGGCAATACCGAGCTTAAGGCATGCCAATATTTCATGTTCCTCGCCAAACCATTCTGCCCCCACCGCCAAAGCGGTAGATAACGACTCAATAGGCACGTCTAAAACCGAGTCAATGTGACCCCGTTTATTCATTTCGATGATCTTTCGTGCAAAAGGTAAAACTGAACGACGCTGAGGACAAAATATCAAGACAGTTTGGCCGTCATCAACCAATCGCCAAGCAGTAGCAAGACACAACTCAGTTTGATCAGAGGGAAAAAGTTTCCGAGCTCGACCCTTACTTGGCTTTTTCGAAACTAGAAAACGAGGAATATAAGGTTTCTCGTCTCCCACAGTAAAGTTTAACTGAGCATGCCCTCCTTTCCAGTCGACCTCCCCAAACCTTAGCCTAGTTGGTCGCCAGCTATTCTTAATCAGTCCGTCTGGTCTATCGTTGGTCAGCCAAGAGGAGAAGTCCTCAAGCTGATCGCCATCAGGTAGGATCGCTGAAAGACACACAATTCTTCGCCCCGCGGCATCAGGACGACGAAGCAAACGTTGAATTTGAGCTTCATACCGAACCTCTCGCTCTCCAAGGCCAATCATATGGCCTTCATCAAGAACAATTAACCCAACATCATCCAATAATTTTGGATCGCTTCTTAATGCAAAATCCAACTTTTCTGGTGTAGCAACAACGATATGACTAGTACGGAGAGTATCAATATCAGCACCACTGACCCCTATACTCCCATACAGACTAGAAACAGTTTTATTCAAAGGTGTAAAAGTGCGCCTTAGTCCGATTTCAGTTTGAGCGGATAGGGCTCGAAGCGGAGTCACAAAAACAACTCTTTTTTCTTTTGCCAAGCAAGCCAAAATACATAGTTCGGCGATACGAGTTTTACCAGCGCTGGTTGGAAGCGAAAGTACCAAATGAGCTTCGCTGTCCAAAACTCGTTCTGCCGCCTGAAGCTGTGACGGCCATAATTCAATCTCCGACTTGCTACGCCGATACAGTGAAGCTATGAACAGTTTTCTAAGGGAAACCCAATTTCCTGCGTCCTGCTCAGGAGGGCTGTTCAGCGGTAATACTGCATGAAAGCTTGTATCCCAAAGCCCTTTTATAATATAAACGGAAATCCGATGTACCCACCATTGCGGGATGCGACTTAATTCGCCTGCCACTTCGAGACCTTTACCCAGGAGAACACTTGCTTCTGAGATAAGGCTTGCCTCTCCACGCTCAATAGCGGCGATAAAAACAGACATTGCCGCCATGAAATTGTCTTCAATAGCCGCATTCAAGGCTGTACCGATTTGATCAGAATCGGCATCGCACTCTTCTTGATCTGCAATCATGGACAGTGTTTCAATTAGCGAGCTTTCCGTACCCTCTCCCGATGCAAACCACTTCGAAACGTCCAAAGCAAGCCCGTTCAAATCACGTAGCATTAGTTTTGCTAGCGCCCGTTCAGTTATGGTCAGGTTAGGATTTTCTATACTCTTGTATAGAAGAGAGTAAGCTCTAGCTGAATATCGTCCTAAATGATATGCGGATGCAGCAATTAATCGGTGAAAATCTCGGGACTCTTGAATGGCCCCCTTAGCCGAAACCGCCTCGATCGCTTCAGCTGCCACTTCAAACGCGCCTCGAGCAATCTCTTCATTTCCCCCAAGATCTAAGTAGCGTAGGCCGTGCGTAAGCAATGAATAACCATACGAGAGTAGGTCATCTGAAAGGTCGGAACTAAAATTTGGGGCATTTTCTGGTAAAACGCCGTCACGCCAAATCATCCCTCGCGACTGCCCTCGAGCCAACAACTTGTGTCTGAATCCAGGGCGAGTGGCTAGTTCTATATTTACTTCTAGTTCTTCTAGTGTACTAGCCATTTACTTGATCACCGCTTCAAATACTGACTTTATGAAATCCTGGTGTTTTTCGACGCGCAGCGTTACGTAATATTGTTGAACTCCACCGGAGTAGGAGGTTAAATTTGTGGTGAGAAGTTTGGACGGGTTACTTCCAGAGAACGTGAATAGCATGTGAGATACTTGAGAAATACGAATTCCATCCAACAGCTGCGCTTTGTCCAGCGCATCACGTAAGGCTGCATCGGCAGCTTCATCAAGTCTATCGGCGACGAAGGACACTGCATGAGGACTAGGTAGCTCATTATTGTAGGAGAGAGCAGCTCTCGCTTCCTCAATAACAGCAGTGGTCATTGACGCACGGCTTTTGACCTCTGCCTTGAGCACCGACAAAACTCCCTTCGGATCGATATTGAATGCTAGGACGTCCTCACCACGCATCGACATATCTCGATGATCCTTCCAGCGAAGCCGGCGTATTCCCAAAGTGAATCTGGTTGATTCAAAAATATACGCATTGCAGAGGATTTCGCCCAAGTCGCCAGATTTAATAGTCTTTAGGGTTGGTAGCTTCCCTGCGACATATGCTGCTGCTGCGGGTTTTCCAAGCCTCATCAATAGTTCTGAGATACGAGAAGGCGCCGCATAGTATTCAGGAACAGCGCTAGCAACGAGCGTTACCGCGTCAGGAATCTTTACTTCCGACGCTGTAAGCTGATGAAGCTTGTGTGTCGATATTCCACTCTCTGTTTCAGTACACCACTGAGTGAACTTGGTCATTTTCACCTCGAAGGCGCCTACCATTGGCACGCGACCGTCCATGGAAAGGAGAGCATTGGGGTCAGCAATGAACCTCCTTATAAGCTTCACATCCTATACCGCAGGTAGCAGAAAGCCACCCACTGGATCACTCCCTGAAGACTTAGGAGCATCAAATGATTGCTTTGGCCGGCAACGTCTGGATTGGCTGTCCGCTTTTGGCTGTGAATTCATCCGATCGATGCAAGAAATTGGTCACATCGACCAGGCGTTTAGCAATCTAGTTTTTCCGTGGTCAACATTGAGCAACGTGGACTCCAGCTTCCAGCTGCCATCGGATTCAATGCACGCTCCCCCTGTGAATACTATCCAATACTGGTACAGCATCGCCTGAGGAAATACGTTCTGACTAAATTCGAAACCCCGATACCAGGCGGTTAAGGATCGCGGTTTGCGCTTCAAGATCCGAACAGGCTTTCAAAGTGGATTCAAGGTTTGGCATAACATCGAGATTAAGCGCGTTGATTTCGGTGATCTCCACATTGATTGCTTCCACCACCGCAGTCTGCTCCTCCGTTGCCGCAGCCACAGATTCGTTCATTCCATCGATATCACCAATGTACTGCGTCACACTACCCATTGACCCTTACTGCTTAAATCAATACACGGCTGCGAGATGGGTAAGCGACTATTCGAACACAACAATACTCGAACACCACCTCTCCTCTCTCGCCCCGCAAGCGCCACCAGGCAATGGGAGGCGGGACGCTCGGCATCCGCGAAATCTATGGCGCCTGCAGTCAGTCATGGAGCGAGAGCTGCCTCGATCAAGCGTGCGTTAGGTACGGCTCGGCGCACGTCTTCTATGGCGCCCTCAATTGCGTCATGTGCAGAGGATGCTTCACGTACAAACTCCAACGCCAATCGATCTGGCTGCCCAATTCCGACCAAAGCATCATCGCAGCCTGCCTCCGCCAAGCGTTCCACAAGCGCATCCATATCGCTCTCGTCAGACGTCAGTTGGTAATTAAGGGTGAAGGTAAAGACCATCTCGAACACTCCGCTTCAGCAAGATCCTTCGTGGCTCCGATTGTCTCACGACGCGACTCGAGCCGGGCTTAAGCCCGAAGGAACGATAGGCAACGAAGCTTTAGCTCAGAAGCCCAACAAATCGCCTAGCCTCTACGCCGGAACAGAAGCCGCACGCCCCCTAACAACTCAGTCAGAACGTGGCTGTATGCACTTGTCGATGTATCTTGGACAGATCAAAGTTAGGACATCCTTACCATGAGCATTGAAGCAAAGCTGCTTCACCTTCAAGCCATTCAAAATCTGCTAGCGCCATATCGCTACCTCTATTGCGTAGATCTTGAGGCAAGCTGTGATGAGATTGATGAGTCGGAATCACCAAGGCCGCTTGCGGTGGTTCCCGATCAGATGGAGACGATTGAAATTGGCCTAGTGGTGATCGATCTGGAAACGCTTGAGATCGTCGATGAATTCCAGCGTTTCGTCCGACCTCAAATCAATCCCCTCCTCACCGACTTCTGCAAAAAGCTCACATCCATTCAGCAAGCAGATGTGGACAGTGCAGGAACCTATGTGGAGGTTGGCCAGGAGCTAGGAGCTTTCATTGAGCGATATCCAGATGCGGCTTGGGCCTCGTGAGTTGACTACGATGCAAGGCAGCTTGAACGAGACGCAGGGTTTGCTGCGTGCCCTTCCCTGCTCTCCGGTCTGCAGCATTTCAACGTGAGGAAGTGGCATAAAGGGCTCTACGACAATCAGCCGAAGGGACTGAAGCAAACAGTAGAGGCCATGGGCCTAGTTTGGCAGGGTACCTATCACCGAGGGATAGCCGATGCGAGAAATGTGGCTTCCATCGTGAAGGAAATGCTCAGCTAATTGATGAGCCGAGCCCATCGGCCCGAAGGATCGACCTCCCCCGTTGACGTCAATTCATACCGCAGCCTAGCTATGGGCATGCGATGACTCGAGCTCAGAATGATTTGAACACAACCTCTCCCCTCACCGCCCACGAGGTCTGCCAGGTACTGACGGAAGTCGCGCTCGGCAAGGCAGACTTGAACGTCACGAGACCAGATGCATCGTTGAGCAGCGCCTCACCTGGCAGCATGTGCATTAGCGGGGTGGGCAGCCACCTTGGGTGACTGCATACGACGGTATTCCTCCTATCCCTGGTACATCGGGATTAGGTTGATCAGTGGGCTCATCCAAGCGGCGGCCTGCAACATACCACGCTATGCAGGCGGCAACTCAGCGGGCAGTTGCCCGGCTCGCTCGCGGTCAGCAACGCTCACTACGCAACGCTCGATGAACTGAAGCTCCTGGGTGAGCTCAATGGCGCGCTTTTCCAGCGCCTTCAACCCTGCCTGGTGCTCTTTTTGTACCTCTTCAGGTGCTCTGGCGAGTCCTGCCAATTTCCTGCGGCTCTTCTCGATTTTTTCATTCACCTCTGCAAGGTACCTTTCTCCGGACTCCTTCTTTTTGTCCATGAAAAGCTGGCATTCCAGGAAACGGATCGCGTCATAGATTTTCAAGACCTCGCCACTGGTCTTGGAGTGCACAAAGTTCAGGCTTCCTTCATCAAAGGCATGGTGTTCTTGGTTTTGGCCACCCCAGTTCACCAGATCATTCTTGATGAAATTGAAGTGCGATAGGTCGTAGTCAATGAAGGGCTCCACCAGCTTGAAGGTGTGCTCCAGGCTCACCTGCAGGTACATACTCTTCTTGAGCTGCGATTTGTTGAAGTTCGCGGTGACCTGGACGCCGTTCTCAATGCAGAACTCCAGCACCATGGACTCGAACCAGATTCGGCAATACAGCAATGCTTGCCGAACGTCGAAGACCGACAGCGCCACGTGCACCTTTTTCTGAAAACCACCTGCGTGATCAATGACCACGATGCCTTTGTTCGTGTAGCTGAGCACATGGTTTGCGTGCTGGTCGCATTGAGGATGACGGTCAGCGATGATGCAGAAGCGCTCCCAGAAGAGGCGATCATGGGTGGTCACCACCATCTGGATCCGACGCAGGTAAGTGTCATTGAAAAACAGATCAATGATGTTGGATCGGTGATCCGTGTCGATCGCATTGACGACGTCATCAAAGACGATGAGTGGAAAATTGTTTTTCTCAGCCATCGCAAGAAGAATCGATAAGCCCAATGCCCTCAGATGCCCCTCGCTGAGCACAGCAAACGCATCCAGCAGAGATCCGTCCACGTTGGTGATCTTGATCCGGTAGCTCTCCGTGAGCTTTTCAAAGGCCAGTGTCTCTATCTGCTCATGGTCATCGTCATGGTTATTGATCGCTCGGTAGTACTCGGCAGCCTTGGCTTCGATCCCTGTAATGCGCGCTTTTTCGAGCTCTAGCTTGTAACCCAGCAGGTCGCCATACAGCGCTCGGTATTCAACCTCAAGATCCTTGAGCAACTGGTTGTAGTGACTGTTATCCACAGAATCGTTGAGCAAAACCGTTCTCTGCCCCATAAAGGCAAGCATCCTGTTATTGGCGGTTTTGAACTCGGTTTCTGCACGGGTTTTGATGTCGAACTGTCGCTTCAACGATTCATCTACCTTCTTGAGGTGTTCGATGAGCTCATCGAGACGGGCCGCTTGAACTTCTGCCTGGTCAACCTCTCGCCGCTTACGCTCGCAGGCGCGCAGATAGGCCTCGATTTGGGCTGTACTGTCAGCACAGTGCGCGATGAAAGCATTGAGGACAGACGCCGCCACTGTCGAGCGATCAGTGGCCGTATGGAATTCTGCGAGCACCGCTTCCAACGCGTCCATCGCCAGTGGGCAAGGTACATCAGCGTAAACGTTACCTTTCACAGAACTGATCCCAGTAGCGATCCTTGAAGCCCACAGGACAACTTGAGCATCATTTCTCAGCTTGGATTGCTTCAGGGCCTCCAATACTCCGAGCGCTTTGATCTGGTCGCGAGCCCTTTCAAACGGGTTCACCGTGACCTGATCAAGCGGCGTCAAACAGGCAGGACAGGTCTGCTCAGACTGTTGTTCAATGGCTTCCAAGGCTTCAAAAACAGCGCGATAGTTAACGTCACTTGCCCTTTGCAAGAAAATTGTCTCGATCTGAGTTCTGCGGTTGAGCAACCGCTTGGCGATGGCAGAAGTACGTGCAACACCTTTCACAGGAATGACCACTGGTGCTTTGGCTGCTCGCAGTCGCTCGGCCCCACGGATGTGCATGTCTATCGTTTTGCGCAGCCGCTGTACCTTTGGACGAATTTCGAAATCCTGATCGGGCCGCAGCCCCAAGAGCTGACAGATTTCCGAAATCGCGGCTTGAAGATCTGTCCTGTGCTTGCTCCGCTGTTGACCTAGTTCTGTTCGAGCGCGTTCAAGATTCGTCAGTGCCTCGACTTGGTCGGCACGCATAAATGCTTTGAGCGTAAAGCTTTCAGGGCGGACGAAACGAGAAATGACTTCTTGAAGCTCTTCTAAGCCGAACAAGGTGGCCAGAACATCACTTTCGCCACTGCCTGTGTCCTTGGAGCCCAGGAGCGAAAACTCCTGAAGGCGATTGCGATCAATGAAACAACTCGACCAACTGATACTAGGCGTAATTTTGAGCTTATTCGTTCCCAAGAGAGCGAGCTGAGGCTTGGTTTCTCCACGTGCAATGTACTGCTTGACCTTGGTCTTGCGCCTGGCGGCTTCCTTGATGTCCCCAGTGGTGCAAATTTCGATGGCTTCGCAGAGCGATGATTTACCGCCCCCATTGGGCGCGTAGAAAATGTTTTTCAGCTTACTGAATCGAATGAAAGTGCCTTTATCGTCGGCGCCAAACTCCCCAAAGCCACGGAAATTCTTGACGCGAAGGTAATCCAACGCCCCCAAGCCCGAGGGTGGTATTCGATCCAGTTCAGGCCTTTTATCGAGCACTTTCTTGAAGCGAGCAGCGACACGTTGGTAGTTGCGACCCAGCAGCTGATCCGACGCCGTGGTGATGTGTGATTTGATGTGGTCGGAGTAGCGGCCCTTGCTTTGGTTAGCCTGATACATACACCAGAGAAGCACCAGGTAAGCATCAGTGCGCCCCTCAAGGTTCTGCCTTGCAAAACTTAAAAGGTACTGACTCATCGCGCATCCTCCCTGGTGCACATCAGCGTAACCGTACTGGCATCAAGAAGCCATTACCAGGCGCTCTGGAAAGGCCGGAGCTCGGATAACCTTGGACAGTCTCGTGCAAGACAGGTGCGCCCAACCTGCCTCTCAGCCCCAGATACAGAGATATTGATCCCGTAGTCTGATCCCAAGCCCTGTTTAGAGGGCTGTATACTCCTGAAAAAATTGCACCGAGAAACGCATCTTTACGCCATCAGCGCCCTTTTTGATTATGCCGAGGAAGCACCATGCCAGTTGACGGGCCTTTACCTGGGACGGGTGATCAGCACGACATCAATGCCGATGCAACACGTTGCCTGATGGCTCGTCATCCCAAGGATTGGCGATTGCAAAGCCTGGAAGGGACTGACGACTATGGCTATGACTTCCAAGTGCAGACCACGCCGAATCAACGCGCGACGGATATTTTCCGTGTCCAACTTAAAGGCACCCGCTCTCCGAGCCTGACGGCGGATGGCGAATACATTTCGGTCGCTCTGAAAGCCACCACTGTCCGCTATTACGCCCGAGCCGTAGAACCGGTGCTCTTGGTGATCTGCGACCTTTCGGTAAACGAAGACCCTGTTGACTGCCCCCTTTACTACGTCTGGCTCAGGGATGAGCTGATCCGCATCACCGTCGATGATCTGTCTGCCGAACAGAAATACGTCACCCTTCGCGCGCCAACAAAGAACATTCTGAAACGGACTACAGATCTCTCTGAGGGCATTCGCCACCAGAACGAACTGTCTCGCGTGGGGCATGTCCTTAGCCAACGCGCGGAGGAAACCCACCCCGGGATGCAAGCAGATGACCGCTTAACTTTGGTTCAGGGGGTGGTAAAAGGCGTGGCTGCGAGAGGGTCTGCACTGATGAACGCTTTGGCAGGATCAACGGAAGACTACTGGGTCAACCCAGCTCGGGACACGCTTGCCTGGAATCTGACTCAGGCCAAATCAGATCTACGGGTAACTGCGCTGGATCGAGCAAAGATACAGCTCGACGAGGCAGAGCCAAAGCTAGAAGAATCGACCACCCTTGAGCGCGCAGAATATTGGCGCCTACGTGGCAACTGGCAGGTTCAAACGGGGGATAACCAAGCGGCTGTCACTTCATACCAGAACGCGTATGAGGCAACGCCTTTGCCCAAGTACCGAGCCGCTAGGGTGGAAGCAGAGATCCGCATCAGATTCGAAAACGATAGCAACTCGCTTGCTGAGCTGCATGATCTACTGGAGGGTGAAGACCCTATAGTCATCGCCGTTCGTTCCCGGCTACATGCGGTGCAAGGGCATTACCAGCTGGCCGTTGAGCTGGCTGATTTGCTTCCAGAACCTCAACGGTCTTTCGCCAGAGCGTTTGCACATTGGTTGTCTGAGGAGCCTGCAAATGCCCTGGCGGACTGCGAGGCGGGCCTTGCATCGTGCGAAGCATCCGATGACATTCGTGAACTGTTGCTTTTGCTTAGGGCCCGAGCCAAATTTGCCCTCGCGTTGGCCACCGCCAGTACGCAGCGACGTGAATCTATCCCACCAGCAGGTCTTCCGGGTGTAGACCTTCAAAAGCTTGAGGAGGCTTGGGCTGCGATTAACGAAGCCGTGTTGTCCATAAAGGCATCAGGCTGGGATTCCAACATAGAGCAGCTCGTCGACATATGGGGGGCTACAGCGTCGGCACTCGGCAAAGCAGAGTCGATACTTGCAGACCTGAAGGATGCTGCGCAGAAACGTCCGGACTTGCCCCATATCCATGAGGTCTTACGGGGCATTGCAGGTCAGTTATCGGACTTCACCCTCGCGCTGTCGGCAAATGATCAGTTGCCCGATTCACCTGACAAGCATCTCTGGAACACGCTCCTCCTCTATGAAACCCGTAAATTCCGGGCATGCTACCAAAGCTTCAGCGAATACATCGGCACCGTGGATCGCACCCATCCCCTGTTTGGGTCGGCTGTCACCGCAGCGTCTATTTCTGCTCACAAATCAGTCCAGCCTGGCCTCGTGAAACAGTGGATGGGTCTGCTCGAATCAGATCCTGATTTAGCTCCCCAAGCCGCCCTCGGACATTTTTATCTCCAGTTGGAGATCAGCAGGTTGGCCAAAGATGAGGCTTTGAGGTCGTTGCAGACCAGATATGAGGAATTGGATCGGCCCGTGAGCATTGCACTCACACTCATCCACGAGCTTGATCCTACCGATCCAGAAACTGCGATGGAGTGTGTTCGACTCTCCGAAAGGATAACTGAGCACTACGTACTCTCGCCTGCGATGGCTGCGCGCCTCGGGATGGCGTTGGTAACCTTGAAAGATTGGCAGGGCCTCGTAGAACTGTGTCAAAGCAATAAAGTCCGCGTTGAGCCGGGTGATCGAATGGGGGCCTTTGAGGCATTGGCACTTGATCATCTAGGCGAAACTGAAAAAGCCCGCGATCGGTTGTTGAAAATTGTAGCTACAGGATCCGACGACCCACTTGCTCTGAACACCTATGCCACGATCGCCACTCGCTGCGGCTACGTCGATGACGCCGTAGAGGCGGCGGAAAGGGCTCTCGAAACTGCGAAGTCCAAAGGAGAACAGTTGGAGTTCGTGAAGTTACTGTTCTTTCTCATTCAGTTTTCCGACCCAACGAGCGACAGGCTATTGGAGCTGGCCCTGCGGGCAGGCGAACTGGTGGATCAAAGCGTAGAGAGCCAGGAAGGCACCTACTTGATGATGCACCTGAGCGGCACCCTGAGTGGACGCACTGACATCGACCTTGCCAGGGATAGAGAGCAATTCCGAACACGCGCTGATGCATTCTTCAGAAATTTCCCAAATTCCCGGATGCTCTGGAAAGGCGAGGTTCGAGAGGGCGCCTCTGGCACGGAGTTGGTTGAAAGCCTGAAAGCACTGACTGGACTGACGCCCGGCAGAGAGGCGTTCCAGAAACGGCTGGAGCACTCCCTACAGCAGGGATTAAACATCATCCCTTTCTCATGGCGCCCACGACTGGTGCTGTCCTGCATTTCCGATATCGTGCATCTGTGGGAAGTTGCCAAGGTGTCCAGCCGGGATGATCGCCAGTATCACCTGGCGATGGTCAACGATATTGGTTGGCAACCGACCGGTGCCGATGCCCTGCGCAAGCGAGTGCCTTTGCTGGATTGGACAGCGCTGCTAGTCCTCAACGATTTGGGGCTGATTGACACCGTCATCACATTCTTCGGTCAAGTTGCAGTGGCCAGAGCCACGATGGAGGAGCTTGCCGAGTTCACGAATCCTATATTCGGAAGCCCAATGCGAAGCAAATGCTTGGGCCTACAGAACGCCTTGAAACCCCATCTCGCTTCAATCCTCCAACCCTCCTCTCCAGAGGACGCAAGCGAAGCATCGCCCTCTAAAGTCATTGGGCGAAGCAACAGCGAAATGGTGGAGATATGCGCCAAAGAGCCAGAACGGTACAGGCTCTATTCTGATGACGAAGCGCTGCGCATTTTTTGTGCCGCAGGTTCCGAGGTCGATGGCTTCTGCACGCTTGACGTCTTGGCCGCACTGACAGAGGTTGGGCGGCTCACACCACTTGAAAAAGCGGGCAAAGTTGCGCAGCTGTGCGAATGGCGGGTCGGGGTAATCGTACAGCTATCCGAGATTGTGCAGTTACTCCCTCCGGCTGCTTTCACTGCACGAACCGTACGTCAAGCCGTAGAAATTCTTGACGCCGAACCTGGATTCATTTCAGTGATCTCGGCGCTCTGGGATTACCGCGCGCCCTTTGAGAAAGCGCTGGGGCATGCAGCATCAGTGTTACGTGCACTGGTGGAGCAGGCTCTGCTCCCTGAGATTGGGCTAGCTGCGCTGATGCGACACTGGCATGTCAAAGCAGCGATGAAAAATGATGCCCCTGATCAGGCTCTTGAGACCATAGTCATTTTGATCATCACCGCCGCACTCATGGGTCATTTGCCGAAGGCTTGCGCCAAACGACTCTGGGCGGTTTACAGGCTGTTGGTCGAGTCTCACCATGGTGACCAAATGGACGAGCGTCTTGAGAAGGTTGCTATCCAGTTGCTAGGTTCGAATTGTGCTCAGTTGGAATCCGTAGCGGCTGGCGAAGGGTTGCGAATCTTTACCGAGCTCAATGAGAGCCTAACGAGGGGCACGATTGACCAGTCCGAGTTCGCCAACGCTTACACCACAGCACGAATAGCGGCACAAAGCCCCAAATTCGGACGATGAGTGCGGAGCCGCAAGCGCTGGACGCTGCGCCATACGGCTTCGGTGTGGTCGAAGCTGAGGGCACCGTTTCTCGACAAAGATGTGCCCGTAAGTAGTTCTGACAATGCGGGCCTGCGGCACGATCCATGGAGAATATTGCGAACGGTGGCCCTGGAATTGCGTCGCCTCCATATGGCATCGGACTGACTAAGCCTGCACGAGAGGTGCAGCTACCACCAAGGTTATCCATTACCGCTGAGGCAGGGAGCGATGGTGCTTGCACACCGACTCCCAAACTACAGCACGACCCAGAAGCGGTAACGACTTATGCAACCCAGCCTGTACCTGACCGAAAACCGTACACCAGCAAACCCACGGTTCAGGACAAGGCATTTCACAAAGAGCTCGAGCAAATGCGTGCAGACGCCGAAGCTGGAGTGATTCATACGCCTAATCACGAACCGCAGGGCGGAGGCGTTCCTAGCCTTAAGCTTGATGATTATCCGGATCTGTAAAACGTGCCACCGAGAATCTACAGGCGGGAACTGCTTGCCGGCTCATAGCAACGGAGACCAAACGTGAGGAGGTAAAGTGGAGCCGGGCTAAAGCCCTAAAGAGCGATAGCCAAAGTAGCTTTAGCTCCGCAGCCGAACACATCGCCTATCGAATCTCACATGTGCCACCCGCGCAATGTATGGCGACCGCAGTCAGTCATGGAGCGAGTGCTGCCTCGATCAAGCGTGCGTTAGGTAAGGTTCGTCGCACGTCTTCTATGGCGCCCTCTATTGCGTCATGTGCAGAGGCTGCTTCACGGACAAACTCCAATGCCAGGCGACCTGGCTGTCCGACTCCGACCAACGCATCATCACAACCTTCTTCTGCCAAGCGATCCAGAATCGCATCCGTATCGTTGTCGTCAGACAGTAATTGGTACTTCAGGGTGAAAGTACATTCCATCTCTAATCCTTCGTCTCAGCAGGTTCTTGATTGATGTCTATTTGACTGGATACGACGAGCACTGGCTTATAAGGTTGGGACAGTTTGAACGATGACAGCACCACACTACCGTCGCTAGTCAGTGCCTTCAAAGTCATTCAACTGGCTCAGCCGGGCCCGTCGGCCCAAAGCAGCGACTTTAAGAAAAATGCATCGACACACCGCCTACTTCTGAGCCGGCCTCCCCGCAAAGGCGAGCGCATTGCACTGTCATAAATTGTCTCAGCTGAAGCCCGTCCAGTTCTGAAATCGTCTTGTTTTGCCGGTACTTCTAGGTCACCAATCTCATGCACGGAAAGCAACCATGCAAGCAAGATTTAGAGTGATTGAGACAACCACACTGGACGATGGCAGCAAGCGATACAGGGTCGTTGATCTTGTAGAGGGAGGCTCAGCCAGCAAAAATGGTGTGTTCGAGGTTGGACAGAGGCTGAGACCGTGTGCTCAGCGCTGAACGCTGAAGGCCCTAAATCAGCGGATAAAAACCGTGCTGCATCTGCAGCCTCGCTCTGACCTGGCTGTTAGTGTTGAGCCAGGAGATCACAGAGCTTTCTTTGTGGGAGAGTAAAGGGAAGACATGGATTCACGCCCTGAGACCATGCTTTGCAGCTGCTCCTGGTTAAGTTCCAGGCAAGCACCCTCAGCTTCAGCACGTGTCTGATAGACAGACTTCAGACGCAGCTTTTCTTCATTGTCGTAGATGTTGAAACCTATCGGAGCGGTTTCGCAGTAGAAGCGCGCTCCGCTGCGCATAGATCCCGTTTCTGTTGGGATTGCGGGGACAACAACGAACCTCAAAATCATCTTCATATCCTCACCAATCACCCCTTCACTAATAGCGGCTGTTGGCCACCACAGCAAGGGATCAACTTCGGTTTCCGATGAGGAACATGGCCGGCCACAGGTGCAGGCTGAAGTCATTTCAGGGTTCGAGAAAAGCACTCTAAAACATCCTCACTGCTACGCTGTCCTCTTCCACGGAGGAATCACAATGTCGAACGCAGACCTGCTCCCTTCCCTACTCTTCAAGATCAATCAGAACCAGCTAGCACTTGAAGCTGCGGTCATGGAGCTTACCCTCTGGGTCGAGCTGCGCGGCTCAGGTGAGGTTGGAGGCAATGTGCGCGGCGCACTAGAAACGATCAGCAAGAACGAAGAGTTCATCAATATGACGTTAGCGGTGCTGATGACGTCTGAGTGAGTAGGTCTCGAGTTTGGCAAGCTAGCCGGGCCTTGTTGGCCCGAAGGAGCGACCTCCCTCATTCACGCCACTTCATACCCGAGCTTAGCTATGCGCAAGCGATGACACGAGCGCAGAATGATTTGAACACAACCTCCGCTTTCAGCGGCCGCGATGTACGCGAGCTACTCAAGGACTCGCACTTGGCACTCGCGCAAATGGAAGGCGCCAGCAATCAGTCATGGGCACGAGGCAATGGGAGATTCGCTAGCCTCCCCTGAGAAATGCTTACGGCATGTCTTTGCAGTGCAAGCTGAACTTCTGCCCCTCGCCTGTACCGCCATTGCCAGCTGGATAGCCACGCGGGCGGCACAATCTTCGCGCCATGGCTGCCAAATCAACAAGGTCTCAGCCTCAATCAGGCAAGCCCTCGAAATCGCCAGTTCGTAAGTTGTTTAGCAAGCGGGCCCAGGCGCGTCAAACCAGGCGAAATCGGTCAATAGCTCTCCCATCGCTGGTCGCGAACGGAGAAGCATGACTGATCGAGGCACCCTTAATCCCACTTTGATTCGATGCATTAAATATTGGATCCAAATATCTTGCAGAAGCAAGTAAAACCCACTATGTTGTGTCTTGGCGCAACACCAAGCACCATATAAGGTGGTTTTAATGCTGTTGCGGCTGTGACCTACCGATGCACTTCCGTAAGATCCTCAATGCAATGAAGGAGATTTCGTATGACCGATCGTCGTCCTATCAACAAAGACGTCAACGTTCCGAAGCCAGGCGGTGGTGAACAGCCTCGATCTCGAAACCAAGATGGTCAAATTCGTGACAAGCGGAGCGATGCGGGCAAACCCCGCAAGTGATGTACAACAGAGTCAGCGGAGGGTGAGCGCCCTCCGCTGATCTCAAGCAAAGACCTTCAGGGGCTTGACAAGCAAATCGCTGGTGCCTTTGAGCTTAACGCCGACGGCGCGCTGCGGCTTGATCAATCACCTCAAACCTCCTAATGAGCTCAACACCGAAGGTCTCGGACTGTTGCAGCCGACCCTCCAGTTGCTCAACAAGCGGAGTGATTTCATTCAAAGCACAGTGGCGCCTGCCGTATAGAGCGCATCAGCACCACCCAATCGTCCAATTCTGTGGTTCCGAGCAGCCCCGCCATAGGACTCCTTACCCGTCGCGGGATTGACGACTCTCTTCGTCCAGCCAGCCTCATACGACTAGCAGTTGCTCATAAGGCTGGGACGGTTTGATCGATTACGACACCACACTACCGTCACTTGTCAGTGATGGGTAATCGTGAAGGCTTCGTAGTCATTCAATCCGGCTCAGCGGGGCCCGCCGGCCCGAAGCCGCGACTCGAAGAAAAATGCACCGGCACACCACCTACTGCTGAGCCGGCCTGCCTGCCTGCCTGCAAAGGCGAGCGCATTGCACTGTCATAAATTGTCTCAGCTGAAGCACGTTCCGTTCTTGAAATCGTCTCCTTTTGCCGGTACTTGTAGGACACCAATCTCATGCACGGAAAGCAACCATGCACGCAAGATTCAGAGTGATTGAAACCACCACACTGGACGATGGCAGCAAGCGATACAGAGTCGTTGATCTTGTAGAGGGAGGCTCAGCTAGCAAACATGGTGTATTCAAAGCCAGGCCAGAGGCAGAGGCTATTTGCTCTACGTTGAATGCCGAGCATCCGATGCAGTTGGTGGGTGCATCGCGTAGTAGTTACTGAGACGATACGGCATCTCACTCGCCCTTATACAGAGATGTTTGGAGAGCTGGTTTCTACCCAGGGAGCAGTGACATTAGACGCCAGGCAGCTTGAACCGGAATAACACCCGCTTGCTACCCTTACCACTTCCACTGAAGAATCACTTTGTGGAACGCAGACGTACGCCCTTCCCTGCGTGTCAAGATCAATCAGAACCAACCAGCACTCGAAGCCGCGACTATGGTGCATAGGCGCGGCTTCGCTTAAGCCCTGCATCGGCTACAGAGCATCCCTCAGCTCACATTCAACCGATCCAACAGGCTGTACCAAGCCACCCCCGCGCCAATATAGAACCTCTGCAACCCATGCAATGGCAACCGCTGCAATGGCGAAACCGGATAAGCAAAAGCCGCATGGCGGTCACACAAGCGTCCTGCCAACTGCTGCCCAAGGCTGGTACACAAGGCAATCCCCCGCCCATTGCACCCCAGCGCCAAGGTGAGCCCCGGCGCCGGTTCGTGAACATGGGGCATGAAGTCCCGAGTAATCGCGATCCGGCCAGCCCAGTGATATTCAAATTCCAGTGGCCCCAACTGCGGAAACAGCAAGGCCAGAGAACGCTCCAGGTGAGCAAAGTCCGTCGGCCCGGTGGGATCGTTGAACAACCCGCGCCCGCCCATCAACAGGCGACCGTAGGCATCCTTACGGAAATACAGCAGCAGTCGTTGCGACGTAGAAACCGTTTCCTGTCCTGGCAAAATACTTTCGGCTACCGACCCTCTCAACGGTTTGGTGGCGACGATAAAACTATTGGCGGCCAATATGCTCTGCGCCATACCCGGCCACAGGTTGTTGCTGTAGCCGTTGGTTGCCAGTACCACCTGATCCGCCGTGACTTGTGCGCCGCAGGCAGTCTGCACTTGCCACCCAGAGCCCTGGCGCTGCAACTCAGTCACGGCACTCTGGTCGTGAATCCGCACACCTGCCGCCAGCGCCGCGCGCACTAATCCGCGTGCGTAGGCCAAAGGCTGAATCGCCCCCGCTCGACCATCCAGCCAACCGCCGGCAAAGGCTTCACTGCCCATGCGCGTAGCCACTGCGCTGGCATCCAGACACTGCACCGGCACACCACGACGGGCCCACTGATCCGCCCGGGCATGCAGCCCGGCCACGCCTTTGTCCGAGTAGGAAACCTGCATCCAGCCCTTTCGTATCGGCGCGCAATCAATCTCATGCCGCTTGATCAGATCGAACACCAGGTCAGCAGAACTCGACACGGTGTCGATCAATGGTTCAGCGCGCTCAGCGCCGTACATTTGCACCAGTTGATCCGGATCGTATTTCAACGTCGGGTTGACCTGCCCACCATTACGGCCCGAAGCGCCCCAACCAGGTTCGTTGGCTTCCAGGACGCAGACCCTTACACCCTTCTCCGCCAGATGCAGGGCCGTCGACAAACCGGTATACCCCGCCCCCACAATCGCCACATCCACCTTCAACGACTCGCTCAACGCTGGCGTTGGTACGGCAGGTGGTGCCGTCGCTGCCCATAGTGACTTCATGACAGGCTCCGGGCGCTGGCAGTCGGATGCAGTACCCGGCGCAAAAAGTCTTGGGTTCGCGGCTGCTGCGGATTGCCCAGGACTTGCTCCGCCGGGCCGCTTTCAACGATGTAGCCTCCATGGAGGAAGCACACGCGGTCGGCCACTTCGCGGGCAAAACCCATTTCATGGGTGACCACGATCATGGTCATGCCCTCATCCGCCAGGGTACGCATGACTGCCAGTACATCGCCCACCAGTTCAGGGTCGAGGGCCGAGGTAGGTTCGTCGAACAGCATGGCTTCGGGCTTCATCGCCAAGGCGCGCGCGATGGCTACCCGCTGTTGCTGGCCACCGGAGAGTTGTTCCGGATAGGCATCTGCCTTTGCCGTGAGACCAACCTTTTCCAGTAAGGCCAAGGCTTCTGTACGCGCTTGATTGGGTGACTCACCCTTGACGTATACCGGGCCTTCCATGACGTTTTCCAACACGGTGCGATGGGGAAACAGGTTGAAACGCTGGAACACCATGCCCATGCGGCTTCGCAGCGCGTGCACGGTTTTACTGCCCCGTTGCACGGTTTCGCCGAACGCGGTGATAACGCCGCCTTCGTAGGTTTCCAGTGCATTGATGCAGCGAAGCAACGTGGATTTGCCCGAGCCGGAGGGGCCGATCAGGCACACCACCTCCCCTTTGGCGACGTCAAGGTCTACGCCGTGCAGCACCCGGTGGCTGCCGTATTGTTTTTGCAGCTGGCGAATCTCGATCATGCTTTTTTCCTCCGGCTCAGATGCTGTTCCATGCGACGCAGGCCATACACCAATGGCAGGCTCATCAGCAGGTAAAGCAGAGCCACCAGGGTATAAACAGTCATGTTCTGAAAGGTGGATGAGGCAATCAATTGCCCTTGGCGCGTCATCTCGGCGACGGTAATGGTGGATACCAGTGATGAGTCCTTGAGCATCATCACCAAGGTGTTGCCATAGGGTGGCAAGGCGATACGGAAGGCCTGGGGCAGAATCACGCGGCGCATCATCAGTACCGAGCGCATTCCCAAGGCTTCGGCGGCTTCGCGCTGTCCTTGCTCCACGGCGATGATGCCGGTGCGAAAGTTCTCGGCCTGATAGGCTGAGTAGGCGATGCCCATACCGATCACCCCGGCCTGGAAGGCGGTCAGGTGAACGCCCATGTCCGGCAGCACGAAGTAAATGTAAAACAGCTGCACGATGATCGGCAGGCCGCGAATCACGTTGATCACCGTGCTCGCCGTTACCGACAGCACACGGATCGGTGACAGCTTGAGCAGCGCCAGCACCAGGCCGATGGCGCTGCTGAGGAGGAACGACAGCACGGTGATCTGGATAGTTACCCAGGCGCCCTGAAGCAGGATGGGTAAAAAATCCACGGCGCTTTGCAGGAATTCAGTGGGGCTCATAGGTTCACCTGGGCATCAAGCCCCCACTTCTTGAGGATACTGGCCAGGGTTCCGTCAGCCTTGATGCTGGCGATGGCCTGGTTCAATCGCTCGAGGGTTTCGGTATCGCCCTTGCGCACCACCAGGCAAACCTCGCCGACATTGGTGGGCTTGTAGTCGGCGGCCAGTTTCACGCCTTTGAACAGGTTCTGCCGGATCTGGTAGGCCACCACCGGCTGGTCACCCACGGCAGCCTTAATGCGCCCCAGGGACAGGTCACGGATCATTTCGCCGATGGAGTCGTAGGTGCGGATCTCCTTGAAGATGCCGAGCTTGTTGAGCTGGTCGTAAAAAATGGTGCCGGCTTGCACACCCACGACCTGATCCTTGAGCGGGCTCAGGTCGGGGTAAGCGGCATTGTCATCGGCGCTGATGATCAGGCCTTCACCGTAGGCGTAGACCGGGTTACTGAAGTCGACGACTTTTTTACGCTCTTCGGTTTTCAGCATGCCGGCGGAAATGAAGTCGAGCTTTTCTGACGTTAGCGAAGGAATAAGCGCGGCGAAGTTGGTCTGTTCGATCTGGCTGGTGAAGCCCCCGGCCTTGCCTACCGCCTCGGCAACATCGACCATCACCCCCTGAATGCTATTGCTCTTGATATCGAGGAAGGTAAACGGCGACCCGCTGGCGGTTGCACCAACTTTGTACGAGGTCGCACTGGCCGCGTGCACGGGGGACACGCAAAGGGTGGCGCATAGGGCGAAGGCAAGGCGGCGAAACACGTGTGAAAGACAGTTCATCGGGTTACTCCAGAAGGAAAACGGATTGTCAGTACCGCTAGCGGCAAGAGAACAATCGCAAGCCTCATGCCATTTCGATAATTCTGGAGTGCATATCGATTAATAAAACACTCTTAATGATTAATTCGTATCGATATGCGATATTTAATGGTCTATTTTTGCTTTTTGGTGTAGAAATCTCCTGAGAGTTGATCCATCTGACAACGAGTGGGCCATGACCGAAGAACGCAACAGTTTGCATAATCAATCCCTGGAAAAAGGCCTGTCAGTGCTCAAGGCATTCAGCGCACAGCGCCGTAGCATGAGCCTTGCAGAGGTGGCCGAGGCCGCCGGCATGACCAAAAGCTCCGCCCAGCGCATGGTGTTTACACTGGAAAGCCTTGGTTACCTTCGGAAACACTCCCGCACACGCCATTACCAACTGACACCTCGTGTGCTGGAACTCGGGTTCAGTTACCTCGATGCCCATTCGCTGATTGAAGTGGCCAACCCGTTCCTTTCCGAACTGACGCGCCTGACTGGAGAGACTTCCTGCCTTACCGAGCCAGCGGGCTACGACATGACCTACATTGCACGCTTCGTCAGCTCAGGTTTTGTGCCGGTGCATATGCCGATTGGCTCGCGCGTGCCGATGTATTGCACGGCGTCCGGCAGGGCCTACTTGAGCGCGCTGCCGCAAGATGAAGCGTTAGTGTTGATTGAAAATAGCCAGCGTGTCGCTCATACCAGCCATACGTTGACGCAGGTCGACAAGATCCTGGAGTCTCTGCAGGAGGTGCGCGAGCAAGGTTATGCGGTAAATACCCAAGAACTTTTTCTTGGCGATATGACCATCGGTGCACCGGTGCTGGGGGCAAACGGTCGGCCAGTCGCGGCAGTGCATGTTGTAGCACCTACCAGTCGCTGGAGTCGTGTGGATGCTGAGCGGCAATTGGCGCCAGCACTGTTGCAATGCTCTCGAGCGTTGACCAACTCCGCACGGAATCTAGATTGATCTCAGCTGAAGGATCATTCCTGTGCTTTGGATGAAGCCAATGCCGCAGTTAAAGCCGGTATGTGTTGCCGGCATTTCTAAACATCACTTTCAGCAGGGAATGCACCAGCCAAGATTCAAGGTGATTGAGACCACTACACTGAAGATCTTGTAGAGGGCGGTTCTGCCAGAGCAAGCATGGTGTGTTCAAGGTCAGTACAGAGGCCGACGGTGTTTGCTCGAAATTGAATGCTGAACATCCGATGCAGTTGGTGCAAACATCGCGAAGTGACTGCTGAGCCGATATGGCATCTCACTCACCCCTTATACAGTGACCTTCGACACCAGGTGGCTCGAACGGGAATAACCCTCGCCTGCTACGCTGTCCTCTTCCACGGAGGAATCACGATGTCGAACGCAGACCTGCTCCCTTCCCTGCTTTTCAAGATCAATCAGAATCAACTGGCTCTCGAAGCCGCGATCATGGAACTGACTCTCTGGGTCGAGCAGCGCGGATCAGCGGAGGTCGCTGGCAACGTACGCGGTGCTTTGGATGCAATTAGCAGGAACGAAGAGTTTATCAACATGACGTTAGCAGTGCTCATGACGCCTGAGTAAGTAGCTCTTGAGCTTGTAGACTAGCCGGGCCCATTGGCCCGAAGGAGCGATCTCTCCATTCACTGCATACCACCGCTTAGCCGAGCAAGCGATGACTCGATCGCAGAATGATTTGAACACAACCTCTCCACTCACCGCCCGAGAGGTCTGCCAGGTACTGACGGACGTCGCGCTAGGCAAACGCATCATGATGCGAGGCTCCTTCCAGTCCTGGAGCGAGATCTATCATGGCCTCATGCCCGTGAGCACTGATGGCTGGGTACTCACCCTCTTCAATGACTGTGACACCTTGGACTACTGCGAGTACTGCAGGTCGCCTGGTGGTAGAGTCGGGACACTCGAACTCTGGCAGCGCGACGGAGCTGATCCTGTCGACCTATTGAGTGCCTGGGAGCGTGAACAGCTCGAACGATTGCTCGCTGGCCTCTGAGCCTCAACGAAAAAAGGACAGTTGAGGGTCTGGCCATTTCAGCCATCTCTAAAGCTGCTTCCGAGACTGTAGCCATGGCATCATTTTCATCACAGGCGGTTGACGCTAAGGCTTGGTAGGCTTACCAGGATTTTTAACCTGCAATCCGGGTAACTGCCAATCTGCGATGCAACCACAAATATAAACGGCCCTGCCCTCACCAACTGCTCAAGTACCAATCGAATAGCTAGTGACTGGCTTCCGAATAGGAGTAACAAATTGCTGAACCGTCCCGACAAAGACGCGCTCCGTGCAATACTGGAATCGCAAGTACAAGAAAAGCTACAGCACGATCCAGACGCGGTAACGACTTACGCAGCCCAGCCTGTACCTGACCGAAAACCGTACACCAGCAAACCCACGGTTCAGGACAAGGCATTTCACAAAGAGCTCGAGCAGATGCGTGC
>Ga0207428_10000943_pt1 | contig 32340 bp, 15 predicted proteins | sample RhiMethybrSRZTD1_FD_187600 | JGI IMG/M metagenome (GOLD analysis project Ga0207428, IMG submission 187600) | Populus rhizosphere microbial communities from Tennessee, USA - Rhizosphere MetaG P. TD hybrid SRZTD1 (SPAdes) (version 3) | ecosystem: Host-associated > Plants > Roots > Rhizosphere >...
TATGACGCGTCGGACTTTGACCGTGGTCGTTGTCGGTCTGCTCGTGGCGGGTGCCGCATCCGTCTCGATGCGCTCGGCCCGCGCGCAGGATGCTATCACCGCGGATCTGATCCTCTCCAACGGAAAAATCGTCACCGTCGACGACCGCTTCACGATCGCTCAGGCCGTCGCCATCAAGGGCAATCGCATCGTGGCGATCGGCACCAATCAGGAGATGGACCGGCTTGCGGCGCCGAATGCGCGGCGCATCAACCTGCGGGGGAGGACGGTCATCCCGGGTCTGATCGACAACCACAATCACCTGCTGCGCGCCGGGAACACCTGGCAGCTGGAGCTCCGATGGGACGGCGTCTACTCGCGAAAGAAAGCCATCGAGATGCTGCGCGCACGCGCGAAGCAGGTCGGCGCCGGACAGTGGGTGTTCAACATTGGCGGCTGGGCAACGGCGCAATTCGCCGACGATCCGAAGCCGTTCACGCGCGCGGAGCTGGATCAAATCGCTCCCGATAACCCGGTCGCGCTGCAGGAATCCTACTACCAGGTGTTCCTGAACAGCCGCGGTCTGAAAGCGTTCGGGATCGAGCCGAATGCGCCGGACCCTGCCGACTTCGTCAAAGGCTCGATCATTCGCGACGCGTCGGGAAAGCCGACCGGTGTGATTCGAGGAGACATCGCGGCCACGCGACCGGTTGCCGCACGACTCCCGAAGATCCCTCCCGATCGTCTCGAGGCCAGCAGTCTGGCGCTGGTGCGGGACATGAGTCGCGCCGGGCTCACGACCTTCGGCGTCGCCGGCTGCGATGCCGCCGTACTCGACATCTTGAAGAAATGGAAGGCGCAGGGTCATCTCGATGTCCGCACGTTCTGCATCGGCGGCGCCGCTGCGGGCAGCCCCGAGCAGGTGGACAAGTCGCTTCAGCAGATCGCCCAGATGAAGCTGTATCAGGGCGACGAGTTCATCGACGACGTCGTGTTCGGGGAGAGCGTGTACACGCCGCTGCACGACCGGATGTTCGCGACGAAGTCGGATCCGCCGGCCGATCAGCTCGCGCAGTGGCGGCGAATGGCCATGGGCATCGCTCAGGCTGGTCTGCCGCTTCACGTGCACGCCGAGCTGAAAGACACGATCGACGCCTTCCTGGATCAGATCGAGGCGGTGAATACGCAGTACCCCGTCAGGAATCTTCGATGGGCTCTGGCCCACGTGAATCAGATCAACGCTTCACAACTCGAGCGCATGCGGAAGCTGGGCATGTACGCCGCGGTGCATCCATGGGCCGTGATCAACGGCGGCATCATGCACGACTCGTTCGGCGACGGGGCGTACAACATGCCGCCGCTGACGACGATTCAGAACAGCGGCGTCACGTGGGGGCTCGGCACCGATGCCACGGCGGCGAATCAATACCTCCCGTTCACGACGCTGGCCTTTGCTGTGACAGGCAAGATGGCCGGAGGCGCCAGGACCGTCATTCACCAGACGGTCAGCCGTGAAGACGCCCTGATCGCGCACACGCGCAAGAACGCGTACTTCGTCTTCCAGGAGAACACACTCGGTTCGATCCAGCCCGGCAAGCTGGCCGACCTGGTCGTCCTCGATCGCGATTACCTCACCATTCCCGCGGACCAGATCAAGGACATCTCGCCAACGATGACGATGGTCGACGGGCGGGTGGTGTTCGACGCAGATGCGGGGCCGTCGACTCGGTAGCCGACGGCCCGCGCAGTCACTTCTTGATGGCGGGCTTCGCGAGATTGTCGAAGAAGCGCTGGTTCTCCTTTACCGAGCAAATCTGCTGGTAGCGCAAGAACCCGGTCGTCGACAAGATGAAGTTGCGGCGTGCGTTCCAGGGCTTCGTGTAAGCACCCGGATCGTCGATCGTCATGTCGAGTTCCATCGTGTTCTTGTCGACGCGACGATAGCGTTCGATCAGATGCAGCTGGTCCGTGTGCGGATGGCCGACTTGATCGAGCCACGTCTTGTCGTTGAAGCCGATCGTGTCCACCACCAGCGTGTTGTCGTTCTCGTACCATCCGATTGAGTGTCCCCACCATTGCGGATCGGGATCCTCGGGATGCTTGCTGTTCAACCAGACGACGCGGAAGAAGGGTCCGTACTCGTGCAGGATGTAGACGGCTTCCGTCGTCTGAACGAGCTTCGTCTTGATCGGCCACAAATAGATGTGCGGGACGCCCGGCGGCTCGCAGTAGAGGACCTGCGGGTCGGTGGTGTTGGCAAATCCCTGGTCGGGACCCGTGGAGGATCGTTCCGCCAGGGTTTTCTCGCGAGCCCACGGCAGATAGGGAATGTCCGTTTCGTTCCCCCGCTGCCTCCCGCCGTTGTCCGAGAGGCTGAGGCTCTGCCCGATGCCGCCTCTCTTGGGATCCGGTGCCCAGTCTCCGGAGAGATCCGCCACCTTCGACGTGGCGCCGGGAGGCGGACCCGCAGGCGCTCGCGCGGGCGCCGTGTTCTGCGCGCGCACCACGAGCGAGAAAGTCATCAACGCCATCAAAGCAATGGCTGAGAGCAAGGCGCGGTTTCGCATAGGACGCTACCTCGCCGACAGCTCTTTGCCGTCGGCCAGCACGAGCCTCTGCAGGTTCCCCACCGGCGCCCCGTTCGCCGCAACGAAGGCGTAGACGGTGACCTGGTCGCCTTCCTTCAGCGATCTCCTGGTCCATCCGCGCTCGAGCATCACCTGCGGAGGCTCGGTCGCGACGATCCAGTGCACCATGTTGCCTTTGTCATCCTTGACGTCGAAATAGATCTGATTGTGGGGATTGGTCCACTCGAACTTGGTGATGGTCCCCTTCATCATGACGGGCTTGGACATGTCATACAGCCCCGCAGCTCCGTGATGCGCGAGTACGGGGCGGGCAACGACCAGACCGACCACCAAGGCGAAGAGGATGCCGACTGTACGTGTGCTGTTGCCGTTCACGTCATCCCTCCTGGAACGCTGAGGCCTCATCGTCTCGCGTAATGCTACTCCATTGGCGTGGACGTATCGCGTCCAACCTGCCGGGCGCCATCGAGAATCAGGACATCCAGCGCACGATCCCCGCGACGCCATCGACGGCGACCTGCGCGCCGTCAGGAATCCGACGCGTCGCGTCGGCGACGCCGAGCACCATCGGGATCCCTCGCTCGCGCGCGAGCGACGCGAAGTGAGAGGTGCTGCCACCACGCTCGGTCACGACTCCTGCGACGCGAGTCAGGATATGACCGAGCGCGGGTCCAGCGACGCGCGTCACCAGGACATCGCCCGGCGCGATACGTGCGAGCTCGCATTCGCAGTTAATCACCACAGCGCGGCCAGCGCCCCACCCGACCCCCGCGGGATGACCGTTGAGCCGAGGATGCTGCAGCCAGATCTCGTCGGGCACGTGCGGTGCCTGCAGGTGCAGCGGGCGCGCCTGCAGCAGCGTGATCCGCTCCTCGTCGAGGGCCCATTCGATCTCGACGGGCATGCCGATCACATCCTCCGCACGCCGCAGGATCGCTGCGATCTCAGACACCTGTGTGACGTCGAGGCACGGTTCGACCGCGAGCGCAGCCGACACCGCCGTCGTCGCAGGCGCGCGGCGATGATTGCAGCTGAGCGCGTGGTCCTTCCGGCCTGGTGCGACATGGCGCAGCGTCCCATCTCGATCCAACTCGAAACGGTCGGGCGTCACTTCGCCTTGGGCGATCGACGACCCGAGCCCCAATGTGGCGTTCACCAGCATTCCGTCATCGGCGGTGCGGCTAAGGCCACCGCCTGCGGCGCGAGCCCGGACGAGCGGTTGCACCAGCACGGCCATGGCGGTATCTGCCGGATCCAGTTCGTGCGTCGCCATGTAGCGCAAGGCCCGCGTCGACCAGAGCGCCGCCCAGCAGGCGCGCACGGCGGTCAACATCTCGGCCTGGTCCTCGATGCCCAGGTAGCTCTCGAACTGCCCCGCGAAGCTCGAGCCGAACCGATCCTCGACGAGCGCCGACGATCGCACGACGACGAGCGGGCCGGTGCGATCGACGAGCGCACGCCACGCCTCGAGCAGCGGCTCGAGGATCGCGGCGTCGATCGGTTGCTCGAGCAGCCCGAGCTTCATGGTGAGCGCATGCTGCCTGGCCTCCGCGGGGCTCGTGCTGGCGAAGGCGCCGCGCGCCGACCCTTCGAGCCCCAGAGCGGCGACCTGGTGGCGATAGGCGTCGGCGGCGATGCAGAACCCGTCGGGAATCGGCAGGCCCGCGCGGCCAAGGATTGCCTGGTTCGCGGCCTTGGGACCGAACCGGTTCGCGTCGGTTGCGTCGTGGGCGGCAACGACGAACATCACCTCACGTGCGCTCCGTAGCCCGGCATCGGATCGACCACGGTGATCTGCTGGACCGGGAAGTTCGAGATGATCTCGATGCGGTCCTCGTGCACGATGAGCATCTCCTCGATGCGCACGCCCCATCGGTACATCTTTCCGTGCTGCGTCTCGAGCGCGAAGACCATCCCGGGCTTGATCTCGATTGGGTGATCGAGCGACCAGATGCGCGAGATCACCGGCGGATCGTACTGAGCGAGCCCGAGCCCGTGCCCCCACAGATTGGCAGCGGCCTGATCCTCTTCCGCATAGCCGTAGGCCTCTTTCGCAGAGGGCCACTTGGAGGCGATCTCGCGGGTCGTCGTTCCAGCCTTCACCGCGCCGATCGAGTCGTAGAGCCATTTGAGGGCGATCTCGTACACTTCCTTCTGCTCGTCGCTCGGCTCCTTGCCGACGCAGTAGGTCCGGTAGTAGCAGGACTTGTAACCGTTCCACGTCAGCGCCGCCAGGTCCATGAAGACGATGTCGCCCGGCTGGATGATGCGGTCCGAGAAGTTCCGCCAGTTGGGCCACGTGTTGGGACCGCTCGACACGATGACGTCTTCGACGTCCTCCATGCCCGGGATCGAGTAGAGGAACTGCATGATGTGCGCGGTCACCTGATTCTCGGTGACGCCTGGCTTGAGGAACTTCATCGTCTCCCAGTGCGCCGCGTCGCCGATGGCGCCGACCATCCGCAGGCATTCCTGCTCGTCGACGTTCTTGACGGCACGCGCTTCCATCATCGGCGTCATGCCGTCGACCCACTCGATCCCGGCCGTCTTGAAGATGTCGATCATGTTGATGTCGATGAAGTCGACACCGAGCTTCATGCCGCCCACGCCGCTCTTCTTCATCTCCTTGACGATGGCGTCGGTGAACTTCGTGACCTGCTGGCGTGAGGCCGCGCCCGCGGCGCCTTTGATCCAGGCGTACGACCAGCGGATGTTCTCCTTCGGTATCCACGGCGAGTGGCGTTCGATCTGGAAGCCGAGGTCGCCTTGCTCGAACAGCACTGGCGGGTCATCGCCGCAGAGGATCGCGTATCGAAGCCCGGGCTTGAGCCGGTTCCAGCCAGGCGTCAGCGTGCCGGTGATGTAGCGGACGTTCTCGTCGTACATGCACAGCATCGCGCCGAGCCCGTGCGCCTTCATGCGCTCGCGCGCACGTTCGAGCCTGTACTTTCGCAGACGGTCCCAGTTCACGCGCTGCTGCCAGTCGAGTCCCGCGATTCCGAAGTTGGCGCCCATGTATGCCGTGTCTCCTCAGAGAGAGGTTGATGGAGTGATTGAGAGGGAAGAGAAGTACATGGAGGCTGCGAGTGAGTCAAGCGATGGCCAGTTGACGGCGCTGCCTACTTGCGCTAGCTTCTCGCTGGCGCGCCTGCCATATCAGTCAATTTCCGGCGTCGAGCGGTTCCCAGTCCTGGGAGAAGGTGGTCCACACGCGGGGTATGCGAGCGGAGGACTCCATGACGGTACGACGACTGCTTCAACAGATGGTCATGATCGCAGCGCTCCTGGCGATGCCCGCGACGGCCTTCGCCCAGGAAGCAGTGCTGAGTGGAACGGTGACCGATTCCACTGGAGGCGTGCTCCCGGGCGTGACGATCGCCGCGGTGCACCTGGCCACGGGCAACAAGTTCGCGGCGGTCACCGACGAGCGCGGCGTGTATCGAATTGCGGCGCGAGCCGGCGTTTACAAGCTGACGGCGGAACTCCCGGGATTCCGGGCGGTCACGCGAGACGGCCTGGAGCTGCTCGTCGGACAAGTGATGACCGTCAACTTGCCGATGTTGGAAGCGACAGCGGTCGAGACCGTGACCGTCACTGCCGAAACGCCGCTGCTCAATACCGCCACGTCGAGTCTGGGTGGCAACGTCGATCCGCGTCAGATCCAGGAGCTCCCAGTCAACGGACGCAACTGGATGGGACTCGCGTTGCTTGCACCGGGAAGCCGCACCACCGCGGTCAACGCGACCACGCCGCTGCCCGACAGAAACGGCGGTGAGGCCAGGGAGTTTCAGCTCAACGTCGATGGCCAGCAGGTGTCGGCGGACATCGGCACCGGCGGCCAGCCTCGATACAGCCAGGACTCGATCTCGGAGTTCCAGTTCCTTTCCAACCGGTTCGACGCCACGCAGGGCCGCTCGTCCGGCGTGCAGGTCAACGCGATCACGAAGTCGGGCGGCAACCGCCTGTCAGGTCTCTTCCGCGGCAACTTCCGCAACAGCAAGTTCAACGCGGAGAATCCCGTCCTCGGCCGGGTCGAGCCCATCAACAATCAGCAGTTCAGCTCGACGCTTGGTGGGCCGCTGGTGCGCGACAAGCTGCACTACTTCGTGAACTACGAGTACGAGCGTGAGCCGCGTACCAGCATCTGGAACACGCCGTACCCGGAGTTCAACATCGATCTGGAGGGCGTCAACAACAAGAAAATTGGCGGCGTGCGTCTGGACTACCAGCTGTCCACGAACACGCGGCTGATGGGCAAGGCTTCCGCCGGTCGGCTGTTCGAGCCGTTCGGCCTCGGCAACACGAACCACCCCGCCGCGACCAACACCACGTCCGAGCACAACAACGAGGGGATTGGCCAACTGACGCAGGTGCTGAGCAACCGTGCGCTCAATGAAGTCAAGGTCGGGTACGCGTTCTTCAACCTCGAGAACCACAACCTGACGAACTGGGATAACCACTGGCAGCAGGCCAATGGGATCACGACCGGCTCGCCTCGCATCACCTTCAGCGGGTTCACGATTGCCGGCAACCAGTTCCACCCGCGTCACCAGGATCAGGACGTCTGGAGCGTCCGCGACGACTTCACGTTCTCGTATGACGCCGGCGGCCGCCACGATCTCCGCGCCGGCGGTGAGTTCCTCCGCCGACACCAGATCCAGGCCAACTGCCGCCAGTGCATGGGCACGGTTGCGGCCAATCAGCGCGGTGCGCGTCCAGGGCTGCCGGGGTCGCTCGTCTCGACGCCGCTTCCCGCGCTCTTCCCGGATCCGTTCGACGCCGACACCTGGAACCTCGCGGCGATCTCGCCCCTCGTGAGCACCTACAGCATCGGCCTCGGCGACTTCGACGTCCACATGGTGTCGCAGAAGGTCGCCGCCTGGGCGCAGGACGACTGGCAGTTCGGTAGCACGTTGACGGTGAACCTCGGTATCCGGTGGGACGGCGCGCTCAACGCGTTTGCGAACGACATCTCGGTACCGCCGTTCCAACAGGCGGGACGGCCGGACGAGCTCGACAACATCGAGCCGCGCGTCGGTTTCGCGTGGAAGTGGGGCGAGCGGACGGTGATCCGCGGCGGCACCGGGCTGTACTACGGAGACGCGCTTGGCGCCGATCAGTCGTTCGCGACCGGCAACGCACAGATCGTCGTCATTCAGTACGCCAACGACGGCCGCGCCGACTTCGCGGCGAACCCGACCAACGGCCAGCCGCTGCCAACCTACGACCAGGCACTGACGCGATTCTGCTACGCGAACAACAACGCGCCGGGATGTCTCATCCGCGATCTGCAGGAGTTCGTCGGGCCATTCGAGTACGTCAACCTGCCGCGCACGTTCCAAGTGTCGATCGGCGTCCAGCGTCAGCTCGGCAACACGATGTCGTTCGAAGCCGACTACGTCTACAGCAAGGGCACCGACGAGAAGGACGTCGTCGAGAACATCAATCTGTCGTACAACCCGGCGACCGGTGTCAACTTCCCATCATCGAACCGCGCGCTCCGGCCCTTCCCGGATTGGGGCGTCGTCTCGATGAACACGCACCTGGCGCGTTCGGCGTATCACGCGTTGCAGACCGCGTTCACGAAGCGGTTCAGCAAGAACTGGCAGGCCTCGGGAACGTACACGCTGTCGGGTCTGTGGAACGCCGACACGGCGCCGTTCAGCGGTCTCCAGCCCGTTCCGTTCGCGACCGCTCCAGACCTTGGCGGCGAGTGGGGGCTGTCCTCGGACGACCAGCGGCACCGCGCCGTGTTCAACGGGATCTGGCAGGTCGGGCACGGCTTCCAGATCAGCGCGCTGCACTTCTTCGCCGCGGGTCTCCGACTCTCGAGCAGCTGGGGTTCCGATCTCCGCCAGACTGGCGCCGGCAACAGCCAGCGGCTGCGGCCGGACGGCTCGATCATCCCGCGCAACTCGTTGATCGCGCCGGCGCAGAATCGCACCGACCTGCGGTTCCAGCAGCGCTTCCCGCTCGGCGGGCGCTTCTCAGTGGACGGGATTGCCGAGGTGTTCAACGTCTTCAACAGTCACAACTGGGGAATCGGCACGGTTGAGCAAAACGTCACGCAGTACCTGCAGCACATCTCGGCGCAGTACCGGACGATGCAGTTAGGGTTCAGACTAGCGTTTTGATTTTGACCTGGCTTTCGGCAGCAGCGGTTTCGCTGCTGCCGCATCTGCCATTGGCAGACTGACCCGCCGTACGCCGTCGTAGGAGTGCAGCGCGCCTGCGACGGCGCCGGCTGTGGCGACGCAGCCGATCTCGCCCACACCCTTCGCTCCGTACCCGCCGACCTCGTCGGGCACTTCGATCAGGATGACGTCCACTTCCGGCATGTTCTTGGCCTGAACGATTCCCATCTCGCGGAGGCCGAGCGCGTCGGGGATGCCGCCGGTCGAGGGGAAATCCTCCGTCAGCGCGTAGCCCAGGCCCATGTGGACGCCGCCTTCCATCTGCTCGGCGCAGAGCCTCGGATTGATCGCGCGGCCGACGTCGTTGGCGACGACAACGCGCTGCAGCCTTCCGTGCTCGTCGAGGATCACCACCTGCGCCGCGTAGCTGAAGGTCAGGTGCGTCGTCGGATTCAGAATCGACTCGGGTGTGCCAGGACGCGTCGTGAAGTTGCAGACGTACTCGCCCCTGTATTCTTTGCCAACCAGTTGCTCGAGCTGTCGTACTCGTAGCGCGGGGTCCGGATCCCGGCCGATCGGCTCGCGCGTCAGCGGGAGCGAGTCCAGTTCGGCGGCCAGCTTCCGCGCGGCGTGCTGCGCCGCGGCGCAGCTCAGCGTCGTGCCACGCGATGCCCACGTCTCGCCGCACTTCTCGCCGAGCTCCTTGTCCCACGTGACCGTCATGATCTCTGGCGGCAGCGCGGTCTCCTCGCACACGGCCTGCATCGTTGCCGTGTACACGCCCTGACCCATCTCCGTGTAACCGTTCAAGATCTCGAGCCTGGGTCCGTCGACGACGCGAATGACGATATAGCCGCCTTCAATGGTGCCGTTGCCAAGGCCCGTGCTCTTGATGCCGCAGCCGATGCCCTTGTATTTCGCGCGCTTGTACACGTCCTTCACGGCATGCAGCGTCTCGCGAATGCCGCGGACGCTGTCGCGCATGATCTGACCTGTCCCGAGCTTGTCTCCGGGGTTCAGGATGTTTCGCTCGCGGATGTCCCAGCCGTCCACGCCGACCTTCTCGGCCAGCATGTCCATCACGCCTTCCATCGCGAACTGCGCCTGGTTGCTGCCGAAGCCGCGCATCGCGCCGGCGTTGGGATTGTTGGTGTAGACAGCCTTGGCTTCGACGTCGACGTTCGGTACGCGGTACACGCCGCACGAGTGGCACGCCGCGCGCAGCGCGCATTTGGCGCTCGTCGTGTGATACCCGCCGGCGTCGGCAACGATACGTGACCTGAGGGCGAGGAGATGTCCGTCGGCGTCGGCGCCCACCGTGAGCGAAATCGTCATCGCGTGGCGCTTGACGTGGTGCTGGCTCGACTCCGCGCGCGTGAGGACGGTCTTGACGGGCCGGCCGAGCAGACGCGCGGCGAGCGCCGTCTGCGCTTGTATCGAGAGCTCCTCCTTTGCGCCGAACGCGCCGCCGCTTGCGCACAGCGCGATTTCGACCTCCGCGGGATCGAGCTTCAGGACCTTCGCAATCTGCTGGTGGTCGTAGACCGAGCCCTGGCTTTGCGTGTAGACCTTGACGCCGTTTCCCTGTGGCGTCACGAGGCACGCTTCGGGCTCGAGAAACGCGATGTCCACGGGCTGCGTCCGGAACGTGGTCTCGATCACGTGCGTCGCCTGCGCGAACGCGGCATCGACGTCGCCGCGAGAGAACGCAGTGATGGGCTGCAAGACGTTCGACGCGCGTGGGCTGAAGGTGTCCGCTGGATGCACGAGCGGCGCGCCGGCCTTCATGGCGTCGAACGGATCGGTGAGCGGCTCGAGGACCTCGTACTCGACGCGGACCCTTCGGGCGGCCTGTCTCGCGTGGAACTGCGTGTCTGCAACGACCATCGCCAGAAAGTCGGCCACGCAGCAGGTAATCTCGCCTTCCGCCACGAACACCGGCTGGTCGGGATCGTTGAGACCCGTGCCTCTGAAGCCCGGCACGTCCGCCGCGGTGAACAGGCGCACGACGCCCGGCATCGCGGCCGCCTCTTCAGTGTGAATCTTGATGACTCGGGCGCGCGGATGCTCCGTGAGGACCATTGCGCCGTGCAGCATTTCTGGCACGCGCATGTCGTCGACGAAGGGCTTGTCGCCGAGTGTCTGTGCGGCACCGCCTTGTCGTGCGATCGAGTGGCCGATGCCGTGTCCGTTCCCGTTCCCATTGGAGAACGCTGGGTTCCTCGCGAGCCCGAACTCCTCGCCGAAGAACGAGTGACGCCGCGGCTCCGTTCGTGTCAGGTGGCCACCGTTGGCCGCGGCTTCACCAGCCGTCTGAATGGCATCGATGATTCGACCGTATCCCGTGCAGCGGCACAGGTGCCCGTCGAGCGCCTTTGCGACCGCCGCGCGGCTGCCGGTCTGTCCCTTTTCCACCAGCGTTGATGCGCGGACGACGATGCCGGGAATGCAGAAGCCGCATTGGACGCCGCCCTCGAGCACGAAGGCGTCGCCCATGAGCCGGCGCGTTTCCTCCGGAATGCCTTCGAGGGTGACCACCTCGTGGCCGTCGGTCTGCTCGGGCTTCCGCAGACAGGAGAGGGCGGGCGCGCCGTCGATCAGGACGAGGCAGCAGCCGCAGGCCCCTTCGGGAGCGCAGCCGTTCTTGGCCGAGACGATGCCGCACTCCTCGCGCAGCACCTCGAGGAGGTGCATCCCAGGCTCGTAGGAGGCGGTGGTTTCTTTCCCGTTCAGGGTGAAGCGGATACTGGGCATCTCGTGGACTTTGTCCAGCCTCAGATCGTAACATCACCCGTCCCACGGTCCGCCTAAAGGCGGGCACTACGGCAACTGTAGTGTCCGGCTTCAGCCGGACCTTCTCGGAGGCCAAAATATGCAGGAGCCTTGGAAAACCGACAAGTGGTTCAGCAGCCCGTGGTCGTATCTGCCGGAAGTTCAGCAGCAAAACACTTTCCGTCCAAATTTGAAGATCCACGACGTCACGCTGCGTGACGGCGAGCAGCAGACCGCCGTGGTCTTCCGCCGCGAGGAGAAGGTCGCGATCGCGAAGAAGCTGGACTCGCTGGGGATCCACCGCATCGAGGCCGGCATGCCCGCGGTCTCGGCACAGGACAAGGCGGCCATTTCCGACATCGCTGCCCTGGGACTGAAGGCAGAGATCTTCGGCTTCTCGCGCTGCATCCCCGCCGAGATCGACGTGGTCAAGGCGTGCGGCTGCTCGGGGGTCGTCATCGAGATCCCGGCGAGCGATCACATGATCAAGTACGGCTACGGCTGGCCGATCGAGCGCGCGATGAAGGCGTCGATCGAGACGACGCTCGCCGCCAAGGCTGCCGGGCTCTACACGGTCTTCTTCACCATCGACGCCACCCGCACCGAGCTCAATCGCTTCCTCGACATCGTCGAGCAGGTCGCCACCGAAGGGCACATGGACGCGTTGACGATCGCGGACACGATGGGCGTCTGCACGCCCGGCGCGGTGTCGCACGTGGTGAAGAAGGTGATCGATCGACTGAAGAAGCCGGTCGAGATTCACTGTCATCAGGACTTCGGCCTGGGCGTGGCCAACACCGTCGCGGCGCTGGCGGCCGGATCATCGGTTGCGCACACGACGATCACGGGCCTCGGCGAGCGCGCCGGCAACGTGCCGGTCGAAGATGTGGTGATGTCGCTGCTGTGTCTCTACGGCGTGAATCTGGGAATCAACACCGAGAAGTTCGTGGAGGTATCGAGGTTTGTGATGGACCTCGCCAAGGTCACGCAGCCGCCCAACAGGCCCATCGTCGGCGAGAAACTCTACGAGGTGGAGTCGGGCATCATCGCCGGCTGGGTGCGCCTGGCGCGCAAGGATCATCCACTGGAGTACGTGCCGTTTGCGCCGGAGCTCGTCGGCCAGAAGCCGGTGTCGATCGTCCTCGGCAAGAACAGCGGCCCGCCGTCGATGGAAGAGTGGTGCGAGAAGCTCGGTGTCACCGCCAGCGACGAGGAGCGGATGGCGATGCTGCAGCTGGTAAAGGCGAAATCGTTCGAGAAGAAGGACCTGCTGACGGCCGACGAGTTCAAGGCGATCGTGGAGAAGGTGCTCCAGAAGACACCCGCGTCCACGTAAGGGCGGTCCTACCCTCGATGTCGTGTCCGACTGCATCCGGACCCGCTCGGAGAATCCTATGACCGGCATCAGGCTCGTGCTGGCGACCGTCGCGTGTCTTCTCGTTCTGCCGGCCGGCGTGGCGGTGCAATCGGGCGACGACGCACGGGCCCCAGCCGGCAGACAGTGGCCGGCCGTCAGCGGAGACTGGGGCAACACACGCTATTCGACGCTCAAGCAGATCACCACGCAGAACGTGGCGAAGCTCGGCGCCGCGTGGACGTCGCAGAAGTTCGACACTGCCGCCGGCGCCCGGTCGATGCCCGTCGTGCACGACGGCCTGATGTTCGTGACCGTCGCGCCGTCGGTGTTTGCACTGGATGCGAAGACCGGCGCCAGGGTCTGGCGGTTCCAGGCGGGTCCTCAGGCCGGCATGGGCGCGCCAGCACGAGAAGGCGTAGCGGTTGGCGACGGTCTCGTCTTCGTGGGGCTCTCCGATGCGCGCGTGATTGCGCTGCGAGAGAAGACAGGCGAGCTGGTGTGGAACAAGTACGTAGGGGACAAGGCCCGGGACAAAGGACAGGTCGCATCGGGCGCGCCGGTTTATGCAGGAGGGCTCGTATCAATCGGGCTCAGCGCCGACAACGGCTGGCGCGGACAAGTGGTCGCGCTGAACGGAAAGACCGGTGAGGAGGCGTGGCGCTTCTTCGCCGTGCCCGCTCCGGGTGAGCCTGGATCGGAAACGTGGCCTAAAGGCAGTCCGATCTGGCAGCGCGGCGGCGGCGCGGTCTGGCTCGTCGGCGCGGCGGATCCGGATCTCGGGCTGGTGTATTACGTCACCGGCAACGGTGTTCCACAGCTTTCAGGTGAAGGCCGGCCCGGCGCGAACCTGTATCTCTGCGCGATGGTCGCGCTGGACATGAAGACGGGAAAGCTCCGCTGGCACTATCAGGTCATTCGTCACGACATCTGGGAAGCCGACATCGCGATCTCGCCGGTACTCTACGACGCGCAAAGCGACGCCCGGCCGCGCAAGGCGATCGCGGCCATGCGGGCCGACGGCTATCTCTTCATGCTCGACCGCGAAACGGGCAAGCCGATGACGCGTATCGAGGACCGGGCGGTCACGCAGGACTCGCGTCAGCGAACCGCAGCCACGCAACCCTTCCCGGCCGGCGCCGACAGCGCGTTGCCGCCGTGTGAAACCTGGAAGAAGCAATCGCTGCCGCGCGGTTTTGCCTTGAGCTGCGACTTCTACACGCCGGCCTCCGTTGAGAAACCGAATCTGCTGACGCCGACGTTCGGTATGCGTGTTGCGCCGATGGCATACAGCCCGGACACTGGGTACTTCTACGTCACCGGCAACGCGTCACTCGGCTGGCTGAGGCGCGACGAGAACCCGTGGTTCTTCAGCAACACGTTCAATCAGCGCGTGCCTGGCCTGAACGGACTGGCTCACGGCGTTCTCGCAGCGATCGACAGCCGAACGAACAAGATCGTGTGGAAGAAGGAATTCAGACCTGGCCGGCCGAGTGGAGCGATGACGACGGCCGGTGGCTTGATGTTCCAGTCGGCGCCGGACGGCAACCTCGAGGCGTACGACGCGAAAACGGGGAACGTGCTCTGGCAATTTCAGATCGGCGCCGCCGGCGGACCGCCGTTGTCGTACGAGATCGACGGGGAACAGTACGTCGCGGCGATCACGCCCGCAGGCGTGTGGGCATTCAAGCTAGGCGGCACAGTGGCGCAGGCGCCTGCGCCGGTCCGACAGCCGCAGGAGCCGTTCACAGGTCAGATTACCGACACGACGCAGGTTGAAACCGCAGCCCTCATTCGCGACACGGGGTTCACCGGGTTCCACTACATGACCGACGAGTACGCGTTCAGCCCATATCGCGCGCGCGTGAAGCGGGGTACGCAGGTCACCTGGCGTAACAACGGGCTCATGGTGCACACGATCGTCGCGCAGGATGGCTCGTGGACGACTGGTCCGCTCCATCCAGCGGATGTCGGTGGCGTGACCTTCGATAAGCCCGGAAGCTACGCGTACGTCTGCAAGGAGCATCCCTGGGCAGTTGGTCAGATCATCGTGACGGAGTAAATCATCCTGACTCGGACAAGCGAGATTGAGCGGTTAGTCAAAGAGTTCGCAGGGGCGACAGCACGTCGGCGCGCTCTTCTTGAGGAACTTCAAGAGTTCGCCGCCAGAATCCACGAAATCAGGGCCGCATTTGGCAATCCGTTCTTCTATACCAGACCCGAGAACGCCGATGAGTCAGTCTCAAACTATACGGGCTCTAGCAGCCACGAAGTAGTTCTCCCAACGGCTCTCGCACTGAGGCGAGTCGACCAAGATATTCGCAGACTAAAGACCGGGCTTCGGGGATTGGGGGCCAGCGTCGACGAGCCATGAACCGCGGCGATCAACTGAAAGGCCGCCCAACATTGCGCTGGAGCCGTCGCGCTCATGTCCTGTGCGATCGTGTCGCCGCGGCGCGCGGCTCATTCGTTGACCGTTGATTACGATAACCGCCGCTGTGACGAGCCATTGGCCTCGAGCCAACAATTGCTCGACGCCTCACACCAGCAATGACGCCGTCGAGCGCGTTGGCGCATCCGTGCTCGAGGCGGCACCTTGCCATAACAGCCTCATATGGGAGCGTTCAACTCGTTCCGGAACGAGTCGAAAAGTTCTTGACAGGTTTTCAGGACGGCCCTCGGCGTCGTCCAGGCTCTGCAAAGGATAGGCGTGTCGACCGACGACGTTGGCCGAAGGGCCAGATGACTGGCGGCCGGCGATATGTCGCGACCCTTCGGCTCCGATCGTGTACGAGGCGACGTCCTGCGGTACCGAAAATCGTCGTGATAGAAGAAGCGAATGACGTCGATTCAATCGTTCGCACACCTCTCCGACGATGAGCTCCTCGCCACCGTGAAGCGTTTGGCGGCGACGGAATGCCGCGCCACTGCGGCGCTCGTGCGCTCGCTGATGGAGCTCGACGTGCGAGATGGCTCCTAATTGGCGGGTCTGATTTCGTGAGCGTTATGGGGTCGGGAGTCATTTCACTTTTAATGGCACTTCACGGTGCGCCGAGTGCCCCGAAGGCGCCGCGCTCGCCTCGACCCGCAGCACGTACTTGCCCGGACTGAGATCCTTCAGCGGCATGCGCGCGCTGAGTCCCTGTCCGCGCGTCTTGTCCCCAGGCTGGATGGATCGCTCGTCGGGCGCCCCGCCGCGATGGAAGAATGGTGCGAGAAGCTCGGTGTCACCGCCACCGACGAGAGCGGATTGGGTTGCCGACAACTACAATATCCCCGATGGCGGGCACACGGGATCGAGTTCAGATCGTTCCTGAGGCGGAAGCGTGGAAGCGACGGCAGATGTTTTCGACGTACCGCCACAGGTCGTCGCTGCGATGGAAGGTCGCGCGAGCGCGGTTGGCGTTGACGCGCTGACGAGCCGGCACCGGTCATGGCACCCGGAGATCCCGACATAACGACGCTCCTGGTCAGCTGGCGTGCCGGAGACCCCGACGCGCTGAATCGGCTGCTGACGGTGATCCGACGCGAGCTGCGAGCCATCGCACGGCGTCATCTCGCGGGTGAACCGCGGGACCATTCGATGGAGGCGTCGTCGCTTCTGCACGAAGCATTGCTCCGGCTCTTGTCTGGCCGTCAGATCGACTGGCACAGCCGCGCGCATTTCTTCGGCGTGGCCTCGCAAGTGATGCGCCACGTGCTCGTCGATCACGCGCGGCGGAAGCGGCGACTCAAACGCGGCGGACCGATCCGCGACGCGCCCATCGATGCCGCAACCGCGCTCACCTCCGATCAGCTCGAAGAGGTGATCGCCATCGATCTCGCACTGCAACGTCTTGCGCAACGGGATGAACGCAAGAGTCAGGTGTTCGAGATGCGTTTCTTCGGCGGACTGACCGTCGAAGAAACCGCATCTGCGCTCGGCATCTCCGAAAATACCGTGATTCGGGACTGGAGCTTCGCGCGCGCGTGGCTCCGACGCGAGCTGGGTGCGACGCCAGCGTGAATCGCCCTCGATTCAGCGCGCCGACCTTGACGTCGTTGTAAGCCGGACGATATCGCCCGAGATCACCGAATCGGCTGGGGAGATATTCCTGTTATCATCGCGGCGCAGGCTTGGCCTGCCTCGTCCGTCCAATGCCTCGTCCGTCCAATGAGTCAAAGTGCCGACGCCGAACGCTGGCGCGTCGTGGAATCGCTGTTTGGCGCAGCCCTTCAGCGTGCACCTGCGGAGCGAGAGGGGTACCTGCGCGAGGCCTGCGCCAACGATCAGGATCTCTATCGCGAAGTCGAGAGCTTATTAGCCAACAGCCCGGCTGACGATCCGCCGCGCGCGTGGGCCGCTGCGGCAGCCGTTCACTTGATCACGCAGGCCACTGCGCTCGAGCCCGGACGGCGTGTCGGTCCGTACGAGATCGTTTCGTTCCTCGCAGCCGGCGGCATGGGGGAGGTGTACCGTGCGCGCGACACGCGGCTCAAACGCGATGTCGCGCTGAAGATTTTGCCCGAATCTGTCGCCGCCGATCGCGAGGGGATCGCGAGGTTCGAACGCGAAGCGGAACTTCTGGCCTCGCTCAATCATCCGTATATCGCGAACATCTACGGCGTCGAGGAAGATCACGGTACGCGTGCGATCGTGATGGAACTCGTCGAGGGCGAGACGCTGGCGGACAAAATCGCCGCCAATTCCGCGGGACTGGCGGTCGTCGAGGCGCTCTCAATCGCGCGCCAGATCACGGAAGCGCTCCAGGCCGCTCATGAGAAGGGGATCGTCCATCGCGACTTGAAGCCCGCGAACGTCAAGATCACCGCCGGTGGTACGGTGAAAGTCCTGGACTTCGGACTTGCGACCGCCGCCGCCGATTCAGCGGTGACTCGAGAAAACCTTACGCAACGCGGTACGTTGGTCGGGACACCTCGCTACATGGCGCCGGAGCAGCTCGTGGGCGATCCTACCGACGCACGGACCGATATCTATGCAGCCGGCCTCGTGCTTTTCGAGATGCTGACTGGCCGACCGCCATTCGACGGGATCTCGACGCTGGCTCGCCTGGAAGCGATACTGAAGACCGAACCCCCGAGTTTGCCGCCACCGCACGCCCGATCTCACCTGAACTACATCGTCCGGCGTGCCATCGACCATCGACCCGACGCGCGGTATCAAACTGCGGCGGCGATGACAGCGGACCTGCGCACGGAAGCCGGCACGATGATCGGTTCGGCCATTGCGTTGCGGCCGAGGGTCCGACTTGTCGTCCTGCCTTTTCGGCTCCTTCGCCCGGACGAGGAGACCGGATTTCTCGAAGGCGCGTTGCCGGAGGCGATCACGGCTTCTCTCTCTTCGGTGCGCACCGTCCTGGTGCGCTCGAACAGTGCGGCCTTGCGGTTTGGTTCGTCGGCGGATTTGGGACAAGTGGCCAGAGCGCTGGACGTGGATCACGTGCTCACAGGAACGATCCTTCGCTCGGGCGATCAACTCCGTGTGACCTGTCAGTTGGTGGGAGCGCCGAGCGGCGATCTCCGCTGGTCGGAGACGGTGCACGCCCCCGTCGGAGACTTGTTCGAGGTGCAGGACAGCCTCTCTCGACGCATCGTTCGCTCGCTCCCGCTCGCCGACAGCGACGACTCCACACTGGTGACACAGGACGTGCCGGCGACGCCTCGCGCGTACGAACTGTATCTTCGTGCGAATCAGCTGAGCCACGACCGTCCACGCTGGGCGCTGGCCAAGAACCTGTATGAGCAGTGCATCGGGGTCGATCCGAGCTACGCACCCGCGTGGGCGAGGCTGGGACGGATCAACCGAGTCATCGGCAAATTCTACGAACGCGCGCCCAGGCCTTCGTATCAAGTGGCCGAAGCGAATTTTCGACGGGCCCTCGAGCTGAATCCGGATTTGTCGATTGCGCATGATTTGTTCGCGTATCTCGAAGCCGAGATCGGACGTGCAGAAGCGGCCCTTCTCCGCCTGTTGACGCGTCTTCAGCGGCAGCCCAATGATCCGGATCTTTTCGCTGCGTTATGTCACGTATCCCGATACTGCGGCCTGCTCGACGTTTCCGTGGCAGCGCATAGGCGCGCGCGCATGTTGGACCCCAAAGTGCCCACCAGCGTGCTCAACACCTTCATGCTGTTAGGCGATTACCGCAGCGTTGTCAACGAGCCACAGACCGATCCAATCTCGGCCATTGCGCATCGAGAACTGGGCGGTTCGGTGGAAGAAGCGCTAGAGATGCTGAACACGGAGCCATCGATGCCGTCACCGAGGCTAGCTATCAAGGCCGCGTTCGAAGGCGTGCTGCGCGGCGACCGCGCAATGACCAGGGCGGCGGGGCTCGAGCTCTTGGACGATGGCTTTCCCGACGGCGAAGGTTTCTACTACATGGCGCGTGCGCTGGCCAGGGTTGGCGAGCTGGAGCTTGCGACCGAAGTGTTCGTTCGCGCCATCTGCAGTTTCTTCTGTGTTCCCGGGATGGATCGGGATCGGTGGATCGATCCGCTGCGCGGTCGGGCTGATTTCGAGGCCGCGCTTGCAACCGCGCGCGAGCGTCACCTGCGATCGGTGGCGCAATTCGAGTCCGCCGGCGGACGCTGCCTGATCGATGGCTGATGCACCGGGGCCATACGCTCTGCCGCCCTCGCCAGAACTTCCTGCCAGCCTGTTGATTTCGCGTCACAGATCCTGATCGTTCGCGCACACCTCGCGCGGGTCAGCTGATGCATTGAGTCGGCTGGTGTCTCCAACCTCAAAAGCGCGCCTTTATAGGTAAGTGGAAGGGTGTCGAAATGTTGGCAACTTCTGAGAGGACAGCCGGCGAACACCTCGTCAGAGGTATTCGCAAGTGGGACTTCGTCGCACTTGTTCTCAACTCCATCGTTGGAGCCGGCATCTTCGGCCTTCCCTCACGGGCCTATGCTCTTGCGGGCGTTCACAGCCTGCTGACGTACGTGGTGTGTGCCGTCCCCATCTTTCTGATCATTCTATGTTTTGCGGAAGTAAGCAGCCGCTTCAAAGACACGGGCGGTCCGTACCTCTACGCACGCGCAACGTTCGGCCCCCTTGTTGGGTTCGAGATTGGCTGGCTCACCTGGATCGTGCGGCTCACGGCGTTTGCGGCGCTTTGTAATCTATTCGTAGACTACCTCGGCTACTTCCTACCTGCCCTCGGGTCAGGCCTTGGCCGCACAGTCGTGATGACGGTCGTCGTGTCTTTCCTTACGGGGGCAAATCTCGTTGGCGTCCGCCTGGCCTCGCTTGTTGGCAATATCTTCACTGTTGGAAAGCTCGTGCCGCTCGTGCTGCTGGTGGTCGTCGGATTCTTCTTCATTAACCCTGAAAGTTACTCAGCGGCACCTCCGGGCTACCGGGCCTTCTCAGCGTCGGTCTTGCTCCTGGTATTTGCGTTCACGGGATTCGAAACGGCCGTCATACCCGCTGGTGAGGCTCACGACCCGCAACGGCACCTCCCGTTTGCAATGCTTACCGGGACCGCGATCGTGGTGGTGCTCTATATCTCGATTCAGGCCGTTTGTATTGGCACGCTGCCGGAGTTGGCGAGTTCTCAAAGACCGTTGGCCGATGTGGGCGGGCGCCTTTTCGGAATGGCAGGGAGTGCTGTCATTTCGCTGGGCGCACTGATCTCTGTGACGGGGACGATGAATGCCATCATGCTTGCCGCACCGCGGCTGCTGTTTGCCATGGCCGAGCAGGGGCAACTGCCTCCGAAAGTTTCAGCCACACACCGGCACTTCCACACGCCCCACGTAGCAATTCTGTTCTCCGCCGTCGGCATGCTCATACTGGCGGTCTCGGGAACGTTCGCGTCTGCGGCCACCTTGAGTGCGATCGTCCGGCTTGCGACCTATGCGGCCACGTGTGCCGCGCTGCCGATGCTGCGGCGCAAGAATGGCCACAAACAAGCACCGTTCGCCGTGCCCGCTGGCGGGACCGTCTCCGCGGTCGCGCTGATTCTGATCGCGTGGTTGTTCTCGAGTAGCTCGTGGCGCGAGATCCTCCAGGCAGCAGTCGCGGGAGCGGTCGGCTTGCTCTTGTATGCACTGCTCGCGGCGCGACGACATTGGGCGAGTTATGAGGTGGCTCTGGAACAGCGGGGCAATCGAGCCACCCGCTACCTTGATCATGCCGCTCTGGTGCCGATGGTGCAGGGGAGGACTCCTATGGGACCACGTGACCCGCATCGCTTCGTCAATGAACTGGACGATGCGACGGTGGAGCGTCTCATCGCTCGACTCGAGAGTCGCGCCAAAGATGCCGTGTTCAACAGCTTGTTTGACAAGTACGTGACAAGACTGATGCTGCCGCTATCAGCTCGCGTTCTTGAAGTCGGCTGCGGCACAGGGGCAATGCTGCGTGCCCTGGCTCGCCGGCCCGACTTCGCAGGTAACGCCATCGGCGTGGATCAGAGTCCCGTGTTCATCGACGCTGCCTGGCGCTTCGCACAAGCGGAACGTTTCAGCGACCGACTGGAATTCCATGTTGGCGATGCTCATAAGCTGCCCTTCGAGAATGGTGGCTTCGACGCTGTCATCGCGCACACTTTGTTGAGCCACGTCACCGAACCGACAGCCGTTCTGAAGGAGCTCGCGCGCGTCGTGCGCCGCGGTGGGTCGGTTGCGATCTTTGACGGCGACTATGCATCGCTGACTTACGCGTATCCCGATCACGAGTTCGGTCGAAAGATGGATGCAGCGTTGGCCGCCGCTACGTTCAACAACCCCTTCGTGCTGCGGCGCCTGCCACAGTGGTTGCCCCAGATGGGGCTACTGCTCAGGGAGACCTTGCCTGACGCCGTGGCGGAGATCGGGAGCGGGAGCTATTTCAAGTCCTTTGCTGAAACGTACGCCCCCTTCGTGGCTCGCGCAGGCCCTGTGCCATCCGCTGACGTCGACGCCTGGCTTGCCGCGCAACTGAAGTCGATCGAAGCCGGGATGTTCTTCGCGTCCTGCAACTACTACGCTTTTCTGGCCACACGTGAGTAGGACACACTGTTGGTTGACGTCTAACTTTGGCATGCACCTGACGGGCTTCGCCCGCACGTGATACCGGCCGTTAGGCAGAACTTCTTGTTGGTAGCGTACGCGTCAACTCGTCCAGGTATGGAGAGAGACCATGCGTCGCATCATCGCTTTCTTCGCGTCGGCTTGGCTCCTCATGGCAACAATTGCATACGCGCAGTCCTCGACAACGTCTCGATACAAGCTCTCCACGGACCGAGTCTCAACGGCGGAGCTTGCCAAGGCAGCAAAACGAGGATATCGCGTAGCGGCCGTCGCTCAAACGACACCGGGGTTTTTGGTGCTTGAGCGCTCGAACGATACGCGTGAGTACGTCGTCTCCGACGGGTTGCTGAAGGACATACGCGAGCGCAAGGTGCCACCTGGGTATCGCATTCTGCCCCAGACGGTCCGCGTCATCGGTATCGGCGTGGCCGGTTATGGTCCGTGCGCGGGGATTTTCGAACGGTCATCGGGCGATCGTGGCGGGCGCGACTATCGCGTGGAGCACGCCCTCCTCGTGCGGAACCTGCGACGGGACATCTTGAACGCCGCGGCCGAGGGTTATCACGCCCTCGTCATTCGGGCGGGTGCGGCAGGATACTGTGCCGTGTTGGAGCGGGGGGCGAAGACCGTAGGCACGAGCGCGTCGCTGGCCAACATCAGGGACCGGAGCACGGAGAAGAACCTGAGTCTGGGAGCGGCGGACGACTCGCGTCCCTACGACCTGATCGCGACGAGGGAGACGAATACGCTCCAGAAGGAACTCACCGAGGCCGTCTCGCAAGGCTACCGTCTGCAGTCGGGATCGGCAGGAGACGAATTCGTTTACTTGATGGAGCGGCAGGACGCCAACGCGCCGCTCGCTGATTACGTCCTCCTCTCGACCAGATCGATCGACACGCTCGAGCGCAGCATGAACCAGGCTGCGACGCGGGGATACCAGCTGCACCCCTTCACTCTCGGCGCCATCGTGACACCGATCTCGGACTTTGACATTCCACCGGTTAAGGAGATCGTCGCCGTCATGGTGAGACGGGAGTCACCAGCGCTCGAGTACCGCGTGATAAGGCCAGCGCGGTGGACGTGGCGCCCGCAGTTCGAAAAGGAAATCAACGCCGCCGGTGAACAGGGGTGGGAGCTGACCGCCATGTTCGGGTCTGGCGCAGCGCTGATGCAGAGACAGACCGGTTCACGTTCATCAGTTTTCGGTCCCCTCGGCTTGGTCTGCCTAACAGGCGTTGCACCAGTCGGTCGCTTGCGCGATCGAGAGCGACCGCTGTTGAACGCTGGCCGCTAGGGTCAAGAGTCCAGCCTGGGCCAAGCATGGGTGAACTCGCCATCGCGGATCGCGCTGAAGTCCTGGTTCTCGTGGACAATGCGACGGACAGCCTTTCGAACGCCCCCGAGTTTGTCGAGAATGAATTTCGGCGATTCTGGAGGAGAGGTGGTCGGATCCTGTCTGGCCAATGCCTGTGCTGCGCTGCACACGGCTTATCCTGCGCTATCACTGTGTGGCGTGGCGATAACGCGAAGACGCTCTTGTTTGACACCGGGCCCGACGCCACGGTTTTCGAGAGAAACGTCGAACGCCTAGGATTCGATATGGGCGCTGTGGACGGAATCGTTCTTTCGCATGGACACTGGGATCACGGCGGCGCCATGCTCCGCGCCCTGCAGATGATCCAGATGAACAACGGCGGTCGTGAGGTCCCTACATACATGCACCCAGGGATGTACAGGACCCGCGCCACGCGAACGCCCGACGGGTCGATGCATTTGTTTGACGATGTTCCGAGTGCGGTCGCGCTCGAAAAGCACGGGGCACGCGTGTTCCACGCTACTGAAGCGCAGCTCATCCTGGAGGACCTTTTCTTCGTCGGCGGCGAGATACCGCGAGTCACAACGTTCGAGACAGGATTGCCGAACCACTATCGACGCACCGAGGATGGTTCGGGTTGGGAGCCCGATCCCCTGATCGCCGATGAGCGCTTCGTCGCCCTGCGATTGAAGGACAAGGGCGTCTTCGTGTTCACTGCGTGTTCCCATGCCGGTGTCGTGAATGTGTTGACGCATGCCAGGGATTCCTTGCCGGGTCAAACGCTTCACGGCGTCATGGGAGGTTTCCATCTGTCGGGAAGCACGGAGAAGATCATTCCCGAGACGGTCGACGCTCTGCGCGCATTCAACCTGAAGACAATAGCGGCAGGACATTGCACGGGTTGGCGCGCCATAGGTGCGCTGACATCTGCCTTCGGCAACGCGGTCGTGGTGCCCTCGGCTGTAGGGAAGACATTCTGGCTGTAGAGACATGTCCGTGCGGCGTTCGATGGCGTTCTCTTGCCGGTTTTATGAGATGGCTTTAATTGGCGGGTCTGACTACGTGAACGTTGATGGAGTCGGGAGTCATTTCACTTCGAATGGCACTTCACGGTGCGCCGATCGCCCCGAAGGCGCCGCGCTCGCCTCGACCCGCAGCACGTACTTGCCCGGACTGAGATCCTTCAGCGGCATGCGCGCGCTGAGCCCCTGTCCGCGCGTCTTGTCCCCAGGCTGGATCGATCGCTCGTCGCGCGCCCGGAAGACCGTTCGCCCATCGCTGACGTCGTGAACCGTGGTCTCCAACAGGACCGAGCGATCCGTGCTCGAGTTATCGTAGGCCTCGGCAAACCACGTGAGCGTGTCCTCACGCGAGAAGGTGCGCGACACAATCGGAGACGCCGAAAGGATTTCCTTCAACTCAGGGTCGGGATTGGCCGTCTGGAACGACTCCGCGCTCGACGAAGTGAGCAGGATGCCGCTCAACGCGAAGGACACCTTCGAAAAGTCCTCGACCTCGAGATCGTACGGCACCGTGGCGAGCGTGCCTCCGCTCGTCTCGTGCACACCCACCCGAATCTGGTAGCGCCCCGGCGGCATCGTCAGCCGTGAGAGCAGACGTATCCCCGTGCGTCTGATCCGCTCCTGCGTCTGCGGCTGCAGGTTCATCTCGAACGACTGACGATCGGTGCCTTGCACCTTCGCGCGCTCGTCCGCCGCGACGATGGAGACTTCGACGGTCTCGTTGAGGCGGCCGTTGCGCTCACTGAATTTGAGCGAACCGCCGTCGATCTCAATGGCGACGACCACCGAGGCGAGCGCGCCCGGCCCCTTGAGCGGCGCGGCGAAGACGCGGAACGGCAGATCGCCGACCGGGACCGGCTTGCTCAACGCCGCGCGGAGCGCCGGCGAGGTCCCAGCCTTGGTCTCGGCTTCGCGCGCCTTGGCCAGAGCCTTCGAGTTCGGCGGCAGGAAGCCGCTGCGCGCGCGCACACGCAGGCCGGGACGCTTGACCCGCACATCGAATCGCAGGAACTTGTCGGACCAGCGCTTCGCGTCGCTGTAGTAGCCGAGCAGGTAGTAGCGGCTGTTGTCGAGGACGACGCGGCCCAGGCCGCCGACGACGTCACCGGCGTTCACGACGGCGATCCCTCCGGTCTCGTTCGCAAGCGCGATGAGACTCTCCTGCGAGAGCAGCAGCTCGCGCAGCGCGCCTCGGAAGTTGCCGTAATCGAGCTGCGGATAGTCGGATCGCGCGTTGATATCGACGAGCCCGCTGAACTGGCTCAAACCACGCGGGTCGATAGGGTAGATGTTGACGTTGGCTCGCTGTGCCGCCGACATCGCCTCCTGCGTTTCGCGGACGAGCAAAGACGAGGCGCTGCTCTTGAACGGGTCGTAGACGTCGTAATCCAGGCCTTCACTGAAGAACAGCAGCGCCTTGCGTCGTCCTTGAATGTCGGCCGTCCACGAGGCCACGCCGGAAATAGCCTCCAGCGCGCGCCTGGCATTGGCCGCGCGCTCTGAATCGAGCGGATCGGCGACGTCGCGCGCCCGCTGCAAGCCTTCCTGCGATCGGACCGGCTGCGTGTCGTCTGCCAGGATCGTGTTGTTGTCGACATCGCGCAGGTGAACGGCCAGCCGCTCCAGGCCCGCCGACGGAAGCTTCCGTCCTTGAAAGCGATCGATCGCCGCGAGCAGCAAACGCCGATTGCCGGTCAGCTCCTGCCCGGACTCCCGGCGGCCGCTCGTGTACACAACGGCGGCGAGGTCGTTCGCGCCGAGGTACTGCTGAACGAATCGTCTGGCTGCCTCGCGCACCTGCGTCGATCGGCGGAAGTCGGTGTGCAGGTCGTCGAGCAGGAAGACGTAGAGGCTGCCGTCGAAGGTCCGCGTCACGGTGCGCACATCGGGCTCGATGATCTCGCCGCTCGGGCCCGGAGCCGGTGCTCGTTCGATCGGGAGATCGATCAACGCGAACGTTGCAGGTTTCTGGAGCCGGCCGTCTTCATAGATCTCGAAGTCGTCCACGGTGAGCCCACGCACGAACGCGCCCGACTCGTCGGTGACAATCGCCGGGACCTCGACGAAGTTGACTTCGCTCCTGAAGGTGACGCCGGGCGTCTGCGTGCCCGGCTGCGGAGTGGACGGGGCCTGCGCCGTGCCGATCACGGCCGATACGAGCACGAGCAGCGTGACGAAGAGGCTCGCGCGCATGCCGGCGCGATTATGTCACGGTCTCAGCGCGTCGTCAGGATTCGCAGGTCGCGTTGCGCGTCCTCGTTCCCGGGGTCGAGCTCCACCGAACGGCGGAGGTGCCGGACGGCCTCCTCGTGCGCGCCGCGTGAGGCGAGCGCGGCGCCGAGGTGCCAATGTGTCGCCGCCGAATCTGGCGCGAGTCGCAGTGCCTCGCGAAACTCGACGATCGCCTTCTCGAGATCGCCATTCGAGGCATACGTCAGCCCGAGCAAGTTGTGGAGCTCCGCCGACTCGGGGACGATGGCGCCGAGGTAAGCGCTGCCGGCAATGGTCCGTCCCGCACGAGTGGCGAGCGAGCGTGCGTTCGCGACGTCGTGCGGGGCGGCCGTGTATGCGAGATTGAGGAGCTCGAGATACGTGTCGAGACCTTCAACCAGCGGCTTGCCGTCCAGGAAGCAGCGCGGGCACCAGTCGGTAATCCGGCTGACGTCGACGAGCGAGGCCGGCACGGCATCGCCGGCGTGCAGCAGGGATACGACGCCGTATTCCTGGATCGGGCGGTCGTCGGTGACGGGCGGCGCGTCGCGCGTCGCCTCGGCGAGCATCCCCGCGGACCCGATGAACGTGCCCACGATCTCTGGCGCGGTTCCAAGATCGAGGCGGTGAAGGTCCGCGCGGACCTGCGGCGCACGCGCGAGCGCGGCGTCCACGCGTGCGGGATCGATCTCGATCCGCGTGTCGTTGGCGCCGAGCAGCAGCAGATCGCCGCCGGCGCCGGAGAGGAGCACCGCCTGCGGAAAGACATCGATGAACGATCGAATCATCGCCACTGTCGTTGCCGCCGGAACCTGGTACGCGGGAAGCCATTGACTCAGGTATCCCTTCGGCTTCAGGCGGGTGCGCGCCAGCGCGTAGAACTCGCGCGAATACAGTGCGGCCACGCCTGCGTAGGCAATCGGTGGTGGTTCGAGCGTGATCAGGTCGTAGGTGGCCGCCGGCTGCATATGCAAGTGATGGCGGCCGTCGTTCACATAGACGGTGACGCGCGCGTCGCGCAGCACGTCTCGGTGGACGTCGCTGAAGTAGCCCGCGTGCTCCAGGATCGCCTTCGAGAGGTCTGCGACGTCGACGCGGACGACGGACGGGTGAAGCGTTGCGGCGTGCGTCGTGTTGCCGACTCCGAAGCCTATGACCAGCACCGACTCCGGGCGATCCATCGACAGCAGCGGGATGTGCGCCAAGGCGCGCATGTAGCGCTGCGCCAGACGTCGCGTGGATGACATCTCGTGTCCGTTGGTGAAGAGGCGTCGTCCCTCGCCGGGAATCTCCGTGACGGCGATCACTTCGAGGAGCCCTTCGCTCACCAAGATCTGCCGCTCGCCGGCGGCGAGCCGAGGCAGTGCCCGATCCATGACGTGAGTGGCGGGGAGGAGCAGCCACACTGCCAGCGCAGACGGCGCGATGAGCATCGATCCGGCGAGCGCCTTCGACGGCCGGGTCACCAGCGCGAGGGGCACGATCGCCAGCGCCGCGGCCAGCATCAGGATCGTCGTGCTGCGCTGAACGCCGAACATCGGCAGCAGCACGAAACCGGAGCCGACGCTCCCGCACACGGCGCCGAGCGTGTTCGACAGATACAACACGCCAGCGCGCAGGCCGACCGAGCGCTCCGCGTGCTGCACCATGGCGTTCGCGAGCGGAAAACTGAAGCCCATGAGCAGCGCAGGTATCGCAACCTCCAGCAGGATCGGCTTCGCGTTGAACCAGATCTCAGTCAGCCGGGGCATCGGCCCGGCCTCGGTTGCCAGCCGCGCGTCGATCGTGGTTGCATCCGCCGCCGCGAGCCCGATCAACGCGAACGCGACGAAGAGCGCCTGCGTGATCATCAGACACACGCCAGGCCGTCGTATCCGTCGATCGAGAACGCCTCCGAGGAAGGCACCTGCTCCGATGCCGATCAGGATGACGGCCAGCAGGAGTGCGAAGACCGCACGGAATCCGCCAAGCAGGATCGAAAAGTGCCGGAACCACACGATCTCCATGCCCATGGCCGCGAAGCCGGACAGGGCGAGCGCGATCGCCGTGAGTGCGACTCTGGGATCGGCCCTTCGACCCTTCGACAAGCTCAGGGTCGTCCCGAGCAAAGTCGAGGGACGACTATCGCTCAGGGCGTCCCGAGCAACGTCGAGGGACGGGACTCGGGATTCGGGAACAGCGACTCCGGACTCGGGGCTCGCCGCGGCCTTTCTCGCCGCCGACTTTGAGGAGCGAGTCCGGCGCTTCGAATCCAGGATCTCGAATCCTGAATCCCGAGTCGAGAGGTACCACGCGCCTACGCCCGCACACACGTTGCACGCCACCGCCGCAAGCTGAGCGCCCGAAAGCCCGATGTTGGGCACGAGCGCGAAATCCGTCACGAGACACGCCGCCGCTGCGCCGGCGGTGTTGACGGCGTACAGCGTCGCGATTTGCCAGCCGGCTGCATCGAGATTCCGGCGAACGAGATGGCGGATGAGCAGCGTCAGCGTGCCGCCCATGAGCAGTGTGATCGGCGTGAGCAGCGCGACGGCCATGCCGGCACGAGCCAGATAGGAGCCGACTGACAGGACGTTCCAGCCTGACTCATCGCGCACGTATGAGGAAGCGAGCGCGGACACCTCATCGAGGCGCGGCAACAGCGCAGCGATGATGAGTCCCATCACGGCGATTGCGAGCTCGAACCACGCATAGGCGCGCAGCAGCGATCCTGGCGCCACTGCGTAGCGTCGATCGGCCCACCGGCCGGCAACGAGGCCGCCCACGCCGAGTCCCAGCATGAACACCGCGACGACCAGCGATGCCGAGTAGATCGTGTTGCCGAAGACCCGGCCGAACAGACGCACCCATGCGACCTGATAGATCAGGGCGCTGAGGCCGGACAGAAAGAAGAGGACGTGGATCACGAGAAGGGGCCGGGGAGGATCATCTCCCACCCGGCCCCGCCACGTGTTCAATGGTATGCCCTTCCTAGATCACTACCGGCCGCTCCGTTGTCGCGGCCGGGACATCGCAGTCGAAGGCTGGTTGTGACTGGTACTCCTTCCGCCTATACGGACCACTAAAAGTTCACTCGGAACCCGAGCTGGACCGCGCGGTACTGCGCCGAGGTTCGCTGCAGGTAGTTCGCGCTGCTCTGCTGGGTGGTGATACCCCAATTCGGCCGGTTGAACACGTTGAACGCTTCGCCGATGAGATCGATGCTCGCGCGATTGCCCAGCGGAAGCCGCTGCTGCAGGCGCACGTCCGTCTTGTTCTGCGCCGGCTGGATGTAGTCGTTGCGCGGGACGATCGTGCCGTCGGGACGCAGCCGTGCGCTGCCGCCGGCGCCGAGGCCGCGCTGGTCGCCACCGTAGGTCGTGGCGCTGCGGATGCCGGCGCCCAAATAGTGGAGCCCGCTCACCTGGAACCCTTTGCCGACTTCCCAGATGCCGCTGAACACGGCGCGGTGCCGCTGATCGGTGTCCGCGAGCGTGTATTCGTTGCCGAGATCCGGTGCCACCGCGAACGGCACGATTGCGAGGCCGCTGAACGGCTGGTTCGACGCATCTTTGAACCACGACAGTGTGTAGGTGCCCGACGCCTGCCAGTGCCGGCTCATTCGCTTGTTGAAACTCGTCTGCAGGCCGTGATATCCGGAACGCGTGTTGTGCGGAATCATCGAGATGATTCCGTACTGGGGGTACGGAAGAAGCGCCCGGTTGCTGAATGGATAGTTCGCGCCGGTCGCAGGGTTGAAGGAGAGATTGACGTTGTCGAGCGTGTCCTTCTCCGATCGGCCCTGCGAGTAGACGTAATCCGCTTCGACCGACATCGTGTCAGCGAACTGTCGCTGAACGCCCAGCGACGTCTGCCAGGTTCGCGCCTGCTTCATGTACTCAGTCGGCGCCGGCATCTCCTGATACGTATTCAGGAGGCAGGGTGCGGCGCCTGCGAAGTTATTCGACTGCCATGCGGCAAATGCCGCGGCCTGGTTCGGGGAATTGCAGAACAACGACTGCGCCTGATCGAAGGTTGGCAGCGGCTGTCCGTTCAGCGGATTGGTAGCGAAGTCGGCGCGCCCATCATAGAAGTACTGCGGCCGTGCCAGCTGCGCGTTGTAGTACGGCCAGAACGCGTCAATCGTGAGAGCATCCGCGTAATACAGCCCGGTCCCGCCGCGAACGATCGTGCGTTCGTTCCACTGGTAGGCGAAGCCCAGTCGCGGCTGGATGTTGTTCGCGTCGTTCGGGCGCCCCGGAGAATAGAACGGCTGGACACCCACCTCGTTCGCCCATGAGTTGAAGCTGATGTCGTACCGCAGGCCAAGATTCAGCGTCAGCCGACTGCCGATGCGCCAGTCGTCCTGCACCCACCCGCCCACTTTGGGCTGACCGTACTCCAGCGGGAACGTGCCGACGCCGATCGTGTAACTGCGGACAAACGGCGAGAGCAGATTCAGGTTCCACGAGTCGACGTTGAACGGGTCGGGGAATATCTGGGCGAGGAGCGCAGCGGCGTTTGGTGTCGTCGAGACGTTCAAGTTCCTGGCGTCGATCTCGCCGCCACAGCGATTGCAGTTCTCGCTGTCCTCGTAGTGACGGACGAATTCGAAGCCGGCCTTCATGTCGTGCCGGCCGCGGGCATCGAAGGAGTACATGAAGTCATCGCGCACAAACGACACGCGCTGATCGCGATGGCGTGGATAGTTGGCGTTGCCGGCAATCGAGAAGCCAGTGAGCGTGATACGAGGATGGCCGTTGGTCACGCGCGGCGCCTGCCAGTGCTTCGACCACTCGGTGAGGAGTTCGTTGCGGAATCCGAAGTGGCTGTATCCGCCTTTGAGTTCGTTCAGCATCCGATTGCTGAGCACCTGTGTCAACTGGCCCAGGTACTCCTCATTGCGCTCGTCCGTGGTGCCCGTCTGCGCCGGATGGCTGTTGGAGGCGCCGGGGCCGAACGGCTCCCAGCTCTTGTGCTTGGACAGCTTGCCCATCACGCGCATATTCGGGGACAACTGATAGTCGAGGCGCGCACCACCAAGCTTTCGCGTGCTCGTGCCGCTCAGCTCGACGTTGAACGTCGGGTACGGCGTGTTCCAGATGCTGCTCTGCGGCGCACGCTCGTACTCGAAGTTGCCGAAGTAGTGCAGCTTGTTGGTGATGATAGGTCCACCGACGGCCGTGCTGTACTGCTGGTTCTTGATCGGGACGACGCGCGGCGGAAGTAGGCTGGGGTCTGGCGAGTTGAAGCTGCTGTCACGGAAGTTGGATCGGAAGACACCTGACAGGTTGTTGGTGCCAGACTTGGTGATCGCGTTCACCTGCACACCAGACGATCTTCCCTGGGTCGCATCGAACCGGTTCGAGACGAACTGGAACTCGGCGATCGAGTCCTGGCTGTATCGCGGCTGGTTCCCGGCGCCGAGCTCCGACGAGATCTGTTGTCCGTCGAGGTTGAGCTGGAACTCACGCGCCTCGCCGCCGTTCCGATCCGGAAGCGGCGCTGAAGCGTTGGTCGAGGACGTGCGGCTTCCAGGCGCCAGCAGCGCCAGGCCCATCCAGTTGCGTCCGGCGACCGGCAACTCCTTGACCTGCGTTGGATCGACGTTGCCTCCCAGACTGGACGACGAGATGTCTATGAGCGACGCAACCGCCGTGACGGTGACCGTCTCAGCGGCCGTCGCCTCCAGCATCGGCAGATTGACGGTGACGATCTCGCCGACGAGCAGCTGCAGTCCCTCGCGCGTGACCGCTCTGAATCCCTGCAGCTCCGCTCTCAGCCGGTACACGCCGGCGCGAGCGTTGACGCGATAGACGCCGCGCTCGTCGGTGACGGCCACGAATGTGTTCCCCGTGGCCGTGTTCACGGCCGTAATCGTGACGCCAGTGAGGACGCCCCCCGTGCTGTCGGTCACCGTCCCGCTCAGGACTGCTTCCTGCGCGGACGCTATGAGGGGAACTGT
>Ga0207428_10000949_pt1 | contig 32236 bp, 20 predicted proteins | sample RhiMethybrSRZTD1_FD_187600 | JGI IMG/M metagenome (GOLD analysis project Ga0207428, IMG submission 187600) | Populus rhizosphere microbial communities from Tennessee, USA - Rhizosphere MetaG P. TD hybrid SRZTD1 (SPAdes) (version 3) | ecosystem: Host-associated > Plants > Roots > Rhizosphere >...
CCGAATGGAATGCCACTGCGCACCCGTTTCGATGGTCCCCAGCCTCCTTCGCCAAGGTTCTCGCCAAAGTCGAGACCTCGGTCCCAGTCGCGGCGTGACAGGACACTCACTTCCGGGACGCTGTACTAAGTCCACCACATCCACTCCCTCACCTCTCCTCCACCACCACCCGCACCTCGTCTCCATTCGCTTTCACTTCCGGAACGTACATCGCCTGGCCCAGCAGCGGTAAGGCGTGGAAGGAGCCGGGCGTCTCGGCGCGCAGCGTGTAACGCACTTCCCACACTCCTTGGGCCAGGTGGTCGATGAACATGGCCACTTTGCGGTCGCGGTGTTCCTGGTAGACGTAGGTCGTGGCGTTGGTCTTCTGCTGCGTGGCCCAGAGGGGCTGGCCGCTTTGCAGCGCTACCGCTTCGAAGCCGGCCGGTTTGAGGTCTTCGAAGAGGAGGTAGCTGTAGTCGTTCTTGGCGTCGACCGTGACCACCACTTCCAATCGCTCGCCGCTGATGATCGACTCGCCGTCGCGCAGCGGGACTTTGTCGTAGAGGACACCTTTGAGCAGCGTCAGGCGCGGTTTGAGGCGGTAGTAGTCGCGGCGGACGTAGATCTCGTTGCCTGCCGCTTTGACCGGTTCTTCGAGCGATACGAATCTTGCCTCGGCGGCGAAGTAGAGCGGCGCCGTGCCGCTGGTGCGGCGGATGCGGATCTCCTGCGTGGTCTCCTTGAGCGCCGCGGCGTCGACGGAGAAGCGGCTCGGCGCGCGCAGGACGTCGGCGGCGCTGAGTTTCTTCGTGGCCACGACCCGGCCGTTCACGGTCAATTCGTACGCCACGTCGCCGCGCAGCTCTCCGCTGCGCTCGAGGTAGTCGTTGAGGGCCAGCAGCGAGACGGCGGTGTCGCGCGTGTTGTTCCATTGCGCGCCGCGGCGGTTCTTCACCAGCCAGTTCATCGTGGGCTCGACGAGAGCGTGCTTCGGCTCGATCGTCACCAGCGCGCGCAGCACGAACGCCGTCGTTTCCACCGGTCCCTCGTACCAGCGCCACCAGAAGCGCTGCGACGAGCCCCAGTGCGCCGTGGCCATCGACTCCGCTTCCTCATCGACAGCGCGGTCGCGCTGGACACCATCTTCCAGGTTGCGCACCAGGATGGCCGCCCGCTCGGTGTCGCCGTAGCGATGCGCCGTCAGCGCCAGCAGCGCCCGCGCATACGCGGTCAGCCGCTCGCGATGCTCCCACACGCCGTCATAGGCCACCCGTTCCGCCCCGGTGGGCTTCGTGGCCACCGCCGACTGCGACGTCGAGCCACGCCACGAAGAGATTGCATGGAGCATCCACGCCTGCTCGTGCCAGTTATTGCGGTTCTCGACGAGACGGCCGGTGAGCCACGACGCGGCGCGGTCGATGGCGGAGGATCGCACCGATAGCCCTGCCTCGCGTGCCAGGCTGAAGCCCCACAGCACATAGGCGGTCATGAAGTCGTCGCTCGAGCCGTCCTTCCACCAGCCCCAGCCGCCATCGCTGTGCTGCATGTCGTACAACCGGGCCATGCCGGCGGCCGTGACGGCGTCGAGCTTCTTCTTCGGCAGACGCTCGTTCGGGTCGAGTCCGAGCTTCTCCAGCGTCCGGGCCACGATCACGGCCGGCAGGAAGCGGCTCATCGTCTGCTCCGTGCAGCCGTACGGGAACTCGACCAGGTACGGCAAGGCGTCGAGCATCGTGGCCGCCAGGCTCGGCGCGATCTGGATCGTCAGATCCGTCGCCCGGCGCTCGCGCGGGAGCTCGAGACGGACCACCGCTTCGTTGCCGCGGATCTTTCCGGAGCGCGCGATCAGCTTGTCGATGCCGTGCTCGTAGACAACGAACGCTCTCTCCATGGCGTCGCCCAGCTGGGCGTTGCGCGCGGTCACACGCAGCTTCACCTCGCCGGCACCCACCGCGCTCACCGTCCAATCCGCACGCGCTTCCGCATGCGGCTCGACGCGCAGCGTCTTCTCCGCCGGCGCTTCCAGCACCTTCAAGCCGTTCCCTTCGATCTCCAGCGACGGCGTGACCGTGATCGCTTCATTCGTGTTGTTGTTGACGACCCCCGACACGGTGGCGCGATCGCCGGCCACGAAGAAGCGCGGCGCCTGCAGCCGCACCAGGAGAGGCAGGTTCGTACGCGTCGTCGACGTGCCGATGCCGAACGAGGAACCGGTCGTCGCCGCCCGCGCCGTGGCCCGCCACGTGGTCAAGGCCTCGGGGAACTTGACGCTGACAGTGGCCGTGCCATTCGCATCCGTCACCACGTCCGGCTTCCAGAGCGCCGTGGAACGGAAATCGCTGCGCACCTGCACATCGATCGCGCCGGAAGAGTCGGCACCGCCATCCTTTTTTTCCTTGGCCAACTCGAAGCGACCCGGCATCGGCGCCGCTTGAGGAGGTGGAGGAACTCCCTCCTCCGACACCGCCGGCGCATTCGCCGTGACCATAAAGCTGCGACTGGTGGGGAGCGCCTGGATTTGATCGGCCATGACTCCACCCACCATGCCGCCCACCACTCCGCCGGGCACGCCGCCTTCGACGCCGCCTTCGACTCCGTACTCGACTCCTTCGCCCTCGGTCGTTTCCGGCTTGTCTTCGATCATCCGGTATTGCTGCGAGTGCACCCCAGCCGTCACGTGCACGCGTTGCTGATGCATCTCGTTGAAGAAGAACTGCCGCGGGTCGCCGGCCGGATCCTTCTGGATGGCCGTGACCGCCTCGTCGGAGAGCGACACCGCCACTTCCGCCGGCACCGGGTTCCCGTCGGCGTCGCGCGTGGTAATGGTCAGCTTCCCGTCCTGCCTCGGCTCGTAGTCCGTGCGGTCCGGTTTCACGTCGACGGTGATGAAGTGCTCGACCGGCGGCACGACGACACGCTCGGTGTCGGTGTCCAGCTGCCGATCGAACACGGACGACGCGGTCAGGAAAAAGTCCGGCGTGTAGCGGTCGTCGACCGGCAGCTGCACGAGCTTCACGGTGCCGTCGAGATGCAGGATGCGCGATTCCAGGATCGTGTCGGCCGAGGCGCTGAGCATCACCCAGCGTCCGCTGGCCGGCGTCACCACCAGCACGTTGGCCGTTTCGCCGGCGCGCATGCTTTCCTTGTCGACGATCAGATCGACGCCGCCGGCGTGGTAGTAGCCGATGTCGGTCGTGGTGCGGTCCGCCACCCACACCGTCGTCTCCGCGCTCACGATGTCGCGCGCGCGCGTGCCTTCGCCGTCTGTGCTCGTCCACTTCACGGCGTAATAGCCAGCCGTTTTCGGGGTAAACGTCAGCGTGGCCTCTCCCTCGGCGTCGGTGTCGAGTTTGGTGGTCAGCACGTTTTCTTCGATGTAGGCGCGCTCCTTCCAGCGGCGTTTCGTCACGACAACGGTTCCGGTGGTGCGCACCGGTTTGTCGTTGGCGTCGATGGCCTTGAACTTCACGTTCACGCGCTCGCCGGGACGATGGAGGTAGTGCTCCGGGTACGCCATCACCGAGTAGCGCTGCCGCGTCACGCGTACCTGGCCCTCGCCGCGCACCTCGCGGCGGGACGCATCGACCACGCGCGCCTCAATGCGATAGGTCGTGTCGGTGCCGTCGCGCGGCGTGTCGATCTTCAGCACGGCGTGGCCGTTCGCATCCGTGCGCAGCGTCTCGCGCGTCATCACGGCATCGGGCTGCGGCCGGCCCCAATCCGGCCAGTACCAGTCGTAGACGCGCCACGGATACCAGTAGCGGACAAACCGCTGCTGATAGACGACCGCCTCCACTTCCGCATTGGCCACCGGCCCGCCGAAGTAGTAGTTCGCGTCGATGCTGGCCTCGATCGTGTCGCCGAGGCGGTACTGCGTGCCTTCGGGTGTGGAGACCGTCACCGCGAACTCCGGCAGCTTGTACTCCTCGAGGCGGAACAGCTCCGCCTGTCCCACGTTCCGGTTGGCCGACTGGAAACGGATCGTGTACGCGCCCAGCGCCATCGATGACGTCAGCGGAAGATCGGACCAGAAACTGCCGAAGGCGTTGAGCTTCGCCGTGCCGCTGCTGACCTTTTCGTTGCGCGGGCTGTAGATCTCGTACTGCAGCGACTCCCCGTCCGGCGTCCGCCAGCGGTTGTCGTCGCGCACGCGCGCCAGGATCTTCCACTGCACGGTCTCATCGGGACGGTAGGCCGGGCGGTCGGTGAAGGCGTACACGCGCCACTGGTTCTGTTCCGCGCGAGTCGGTCCGTACGCCCACGTGGAGTGGTAGGCCTGCCGCGATCCGGCCGACGCCGTCACCAGCAGCGATCCGCCCGTACTCGTAGCCAGCTCGGCGAGGCCTTCGGCATTGGTCTTTCCGCGCACCTCGGCGGTGGCCCATCTGCCATTGAAATACGCGCCGTTCGTGACCCGCACCTGCGCGCCGGGGATCGGCTCGCCGGTCTCGACGTCGGAGACCAGGATGTGCAGACTCCCGCCCGCCGAGTGCATGAGGATGTGCGCGTCCGTGACCATCATCAGCGTGCGCCCGAGCGCCTTGCCGCTGCGCGCGGTCAGGAGGTACGCGCCCACCGGCAGCCGCGGTGTGACGCGGATCGTCTCGCGGCCCGGCCGATGGTCGCCGGCATCATTCGTCTCGTAGGTCCAGCGCCGCTCCACCGGCTTGCCTTCGACGGCGATCGTCTCGACCCAGTTCTTGTCATTTTCCCACTGCGCATCGCGCGTCAGATCGACCTTGTAGACCGTCAGCTCGACCCGTTTGGCGTTCCGCCATCCGAGGAGAATCTCCTGCTCGGACTCGGGCAGGAACGTCTGCGGCGAGCCCACGTCGACCGAGGTGGCGGTGATCTCGGCGATGGCCTTCTCGGCATCGTCGACGAACTCGCTCTCGGACTTCGCAAACTCGGCGACGAGCCGGCGGTACAGCTCGAGCGCCTTGGGATAGTCGCTGAGGTTCGCGGCCCACTGATAGAGCGCGTCGTCGTACCAATCGGTCTTGTTCCTGGCGCGCACGATCTCCTCGAAGAGCTCGAGGGCGCGCTCGACGCTGACCGGCGTCCGCTCGGCGGCCAGCTGCGTCGCCAGGAGGTATTGCGCATGCGCGCGGTCCTGCGGCGTCTCGGCGATCTTCACGGCATTCACCAGCACCTGGCGGGCGATGGCGTTGTTGTACGGATGCTCCGCCATCCGCCACACGATCGCCAGATAGCGCCGGCGCGCGCGCGGCAGGTCGTCGCTTCCCGCCCACCAGTCGAGCGCGGCGTTGTACGCGCCCTGCGCCTGGTACGGATTCATGATCTGGGGGTGCGTGGCGTAGTAGTCGCCGAGCGACTCGTTGGCCTCGGCGGAGATCCAGTCGCCGGCCTTCGCCAATTCCTCGAGAGCCTGACGCCCCGCCTCGCGCTTGCTTGGATCGCGATCGGCACTGGCGGCGTCCGCGCGCCAGGCCGTATCAGCGATGCGGAACTTCACCCAGCGCGTTTCCTCGTCGCTGAGCTTCAGCTTCTTCGCTTCTTCATAGAGCGCATTGGCTCGAGAGAACGACTTCTCGGCGTAATGCTTCTCCGCCTCGGCACGGATGGCGTCGTACGCCCTCCCGCTCTCCTGCGGCGGCACAGCCCCCGCGGCAGCAAGCAATCCGATGACGGCGACGACGGCGAGAACTGAGATCTTCCGCAGCATGGTGGACATTAGACGGCGAATGCGCGGGAAAAAGAACCCGGGGGGCTTGGTAATATCCGCCCCACTGTTCCGATCTGTTCGCGTTCCGCCGGCCGCCCATGGGATAAGAGGTAGTGGATCGACGCATGGCCTATTGGCGGATCCGCAGACTTCTCGCGCTCAATGACACCCGCCTGTCCGCGTTCCTCGAAGCGAATGACGAGGAGAGCAGACATCGAGAGCTGGAGCGGATTCTGGAGGAGCATGTCCGGCCGATCGCGCGCAGCTCCCTCACGGATCAACGCCGGCGAGAATGCCAGATTGCAGCTCAGGACGTAGACGATCTCGTCTCGCAGATCACGTTGCGGATGATCCGAAAGCTTCGTGCCGCACTGGTCATGGAGGAAGAGAGCGTTCAGAACCTCGAGGCTTACGTCGTGACTCTGACACGCAACGTCATGCGGGACCTGCTCCGCCAACGTTCGCCCGGGCGCATGCGTGTGCGCAGCCGGCTTCGTTACCTGCTGACGCACGATGAGCGTCTCGCGCTCTGGAACTACGACGGAGTGGCATGTGCTGGACTGGCCAGTCAGGCAGGCGGCGCCGCACGCGACCTCAATCCTTTGCTGATCGAAACAGTGATGGCAAAGTTGCCGGCAGCACCGAATCGGGCCTGCGAGGCCGCGATTTCGCTCTGCAGGTCCCTGGGGCCGATCCCCTTTCCCCGGCTCATCGCTGTATTCATGCAGCTGTGGAACATTCGCGACGATGTTCGCGACGACGCCGGCCAGCCCGATCCCGAACAGGTCGCAGCGGGCGTAAACGGGCGTGGGATCGAGCCGGGAAGCCGTTTCGACTGGAACCAATACCTCACCATCTTATGGAGCGAAGTCCGACAGCTCCCGCCTCGCCAGCAATCCGCGCTACTGCTGAATCTCCGCGCGCCCGGCTGCGAAAATGCAGTGGCGCTCTTCATCGCTGCCGGAGTGGCCTGCTTCGATGAGATCGCCGAGGCGCTGGGCATGACCACCGAGCAACTCACCGAAACCTGGGACGAGCTCCCTGTCGATGACCTGACCATCGCCTCGACCCTCGGGCTCACGCGGCAGCAGGTGATCAATCTGAGAAAGTCTGCTCGCGAGCGACTGACGCGCCGCATGGCGGTGCACTCGCGCCCGGATCTATGACTCCGACCCGTGAAGGACTGCTATGGATCATCTCGATACATCGGACTTCCAACATCTCCGTCACGGCACAGCGAGTGCCTCGGAGGTGCAACGGTTCGGAGCTCATTTTCGGGCGTGCGCCGCGTGCGCTGAACGAGCGCGATTCGTCTTCGAGGCGGACGCGCAAGCGCTCGCCGAGACATTCGCGAACGACAGTGTCGACGAGATGCTCCATCCTGAAGAAGATGAGCTGGCGAGTCTCGTCGACGGAACGCTGGACGCGGAACGGCGCTCCGCCGTCGAGCGGCATCTGGCCGTCTGCACTGCATGCCACGACGAAGTCGAAGACGTTCGCGCCTTTGCGCGCGCCATTCCAGCCCGCCGTCAGGGATCACGCGTTGCGGTCTGGACTGCGGCCGCGACTGTGGTGGCCGTTACGCTTCTGATCGTGAAGGACGACCGGCCCACGCCAACAGCGTCACAGCACGCTGCCCTTCCGAACCCGGGACCTCCCGTTTCGGCCCCCACCACGACGATGGCGGGATCGCCCCCTTCATCAGGAGAAACGGCACCCCGTTCACGAAAACGTGAGTGGCAGACACTCGTCGATGATGCGCTGCGGACGGGCCGGCTTCCCCTCAACGACGAAGTACGCCGGTTCTCCGCCGGCGACACCTATCGCGGATCCAATGAGGATCAAGGTGACGCTGTTCATCCCGCCGGGACGGCAGTCGCCGAGCGGCAACCAACGTTCGAGTGGCCGGCTACCGATGGCGCTCGTTACGAGGTCACCATCGTGCGGTCGAACGGAGAAGTCGTGGAGAACAGCGGGACACTGACGAAACCTCACTGGCAGCCGCCGGCTCCCTTGTCACGCGGCCAGGTTTATCGATGGCAGGTGCGGGTGCAAACCGAGAACGACACACGGATCCTTCCGGCGCCAACTGCCCCACCCGCGCTCATCCGCATTCTCGACGATGCGGAAGCCGCGGAGTTGGCCGAGGCCCGTCGCGTACACGGGGATGACCACCTTCTCCTGGCCATGCTCAATGCGCGCGCCGGAGTGATCGCCGAAACGCGGCATCAGCTCGAACAGTACGCGCGCACAGAGAAGAGGATTGCGCAGAGCTTTCTCGGTCAGCTTCCGCACTAGAGAAGGTTCTCGATAATCGCACAGGCAGTCGTTGATGAATATGGCGAAATAGCATATTCTCGAACTATGCCTCGCATCTCGCTGAGTCTTTTCCTTCTCGCTTCCGGGGCTGGGTTCTTTCCGCTTGCGATGCAGGGACAGTCATCGACGTTCGACGTATCAGGCCTGGCGCTGCGTTTGATCACCGGCTATTACAGCGGGGACACCGAGGGATTGCGGGAGATCTGGAACGCCGACAGTGAGGCGCTCAGCGCATTCCAGCGGGAAGCCGCGACTGTTGCACGTGTGCATTGCGCGAATGTCCGTGGGATTCGCCTGGTCGGTCAGAGCCCTGATCAGAGCATGGATCGGGACGAACTGATTGCCATCGTCGATGTGGGCATCGAGCAGACGAAAACCGAGTCCTCCAATGAATCAACCGTGCGCATCGTCCGTTGGAGGATCGTCCTCGATCGCGGAGCACGGAAGGTGACCAGTGCCGGTACCTGGGGCGAGCATGCGGCCAGGGCGTTTGTCGAGTTACCCGCTTCGGAGCGACGCGCATACCTGCAGCGTCATGGGGAGTGGATCGATCATTCGTTCGTGCGGACCCTGATCGCCAGAGGTACCGAGCATGAACAGGCGGGCGATTTCGCGAATGCCGAGGAGCTGATTCAGTTCGCTCATGAGGAAACCACTAGCCTAGGCTGGCTCGCCGGTGAGGCGCGCGCAATTTCCGCACAAGCGCGGATCCTGTTTCGGCGCGGCGATTCGAATCGTGCCGTGAGTGAAGCGAAGCGGGCCTATGCGCTGGCTGAGCTTTCGGACGATCCCGATGCGCAAGTGATCACCGCGTTCAATCTGGGTTGGATCGAGGAGGATCTCGGACACAGCGATGAGGCATTGGCCATCACCCGGAAGGCGATGGCTCTCAAAGACGCCACTGTCGAAACGACCTCCGTCTCCCGTCTGCTTGCCAACATGGTCTTGTCCTATCTCCGGAGAGGCGATGAAGTTTCAGCGATGGCCTGCATTCGCGAGCAGGAGCGCCTGACGCGCCTCAGCGGCGATCCGTGGGGTGAGGCGCGCCTGAATTTCGGGCTGGCCACTCTCCGATACGTCCAAGGCGATTTGGCGCTCGCGGTCCGCGCGTCGCGCATGGCCACCGACTTCTTCGCAGCGCTGAAAATGGATCAGATCGTCGTGGACGGACTGTCACAGCAGGCGAACATCCTGATGGACGGCGGCTCGTATGCCGAAGCGCTCGAGGTGCTCGACCGCGCGTGTAAGCTGGCGCGAACCACCGGGGACCTTGCCGGCGAAAGCCGTTGCCAGGCAGTGCGGGCCCTGATCGCTCTGCAGATGACACCGGCACCCGGCGACGCCGAGATCGAGCGCCTGAGCGAGGTGGCGCTGGGCCAGGAAGAACAGTTCGGCACGTTCCTCGTGCTGCTGGCAGAGCTGCGGTTGCGCCAGCACCGGTTCGCCGACGTCATCGACATCGTGGCCCGCATCCAAAAACGCCGGGAGGAGGGAGCGTTCCAGGGGCCCGATCCGGCGACCCTCCTGTCCCTCGAGGCCAGGGCCCGCCGGTCATTAGGGCAGATCGACGAGGCCATCGCCTGCCTTGGCCGTGGAGCAACGGCCCTGGAGGCTCTCCGTTTGTCTCCCGCCGGAAGCGAGAGACAGGAGTGGCTGGCATTCCGGGAGGCGGCCAAGATCTATGACCAGCTGGGGGTGCTGCTGATCGAAAAGGGCGAGCTGTTCGAGGCCTTCTTGACGGTCGAGCGCGGCCGCGCGCGGACGTTGCTCAAGCTCGCGGCCAGTCCTCGGGGATGGCTGCCCGCGGATCTGGCCGTTTCGGAACGTGAATCCGTGACGCGCATCGAGAGCCGCATCACGGAGTTGAACGCGGAGATTGCGCAGGCACCCGCCGATCGGCGGCCCCTCCTCTCGCAGCGTCTCGATGAAGCCCGCAATGAGCTCGAGGAATTGAGAGCCCGCATCTTCTCCGATCGGCGCGGGGCGGAACGGCCGGCCCGTTTCGTTCCGGAGATCTCCAGAGAGACTTTGAGCTCACTGCCTCCGGATCTGACGTTCATCGAATACGTCCAGGCCTTCGATGACATCTACGCCCTGACGCTTCGCAACGTGGGCGGCACACCTCGAGTGACGGCGAAGAGACTGGGGTCGAAAGAGATCATCACCGCGGCGGTCAGTGAACTGAACGCCCGGATCGCCAGCCACGATCTGAGGTATCGGGCGTCGGGACGGCGGGGGTACGACCTGCTGCTCGCCCCGCTCGCCGATGAGTTTCGCTCCGCGGCGACGCTTTGTCTGGTTCCAACCGGCGAGCTCTGGACTGTTCCGTTCGCCGCATTGGTCGACGAAGAGGGACGGTATGTCGCCACACGACACGCCGTCTTGTATGAACCGGCAGTAGGAGTGTTTGTGCACCTCCGCCGCCGGCCGCGGGGAAGCAATCCCAGAGTCATGTTTGCGGTGGGAAATCCCGCCACCGAGAAGGGAGTGTCCGAGACATTGGCCGCGGCGTATCGCTCCGTGACTCTCGCACCGCTTCCTGACGCCGCACGCGAGGCTGACACCATCGCCAGGCTGTATCGAGGCCGCTCGATCGCCGTCACGGGACCCGAGGCAACGGAAGACGTCGTCCGGAAAAACGTCGAAGGCTTCGACATTTTGCATTATGCCGTTCACGCCATCCTCGATGATCGCAATCCCATGTACTCGCGCCTTGTTTTCGCCAAGTCTTCCCATGGGACGGATGACGGATTCCTGGAGGCCCGTGAAGTCATGGACCTCTCGACGAAAGCAAACATGGTCGTACTGTCGGCTTGCGATACGGCCCGTGGAAAGCACGAGGCGGGAGAGGGCCTGATCGGACTGTCGTGGGCTTTCCTCGCAGCCGGCAGCCGCGCCATCGTGGCCACCAAGTGGAAGGCGGAATCGCAGGCCACTGCCCGCTTGATGGTCGATTTTCACCGGGCGATCGCGCAGGGAGAGTCACCCGAACGCGCCCTGCGGAAGGCACAGGTCAGTCTCATGCGCGACCCTCGTTATTCGGATCCTTTCTACTGGGCCCCCTTCATGCTGATGGGTGCCCCGTAGTCCGACAAGACGCCGCTCGTCACGAGCGGCGTCCTGTCGGTTCCAGCGAGGCTGTGGTTCAGGGATTCGGCTGCGTGAAGGACATGTCCCCCGATTTGGTCTTGTAGATTAATCCGTTGAATGAGAGGTTTGCCACGACGTGCCACTTCCAGTTCCCCGCGGGCTGTGGGCCGGCGATGAACGTCGTGCACTCGTTGCTGCTGTTTGGTACGTTGCTGCCGTTGTCGTGGCACGGCATGTCGCCGCGCGCCAGCGTGAATTCCGCGGGCTCGCTACTTCCGAACGACCAGTACTTGTACCAGACCTCGTACGTGATGGCGTGCGGGTTCCGATCGATGTCGCGGCCGCTCTTCCACCGTACCGTGTAGGAGTTCCCCACGTTCGTACCGGTGGGATAAACAGGCGTGGGATCGAGCGGTCGCGGCGCCATGTCGACCTGAATGCCGTGGCTGCCCGGCGGGCCGACCCAAATGTTTCTCACAGCCGGAACGGTGTCGCTGCCCCAGTAATCGGCGCCGCTCACGCTCCACGCATAGAGGTCGTAGAGGTAGTAGCCCTCTTCCCAGAAGGCGAAGCGATAGAACAGGAACGCCTGCACCGGTCCACCCCAGGCATCCGTGTAGCCCGAGGTCGTAGTCGTCGTGCAGCCTGCATTCTGGCCTGCAGGACAGATCCTCACGTTGGTATAGCCGGCAGGTTTGCGAAGAAATTGATAGCCGTTGTGGCCGAGCTTATAGACCTCGCCGCAGACGTGTCCGGACGTCGTGTCCCACGGCGACAACCCGTAACAGTACGCATACGCGCGAATGGGAAGAAAAAGAACAACGGTGAAGAAGCCAAGAAACAATGCCTTCGTCTTAGTCAATGGAGGGTCTCCTTTCGTTTTCGAATCAGCGTGGTCGAGGCCTGACGAAGACGGACCCTAACAAGACGGCCGGCGCGCAGCCGGATAGAACGGTGGGAAGGGACGGATATTACCGCCGCGTCAAAGACCCTGATCCGTCTAAGATCCCGGGACGATGATTCCCTGGACGCTGCTCGACCGCGCCTCGCTGCCGAACAGCAGCGACGAGATCCGCCTCTACCAGCGCGGCGATGAATTCGCCATCCGCGTGGCGAACTATGAGCTGATGAACAGCCGCGTGCACGGCTCTGAGGAGGCGCTGGCCGATCTCGCGTTCGCGAAGCTCGACGGCCGCTCGCCGCTGCGCGTGCTGATCGGCGGCCTCGGCCTCGGCTACACGCTCGCTGCGGCGCTGCGCGGGATCGGTGCCAGCGGAGAAGCGGTCGTCGCCGAGCTCGTGCCCGCGGTCGTGACGTGGAACCGCGGACCGCTGGCAGCCCTGGCCGGGCATCCGCTCGACGATTCACGCACGACGGTCGTGGAGGGCGACGTGGCGCGGGTCATCAAAGAGGACCGGTCTCGATTCGACGCCATCCTGCTCGACGTCGACACCGCGCCCCGCGCACTCACGCACGAAGACAACCGCAAGCTCTACGACGCCCCCGGCCTGCGCACGATCCACAACGCCCTTCGCCCGCGCGGAGTGCTGACGATCTGGTCGAGCCTCTCAGATCCGGCGTTCACGAGAAGGCTTCGCGAGGCCGCGTTCGAGGTGGAAGAGGTGCGGGCACGCGCCCGCGGGGAACGGGGGCGGGCGCAGTATGTAGTGTGGGTGGCGCAGCGCAGGGAATGAGGCTTTGGTGGACGGAGTGGACGTTGTGGACTTGGTGGACGATGTGGACGCGGGTGTCCACCAAGTCCACCAAGTCCACAACGTCCACAAAAACTCTCGCCCGAAAACTGGCCTATATTCTCCCCCATGCAACAGCTTTCCGTCTCCCTCTCCCCCGCCCCACGACACGTTCCCCCGTCGTTGAAGGTCGTCAACTTCTTCAACGGCATTGCCCAGATCGGGTGGGCGATCTTCGGCTTCGGGATGATCTTCTTCTGGGCCTTCGTCTCGAACGCCGACTTTTCCTTCGTGAACTTCCGCGGTCCGTACGGCACGGTGGACGGCAAAGTCACGAGGGTCGAGGAAACCGGCGCCTCGGTGAACCGCAGTAAGGTGCGGGCCAATCACTACCAGTACTCGCTGGACGGGAACCTCCACGAAGGCGTGTCGTACAGCACCGGCCAGAGCGTTTCGCCCGAGGAAACCGTCCAGATCGAGTTTGCCCTCAATGATCCATCACGCTCGCGCATCACCGGCCAGCGCCGGGCGTTGTTCGGTCCCGGCGTCAGCTTCGTCAGCATCTTCCCTCTCATCGGACTGGCCATCCTCGTGCCGGCGACCATCTCCGGCATCAGGCGCAACCGGCTGCTCCGCGAAGGACTCCTGGCCAACGGCACGCTGAAGTCGAAGTCGCGCACCAACGTCACCGTCAACAACCGTCCGCTCTACGAGCTGATCTTCGAGTTCACCGCGCGCGACGGACGGCGCCACGAAGCAAAAGCGCGCTCGACCTTCACCGAGCGGCTCGAAGACGAAGAGCAGGAGCCGCTGCTCTACGACCCAAACGATCCCACGCGCGCGTTCGTGCTCGACCAGGCGCCGGCCCGCCCGGAGATCGAACCGAACGGCGATCTCCGCGGCCGCCCCGCCGCCGCCGTGCGCTCGCTCATCCTGCCCGGCCTCGTGATCGCCGCCCATGGCGCGGTTCTTCTCATCAAGATGGGCGTGCTTTCGTAAACTGTCGCGCCATGATCGAACGTACTGAGCACGATGGCATCACCACCCTGCGCCTTGCCCACGGAAAGGCGAGCGCGCTCGACCTCGAACTGGTGGAAGGATTCGCGCGCGTGATTGCTGAGGTCACAGCGTCCGAGGACACGCGCGCCGTCATCCTCACCGGCACCGGCTCGATCTTCTCGGCGGGCGTCGACCTCTTCCGGCTCACCGATGGCGGACGCGAGTACGCAGACCGCTTCGTCCCCGCGCTTTCGCGCATGCTGCTCGAGCTGTTCGCCTTCCCCAAGCCGATCATCATGGCCGTGAACGGGCACGCCATCGCCGGCGGCTGCATCTTCACCCTGGCCGGCGACTATCGTCTGATGGCCGCCGGCAACGGACGCATCGGCATACCCGAGCTGCTCGTCGGTGTGCCGTTTCCGCCGAGCGTCATCGAAGCCATCCGTTTCGCGCTGCCGCCGCAGCACCTGCAGATGCTGATGTACACCGGCCGCACGTTCCCGCCCGACGACGCCCTCCGCCTCGGCATCGTCGACGAGGTCGTCGATGCCGCTTCCCTCTCCGCGCGTGCCGAGGAGATGGCCCGTCATTTCGCATCCCTCCCGATGCGCGCCTTCGCCCTCGCCAAACGCCAGCTCCGCGACAAAGCCATCGCCCGCGCCCGCCACTACGGCCACGAGCTCGACGCCGAGGTCCAGGCGCTCTGGGGCGATCCCGCGACGATCGAGCACGTGCGTGCCTATTTGGCGAAAACGGTGAAGAAGTAGTTTGCTATAACGCCTACTCATGACTTTCGCTGCTCTCGTCGCACATGAAGACCGCGTCTCGTTCGAACCGCTCAACGATGACGACCTGCCTAAGAACGGCGTCCTGGTCGACGTCGCCTATTCGTCGCTGAATTACAAAGACGCGCTGGCGGTGACGCGGCGCGGGCGGATCGTGCGGCGCTTTCCGATGGTGCTGGGCATCGACCTGGCCGGCACGGTTGTGTCGTCCGATGACACCGAGTTCGCGCCGGGCGACCGCGTCGTCGGCCACGGCCAGGGACTCGGCGAAAACGATTGGGGCGGCTACACGAAGCGCCAGCGTGTCCGCCCCGATGCCATCGTGCATCTTCCGGAAGGCATCTCGCTCGAGCAGGCCATGCAGGTCGGTACCGCCGGATTCACGGCCATGCTTTGCGTGCTCGCGCTCGAACGGAACGGTGTTGTCCCTGACGATCGGGAGGTCGTGGTCACCGGCGCCGCCGGCGGCGTCGGCTCCGTGGCCGTGATGCTCCTGGCCCGCCTCGGCTATCGCGTGGCGGCGTCCACCGGACGTCCGGAGCTCGAACCGTATTTCCGGTCGCTCGGCGCGACATCGATCGTTCCGCGCGAGGAGCTGGCGCAGAAGGGCGCGCCGATGCAGACCGAGCGCTGGGCCGGCGGCGTCGACACCGTCGGCGGCACCACGCTGACCAACGTCTACGCGCAGACCGCCTACGGTGGCGCCGTGGCCTGCTGCGGCATGGCCGGCGGCCACGAGCTGGCCGCCACCGTCTGGCCGCTCATCCTCCGCAACGTCTCCCTCCTCGGCGTCAGCTCGCTCAAGACCCCAAAACCGGAACGCATCGAAGCGTGGGCGCGCCTGACGCGCGAAACCGACTTCCAACAACTGGCCGGTCTCTCGCGCACCGAACCACTGTCCCGCATCTTCGAGCTGTCCGAAGAGATCATGGCCGGCAAAGTACGCGGCCGGATCGTGATCCAGCCGTAGAAGGCAGAAGACAATGACCGATCGATCGATTCTCCATGACCGCGTCCGCGAAGCGCTCGAAGCCAGCGGCATCACCGAAAACGAAGTCCTGGCCTGCGAGCCCGAGCTCGCCGACACCGCGGAGTTCTGCGCCCACTACGGCATCTCGATGGACGAAGCCTGCAACGCCATCCTGGTCGTGCTCAAGACCACGCCGCGCCGTTACGTGGCCTGCCTCGTGCGCGCCGACACGAAGCTCGACGTCAACCGCAAAGTCAGCGAGCTCACCGGCGTGAAGCGGCTCTCCTTCGCCTCGCTCGAAGAGACCGCCGAGCTGACCGGCATGCTCATCGGCGGCGTCACCATTCCCGGCCTGCCGCCGGACGTCGACATCTACCTCGACACGCGCGTGATGGAACAGCCGCGCATCATCATCGGCGGCGGCAACCGGCACAGCAAGATCCGCCTCGCGCCGGGTGAGCTGCTCAAGCTGCCGAAGGCCAGCGTCGTCGACGTGGCCGTGCCGAGGAGTTAACTGTGATGAGCGATGAGAGAAAACCGTTCGTCGACATCGTCCGCAAGATGATGTCGGGAGAGATCCCGCCCCCGCCGGTCGGAGAGCTGATCGGCATGCGCGTCGTCGAGATCGAGCCCAACCGCGCCGTCTTCGAGATGCAGGCCGAGCGCCGCCACTTCAACCCCATGGGCACCCTCCACGGCGGCATCCTCTGCGACATCGCCGACGGAGCGTTGGCCATGGCCTGGGCCAGCGAGCTCCTCGAAGGCGAAACCTTCACCACCCTCGAGCTCAAGATCAACTTCCTCAAGCCCGTCTGGGAAACCAAAATCCGCGCCGAAGCCTGGGTCATCCGGAGAGGCAAAACCGTCGGCATGTGCGCTTGCGACCTCCGCGACGGCAACGGCGAAATCATCGCCCACGCCACGAGCACGCTGATGACGCTACGCGGGGAACAGGCCAAAGGGCGGTAGTGGACTAAGTGGACGTTGTGGACCTCAGTGGACCAAGTCCACTCCGTCCACCCAGTCCCCAACGTCCACTACCCCACCGTCGCCGCCGCCGGCCGCCGTTCCCGCGCCACGTACTTTTCCGCCGCTTCCGTGTGGTGGAACAACTCCAGCGTGTCGATCTCGGCGTCGGTCACCGGCGTGAGCGCCAGGTCCATGTACTCGTGCCGCCGCGGGTCTTTCTTGATGCGCACGTACGTCCGGCGCAGTCCCGCGTAGAGCGAGATCCACCGTCCCAGTTTCCCCACGCTCTCCGTCACGAACGAACCCCAGAAGCGCAACGGCGGGACGATCGGCAATCCGGAGCGCCGGTCTTTGCGGAACTTGTAGCGGAAGAATCCCGCCTCGAGGGGATGTACTTTCTCGATGTGGATCGAGCCGCGGAACCAGGTCATGAGCAGGATGGCGTTGCTGGCGCGGCCGCGCATGGCCACCATGCGGCGCAGCACCGACTCGACGTGCTCGTTCGTGTAGTACTGCTCCCACGCTTTGCGATAGACCCCCTGCCAGTCCTCGGCGGACATGCGCGGATGGGCGGTGGTGACGTGGTTGAGATCGTATTTGTTGAGATCGGGATCGACGGCCACGCCGGCGTGCACGAGCTTCTGATGATCCTCGGAGCCGGGCAGCGGGGTGAGGAAGAAGAACTCCAGCAGATCGACCGGCAGCTCTTTCTTGATGATCTCGATGTCGCGCTCGATCGATTCCGGCGTGTCGTTCGGGAATCCGAGGATGTAACCGGCGTAGGTGATGACCCGGGCGGCCTTCCAGGCCAGGAGCATCTTGCGGTACTCGGTGATCTTGTTCTGCCGCTTCTTCGCGCCGACCAGACTGTCCGGGTTGATGTTCTCCAGCCCGATGAACACGCGCCGCACGCCGGCCCGCGCGCACTTCTCGATGAAGTTCGGGATGCGGTGGCAGAGTGTATCCACCTGCACGATGAAGTGGATCTCGATCCCTTCCTTCTCGCGCAGCTCGATCAGCCGGTCCAGGATCTTCTCCCAGTCCGTGTTGCGCGCGAAGTTGTCGTCGGTGATGAAAAAGCTATGCAGCCCCTGGGCGACATTCACGCGCACGATCTGTTCGATGTCGTCCGGTGAACGCCGCCGCGACTTCTTCCCCTGCACGTTGATGATCGTGCAGAACGAGCACTGGAACGGGCAGCCGCGCCCCGCGTCGAAACTCGTCACGCCGCCGGCGGTGCGCCACGCCCGCAGCGCGGTGATGAGCGGAATCGGCGTCCCCTCGATCCCCGGAAGATCGCCCATGTAGTTGTAGAGCGGTTTGAGCGTACCGGCCTGGGCGTCGTGCAGCACCTCGTCGAGCCGTCCCTCGGCTTCACCGGCGAAGAGCGACACGCCCATCGCCCGCGCGCGGTCGAGATCGGGATCGACCCCGTTCAGCATGCTCAGCGTGCCGGAGACATGGAAGCCGCCGATGACCACCTGAATGCCGCGCTCGCGCAACGGCTTGGCCAGATCGAGCGCGCGCGGGAACTGATTCGACTGCACGCCCACCAGGAAGACGACCCCGCTGCCCGCCTTCTCGATCATCCGCGCCAGCTTCTCCGGCCGGATGCGCGTGTTCGTCTCGTCGTAGCTGTGGATCGCCAGATCGACGTCCGGCCCCAGCGCCTTGCGCTCCGCGCAGTCGCGCGCCAGGCCATACAGCGCCGCCAGCGAGTTCGAAGGAATCGCCGAGCGGAACCACTGAATGACGTAGCCGTCGTCGTCGTAGTGAGACGGCTTGACCAGGATGAGACAGAACTCGTTCCCCATGAATGACCTGCGAGTGGTGATTGTACGCGATGTGAGTTAGAGGCAGAGCGCAGAGGGCAGAGGGCAGAGCGCAGAAGATGAGGCAGCCACCACACGGGTTCCTCGTGTCTTTGCTTCTGCCCTCTGCGCTCTGCGCTCTGCCCACTGCCCTCTGCCCTCTGCCCTCTGCTAGAGTCACGCCTCGTGTCCGTCCGCCGACTCTTCCTCCTGCTGGCGCCGACTGCCGCGGTTCTGGGGCTGTTCCTCGTCTGGCGGCACTCGACCGCTTCGTATCTCGGTCTGGAGGCCACGAGGAACGACGTCGTGCGGATCGCCAGAACGCAGGCGACAGCTAAAGGCGTGAACACGGCCGGCTGGCGCGAGCTGGTCGATCTCCAGCCCGACAATGATCTGCGGCACTACCTGACCGTCAGCGCGGCACCGGACGAGCTCATGGCGATCAACCGGGTCGTGCCGCAGGTCTCCTACCGCTGCGTCCTCGAGAACACGAGCAACGCCGCCGATTCCGTGCGCGTCACCGTTTCCCCGGCGGGCCGCCTGATCTCCTATCGCGTGCCGCCGACCGCGGATCCGCCGGGCGCGCGGATGGTGAACGTCAGCGAAGCGCAGGCGCAGCAGATCGCCGAGCAGGAGCTGCAGTCGCGGCTGGGCGCCGACCGCACCGGTTTCGTGTATGCCGGCGTCGGCGGGCAGCGGCACGAAGGGACATCATCGGAGATCCGCCAGTTCACCTTCCGCCGCCAGTACGGCAAGGAGCTCTCGATCGAGAGCACGGTCGATACCTCGGGGGCGAAGGTAATCGGGTTCAAGCTCACTCCGCGCGTGGCGCCGGAGCGGGAGAAGCGCTTCCTCGAGCTCACCACGGCCTTCAACACCGTCCGCGGCGTGGCCATCGTCCTGATGGTCATCGCCATCATCTCGTACATCATGACGCGGTTCATCCGGCGCTCGCGCGAGCATGAAGTGCCGCTCAAACGCGTGGCCATCGTGGCCGCGCTCGTGTTCGTCCTGTTCGCGTTCTCCACGCTGATGAACCGCGCCAGCCAGCGCATCACCGCGCTGGAGCAGGCTCCTTCCGGCCCCTCCCCCAACGCGGTCATGGAGATCATCATGCTGCTCGTCGTCTCCACCGTCATGGCCACGCTCGCCGGCGTGACCTGGGGCGGATGCGAAGCCGACCTACGTGAGGTCTATCCCGAGAAGCTGACCTCCACCGATGCGCTGCTCGGCGGCCTCTTCCACTCGCGCGCCGTCCGCTCGTCGCTCCTCATCGGGCTGGCGCTGGCCGGATACGCCATGCTGCTCAGCGGGCTGGAAGCGTTCCTTCGCGCCCGGCTCGGAGTCTGGAACTCGATCGCCACCGGCGAGCTCCTGGCGTTTCAGACCGCGCATCCCGGTCTGGTGGTGGCCATGGCCGCGTTCACCGGCCTGCCCTTTTTCGTGGGATTCCTGCTGGCCACCGTCTCGGCCACGCATCGCCTGAAATACGGCCCTGCGCGCAACCGGCCACTCCTGCTTGCGCTGCTCGTGTTCGTTTTCTTCCTCATCACGATGTCCGGCAATTACACGCCGCCGGCGTGGGCCATCCTGCAAGCGCTCTTCACCACGGCGACCCTGCTCGTTCCGTTCTTCCTCGGCGATCTGTTCGCGGTCATCCTCGTGACTATCGTGCCGGCGTGGGCCGTCCTGGCGGCGTCGCTGATCGCGCAGCCATCGGCGATGCTCCATTCCTCCGGTTGGACGATGCTGGCCGTCCTCGCCGCGGTCATCGCCGCCGCCATGATCGCCGCGTTCCGGCGCGACGCAGCCACGGAAGCCGAAGCCGCGCGTCCCCAGTACGCGCGCAACATCGCCGAGCGGTTGATGCTGACCACGGAAATGGACGCCGCGCGGCAGGCACAGCTCCGCGTCATGCCGCGCGTCGTCCCCAAGCTCGGCGGCGTCCTGCTCGCTGCCAGGCACTCCTCCTCCGCCGAGATCGAGACCGATTACTCCGAGTTCTTCCCCTCCGCCACGCACCTGAGCGTGGCCGTGGCCGAAGCCCGCCTGCCCGGTCTGTCGTCCGCGCTCTGCATCTCGATGCTGAAGGGGCTCCTCCTCAACTACGCGGCGCGTCTCACGGATCCGCGCGATCTCGCCGATCGCGTGTACCGGCAGCTGTCGTCGATCTTCGGCGACGACCTGCCGGTCTCGTTCTTCTTCGGGCGGCTCGGTCATGAGACCGGCGCATTCGCGTTCGCCACGTTCGGCGCCGCACCGCACGCGATTCTCGTCCGCGCCGGAAATGCCACGTCGCTGGAGGGGGAGGAGTACGTGGAGCTGGCCGCGTCCGACGCCGTCGTAATCTACAACGCCCGTCTGGCCGAGATGCAGGACCGCGACGGCGCGACTCTGGACGATAAAAACATTCGCGCCGAGCTGGCCCGCGCGAACAGCAGCGATCCGCAGAAGCTCGTCGACGCGCTCTTCGAGCTGGCTGCGCGTCATGCCCGCGGCGTCGAGACGCAGCAGAGCTGGACCGCGGTGGCACTGGCGATGAGCTCCGCCGAGGTGCAATCGTGAGCCGCGGCCGGGCCCTGCTGTTCCTCGGCGTGGGCGTCATTGGGTACCTCCTCTTCGCCGTGCTGTTCCCGCGTCACAGCACGGGCGCGCAATGGAACATCCGTCTCGGCGCGGACGAGAGCATCGCCCGGGCGCGCACCGTGGCCGCAAAACACGGATTCGACGTCACCGGCTGGACCGCGGAATCGGCGGTGCGCGTCGACCGCAAGCTCGACGACGCGCAGATCCTGGTCGGGTTCCGCCATCCGACGGTCTCCGATGAAGCGGTAGGCATCCGGCTCGACCCCGCCGGTCATCCAACGGCAGTCGTCCACCGGCGCGAGCACCGAGCCGGCGACGACGTCACCGTCGAGGCGGCGCGGCCTCTCGCGGAACGGGCCCTGCGCGAACTGACGCCGAACGCCGCCGATTACCGCAGCGTGGCGCAGGAAGACCTCGGCGACGAAGGCGTGCGCTTCAAATGGGAGCGCACTCTCACGGATCCGAACGTCATCGAGCGCGCCAGCGCCATCGTGGCCGGTACTTCTGTCCGCGACATTCGCTACGAGCTGGAAGAAAGCGAACAGGGCACACGCCGCCGCCGTGCCATCGACATCCTCGATTCCGTCTCCGACATGTCGGTGATCCTGGTATCCATCTTCGGACTCGTGCTCTACACGATCGCCTCCGGCCGCCGCATGATCCCGCAGCGGTTGATGCTCACCCTGGCCGGCATCGCCTGGGTGCTGCTCCTCATCGAGATGCTCTCCACTCTCGACCCCAGGCTGGCCACGATCTTCAACAACGGCAACAACTCCGCGCGCTGGACCCTGGTCCTGGCCGCCGCCTTCATCGCCTTCCCCGGCTGCATGGCCGTGATGGGCGGATACCCCGCGGCGCGCAGGCGTTTCCCGCGCCAGCTCGTCTCGCTCGAAGAGCTTCTGCTGCGCGGCCGGATCACCAGCCGCAGCGTCGGCGCGGCGCTCGTCACCGGCATCGCCGCCGGCGGGTGGATCGCCGTCGTCCCTCACCTCATCCGCGCCACCGGCCTGTTCGGCAAGTACCGCGTCGATGACGCCTTCGACGATCCGCTCTTCCTCTCCGGCGCGCTGCCGCTGGAGCTTCACGGCTCCGTCATCGTCGTGCTGATCTCCGTGTTCCTCCTCGGATCGTTCGTCCGGGACAAGCTGCCAGGCGCCGTGGGTAGCGCCATCGCGCTCGTGCTGGCGGTCATCATCCTGTCCGACGACAACGTGGACTCGGTCGTCGCGGCGCTGCTCGCAGCTGTCCTCGTCGCGCTCCTCCTCGACCAGCTCTTCCGCCGCGCCGGCCTGCTGACCCTCATCGCCGCTGCCGCCAGCTCCGCCTGGGCCATCAACGCCGCGTCGCGCCTCGTGCAGCCCGCGCCGTCGATTCACGCGGCAGGATGGATCGTCGTGATCATCGGCATCGCCGTCGCCACGGCGGCGCTGGCCATCGCCTGGTGGGGCTCCGTCAAGCCGTACCTGCCGTGGGAACCACGACCGGCACGCGCCGAGCGCGAGCGCATCCAGGCCGAGTTCGACGTCGCCCGCCAGGCCCAGGAGCAGATGCTGCCCGCCACCCCGCCGGAGCTGCCCGGCACCTCGATCGCGTCCTTCTGCCGCCCCGCGCGTCAGGTCGGTGGCGACCTCTACGACTTCGTGGCCATGAGTAACGGCAGCGTCGGCATCGCCGTGGCCGACGTCAGCGGCAAAGGCGTTCCCGCCGCTCTCGTCATGACCATCACCAAAGGCCTGCTGCTCGCCGCGAGCGACGGCCGTTCCGATCCGCTGGAGACGCTCGCCGACGTCAACGCCGGCATCCACTCCCTCGGCAACCGCAGCGTCTTCGTGACCATGCTCTTCGGCGTCTTTGACCCGGTCGCGCGCACATTCCAATTCGTCCGCGCCGGCCACACCCCGCTGGTCTGGCGCAAAGCGACGGGCGAAGTCGTGACGCTCTCCCCGCGTGGCATCGGCATCGGCATGACCTCCCCGCGGGCGTTCGCCACACTCTGCGAGCGCCAAACCATCACCACCGCCCCCGGCGACTTCCTCATCCTCTACTCCGACGGCGTCAACGAAGCCATGAACGAACACCGCGAAGAATTCGGCGACGAGCGGCTGCTCAACATCGTCCGCGACCAAATCACCGACGCAACCACCGCCGAGGAGGCGCGTGCGATTCTCGTAAAAGCCGTCGACGACTTCCGTGGAATTGCGCCCGCACACGACGACGTGACGCTGGTCGTGTTGAAGTGCTGAGAGAGTCTCAAAGTCGCAGAGTCTCAAAGTCTCAAAGGAGAACTGTGCGGCTCGACACCTTTGAGACTTTGCGACTTTGAGACTTTGAGACTCTCATCGGCTCTCGCGCTAAACCTCCCGCCGCACCACCATCATCGTGATGTCGTCATACTGCGGCGCAGTATCCGCAAACGCGTCGACGCTCGCATACGTCGCCCGCACAACCTCATCCGCGCTCACTCCACGCTGCTCGCGCAAGAGCTCGATCAATCGCTCGATCGAGTATTCGTTCTCCTCAGGGTCGTTCGCCTCGGTGACTCCGTCGCTGTAGAGCGCGACCAGGTCCCCGGGCGCAAGTTGCCATTCGGTCTCTGTATACGTCCGACCCGCCATCAACCCGACGGCCAGTCCTCCCGCCTTGAGCCGCTCCGCGGTTCCGTCCGCGCGCAGGATGACGCCGTCGTTGTGGCCCGCGTTCACGACGCGCGCGTGGCCGCTCTCCGGATCGACGTCCATGAAAATCGCTGTCACGTACTTGTTCGCCGCGGTCGATGCGTGCATGAGGTTGTTCATGCGCGTCACCACTTCGGCGAGCGGAACGCCGCTCGACAAGAGTGCGCGCAGCGACGCCTGGAAATTGCTCATCAACAGCGACGCCGCGATTCCCTTGCCCGATACGTCCGCGACGCAATAGACGATTCGGCGGTCCGCGCGCTGGATGGCATCGTAGTAATCGCCGCCGACGTGCCGTGCTGGCCGCGTGTTCGCCGCGACGTCGTATCCCGCCACCGAGGGCAATGCCGCCGGTAGCAGCCGCCGCTGGATGTCCGCGGCCAGCTCCAGCTCCTTCTCGATCTTCTTCTTTTCAACCGTCTCGCGAAAATGCCACGCGTTCTCGAGCGCCACCGCCGCCTGATCCGCGAGGCCGCGCGTGTATTCGAGCTCGTCCGCCGAATAGGCCGCTCCGCCCGGACGCGCGCCGAGGAGCAGGACCCCGATCGTCTCCTCACCCGTGCGCAGCGGCACGAGCGCGACGATCTTCTGAGCAGTGAGCTCCTCGCGCAGCTCCTTCGACTCCAGCTCCGCCACCGGCATCGCCGCGGCCAGTTCGCGAAGCGGCTCGAACGTCGCCACGCGCGCGCCCTTGGCCCGCGTGATCGGCGGCTGCCCTTCCTTCCACGCCGCGATGGCGTAGCGCGAAAGCGTGAACTGCCCGGCCAGCGTCAGCGCCAGGAGACGCACCACCTCCTCCGGCTCGACGACGGAGGTGAAGCCGCGCACCAGATCGAGCAGCGTCCGCAGCTCCTGCAGCTTGCGGTCGAGGTTCAGATTGAGACGGCGCACGTCGGCCGCATAGCGCACGTTCTCCACCGCGCCCGCGGAGATGCCCACCAGCGCCGCCAGGAACTGCTCCTGGTCCGGCTGGATCGGAGCCGGCGTCGTCCCGATCCCGATCTTCGCGCCCGTACCGACCGGCAGAATCAGCTCGATCCCCGAGGCACGCAGCGCCTCCTCATCGAACGCATCGCCCGCATGCACCGCCGACAACCCGCGCACGTGCGCGATCACCCCATCGCGCGCCACGAACCCGCGCCGAGCCAGCACATGCGCCATCGCCGAGCGCAGCAGATGCTGCAGCAACTGATCCACGTCGTTCGCGCCCTGAAGCATGCGCGCCGACTCGACCAGCGCCTCCAGGCGCGCGCTCTCAAACGTGAGGCTCATAAGTCAGCTGTTGAGCTGTTGAGCTGTAAAGCTGTTGAGGGGAACGCGTTGTCATCCCGTACTCCTCAATAGCTCAACAGCTCAATCGCTCAATAGCTACTCCCCCCGCCGCAGCTTCTTCACCATGCGCAGCTCGTTCCGCTTGCCCGGCTCGATGTCGTAGTGCACCTCGTCCATCAGCGTCTTGATGAGGCGCATGCCCAGGCCGCCGGTGCGGCGCTTGGCGATCAGGTCCTTCAGCTCCTGCTCCGGCACCTGCGTCGGGTCGAAGCCCTTGCCCGTGTCGATGACGTGGATGCGCAGCGTGTCCTCGTCGAAGATGGCCCGCACGATCACCTGCTTGGTCTTGTCGTCGCCGTAGGCATGCTCGATGACGTTCGCGCACGCCTCGTCCACGGCCAGCTCCAGCTGTCCCACTTCCGTCTCATTGAGGCCCGCCTGCGCCGCCACGCGCGTCACGAACTCCCGAATCAGCGCCAGGTTTTCCGTCGTGGACGGAACGTCGAGCGTGAACGTGTTTTCGATGGCCGTCATGCTCGCTCCTAGACCGGCTTGACCGGCACCTCGGCGAACCGCTGCACCGCCGCCGGCACGTCCGGAACGATGTCGTACAGCGCGTGGAAGCCAAGGATCTCGAACACCTGCTCCACCTTCGGCGTGAGACCGCAGATCTTGATGTCGCCGCCGCGCTCGCGCAGCTCCTCGATGAATCCCATGAACACGCCCAGGCCCGCCGACGAGATGTACGTCAGCTTCGCGCAGTCCACCACGAACTGCAGATGACCGGCGTCGATGTCGCTCTGGATCGCGCTCTCGAACTCCGGCGCCGTGTGCGCATCGAGGAACCCGTCGAGCGCCAGCACCGTCAACTCGCCCACGGACGAGCGTGCGATGGAGAAGGGATTTGCCATGGCCTCGGATCGTAGCAGATGTCTAGCGCGAGCAAGCCGCGAGGAACCCGCCCTTGCACGCCCGCGCAAACAACGCCGTCTTCATTTCGTGATCGAACGCCACGCCCTTCGCTTCGTCATAGAGCTTGCCCAGCTCGTAGCACCCTTCCGCGTCGCCGCCGTTGCAGGCCTTGTCGTAGAAGGTCGCCGCGCCGGAAAAATCGCCGCGATAGGCGCGCATCGCGCCGACGTTGAAGCAGCCGTAAGCGTCGCCGCGATTGCAGCCGTCGAGCGAGCGGGCGATTCCGCCTTCGACATCCTCCGGCACACCGAGGCCGTGAATCTCCAGCGCCCCGAGCAGCACGCAGGCGTGGATGCGCGTCTCCTCCGCCTCTTCATCCTGCGGATCGACCTTCGACTCGCAGGCCTTGCGGAACGTCTCCGCCGCCAGCGCCGGATTCTTCTCCACGCCGATGCCGTCGCGGTACGCATCGCCGAGGTTCACGCAGCCGCGGAGATTGCTCCCCTCGCAGGGCGATCCCTCGCAACCGCGCCGGTAGAAACCGGTGGCGCGCACGAGATCTTTGCGCACGCCCTTGCCGTTCTCGTAGAGGTAGCCGAGGTTCGTGCACGCCTTCGACACCCCCTCATTGCAAGCCTGCTCGTACGCCGGCGCCGCGCTGGCGGCGCTCATGGCGAAGCCGCGTCCCTGATCGCGCATCAGCCCCTGGTTGTAGCAACCGTTCGCATCGCCGAAACTGCAACCGCGCGTATAGAACTCCAGCGACCGCAGGTCGTCCCGCTCCACGATCTTCCCGACCGCGTAGAGATACGCCAGATGCGTGCAGGCCGCGCCGCTGCGCCGGTCGCACCCATCCTCCAGCACCTTCACCGCCTCGGGTGACTCGTTCGACATCAGCAAATACCCATACTGCGCGCACCCATCCGCCACCCCGTTCTTGCACGCCTCCTCGGACAACTCCATCGTGCGATCGGAATGCGACTCGAACGTGGCCAGACGAAAACAGGCCGTGGCATTGCCGCCCTCGCACGCCTTCTCGTAGAACGAGTCCTGGTCGACCGGCGTCAGCGTCTTCTCGATCGTGGCCCCGTCGCGCGTCACCACCACCCGCACCGGGGCGCAATCGCGTTGAAACAGCAGCGCATCGACCTGACACCCCCATTCGATGCGCCGATCCCCCACCTGCTGCAGCACATCCCCCTCGCGCAACCCCGCCCCCTCGGCAGGACTGCCCGCAAGCACCGCCGCGATCGCCACTCCCGCAGGACTCATCGGCCCAGGCTCGATCCCGAGCGCGCCCATCGTGCACGGAGTGCCGGCCGGAGCAACGCCGCAGCCGACAGCGAAGACCAGTGCTGCGAGATTGCGCATGAGCGAAGAGGATAACGCTGGGGACGGAATTGAGAATTGAGAATTGGGAATTGAGAATCGGTGGACCAAGTCCGCGCTACGTGTGCCCGGTCCCCCAAATTCTCAATTCTCAATTCCCAATTCTCAATTCCGTCCTCTGCTACCGTATCCCCACAACGTGACCATCCCCACCCTCGCCCGCCGCCTCGGCGCCTTCGACGCCACCATGCTCGTCATGGGCGGCATCATCGGCTCCGGCATCTTCATCAACCCCTACGTCGTGGCCCGGCACGTCCACACCACCCCGCTCATCCTCGGCGTGTGGGCCGCCGGCGGCGTCATCGCCCTCATGGGCGCCTTCGTCTACGCCGAGCTCGCCGCCCTGCGCCCCGACGTCGGCGGACAGTACGCCTACCTCCGCGACGCCTGGCACCCCTCCGTCGCCTTCCTCTATGGCTGGGCCCTGCTCCTCGTCATCCAGAGCGGAGGCATGGCCGCCGTCGCCGTCACCTTCGCCCGCTACACCGTCGAGCTCACCGGCACCGGCATGCCCGACTGGATGCTGGCCACCCTCACCCTCGGCATCCTCACCCTCATCAACTGCCTCGGCGTCCGCAGCGGCACCAACACCCAGACCGCCCTCATGCTCCTCAAGCTCGCCGCCATCGGCATGCTCATCATCGCCGGCCTGCTCCTCGTCCCGCCCGCCGCGCGAACCGTCGCCGCCGCAGCGTCATCCGCTTCCCTCCCCCTCGCCCTCGCCGCCGCCATGACCCCCGTCATGTTCGCCTATGGCGGCTGGCAGACCGCCAGCTTCATGTCCGGAGAGCTCGTACGCCCGAAGCGCGACCTCGCCATCGGACTCATGGCCGGAGTCATCGGCGTCATCGTCGTCTACCTCGCCGTCAACGCCATCTGCCTGCGCACCCTCGGCCCCACCGGCCTCGCCCTCACCACCACCCCCGCCACCGCCGTCATGCGCCTCGCCCTCGGCGAAACCGGCGCCAAACTCATCGCCGCCGGCATCGCCATCTCCACCCTCGGCTTCCTCAGCCAGGGCATGCTCACCGCCCCCGCGTCTACTACGCCATGGCCGGGGATGGTGTCTTCTTCCGCGCCGTCGCCAAAGTCCACCCCAAAACCCGCGTCCCCATCCTCGCCATCGCATTGCAGGGCATCGTCGCCATCGTCATCGCCCTCTCCGGCACCTACGAACAAATCCTCAGCTACGTCGTCGCCGTCGACTTCATCTTCTTCGGACTCACCGGCCTGGCCCTCTTCGTCTTCCGCCGGCGAATGCCCGCCTCCCCCGACTTCCGCACCCCCGGCCACCCCATCACCACCGCCATCTTCACCCTCACCTGCTGGATCGTCGTCATCGGAACCTTCGTAAGGTTCCCCATCAACAGCGCCATCGGCCTCGGCATCCTCCTCGCGGGACTACCGGCCTACGCCTTCTGGCGCGCACGAAGCGCCGCGCCACGCCCATAAAGTCCCCTCTCCCCTCCGGGGAGAAGGCTAGGGTGAGGGCCGGCTCTCGCGATACGTTCGTCGCAGGCATCGGTCCCGGAATCTGGGCATCGATGGCTAGAAGTTCACCACCGGAGCCTAGACTCTCGGCAACGGAGCCCAGAGTGTGGGCATCGGTGACTGGAGTCCTGACATCGGTGCCTGGAGTCTTGGCATCGCTGCCCAGAGTGTGGGCATAAGTGCCCAGAGTCTGGGCATCGGTGGCTGGCGCGCCGGATCGTGAGCAAAGCTTTCAGTCGCTGACGCCCACTTCATCCTCCACGACGGCGTTCGACTCCACCGCCACGACCTTGTCATTCGCCGTCTCATCCGCGAGACCAGCAAACGCAGCGACCACGAGCATCACACCGAGAACGAATCGACGAGCTTTCATACCCGAGCAGAACACTCCGCGGCGAGTGGAATTTCGCCGCCGACCGAGCGTTACTTGCCTTGACTGCGGAGAGACCCTTCGGTATCTTCCGCGTCCCACGCCATCGTGGCGCATTCGTCTAGGGGTCCAGGACGCCGCCCTCTCACGGCGGTAACACGGGTTCGAATCCCGTATGCGCTACCAACGCCCGGCTAAGTGTTTGAGCCCCAAAGCTCGATTTCTGCTCGACTTGTCCTGAGTCGCAATTCGAGCGCGATACGGACGCGAGTTGGGCACATTTGGGGCACATTGCATTTTGGTTGTGCTGGCCGACCGCGAGATTGCTGTGAGGGAGGACACGAGGATTTTCAGTCGCGATCTACGAATAGATCAATAGGTTACGATGAATTGACCCCGTGCTGTCCCCGCAGCAAGACACACCCGACTCGCAGGCTTCACGTCTTAAGGCTATCAAGCCGTCAAGGAACGGCGTCAGCCGACCTACTCACACCCTCTCGATGGCGAAACGCGTCAGATGGCCGTCGATCACGACCTCAGCATCTGCCACCACAGAATTCGCCAGCCGTTCGATTACGATCGCGAGCGTTTCATCGACAATGTAGTCATGGTGGGCGTGGATCGCGCGACGCAATTGCGGGACGGCGTCGATGCGCAGCCGGATACGGTCTGTCATCTGCAGCCCCTTCTTCTTTCGGGTCTCCTGAACGTGCCGAACTAGCTCGCGCACACGGCCCTCGCTGAGCAGCTCGTCCGTGAGCTCCGTACGCAGGGCAGCGACAGTCCCCTCGTCTTCGACCGCGCTGAATCCTTCCGGACTCTTGACGGAGACCAGAAACGCATCGGGCTGGAGCGAGACCATCCGGTCTCCTATTCGCACTGCTGTCGGCAATCCGTGATGGACGTTGTCGACGATCGCGTATGAATCGATGGCATCGAGCGCACCCTGCAGCTTCGCCGTATCGCGGCCGAGGATCTTGCCGACAACCGGTAGGTTCGGCCGGACTTTGTAGGAAACGAACCGCGTATTGACATCGAGCAATGTCATACGCTTGACGTTCAGCTCGCGCAAGACGAGTTGCTCGAATCGCCGCAGCGCATTGCGCTGCGATTCGCTGCCGACACGGACAATCAGTTCGGGGAGCGGCTGGCGCGTGCGAATCTGCGCCTGCGCCCGCGCCGCGCGGCCGAGCTCTACGACTCCCAGCGCGAGATCCATGGCATCGAGCAATGTGGCATCGAGCTTCGCGGCGTCGGCCATGGGCCAATCAGTGAGATGTACCGACTCGGCAGCGCTAGGATCGCGCGGCATCACGAGCTGGCGATAAACCTTCTCGGCCATGAAGGGTGCCATCGGCGCCATCAGCCCCGCCACTGTCACCAACGCTTCGTACAGCGTCTGGTACGCGGCGAGCTTGTCGCCATCGTCATCTGACTTCCAGAACCGCCGCCGGTTGTTGCGCACGTACCAATTCGACAGATGATCGATGACAAAAGTCTGAATGGCGCGCGTAGCAACCATCGCGTCATAGCGGTCGAGGGCCACCGTCGCCGTGTCGATCAGCCGCTGCAGATCGGCGATTAGCCAGCGATCGATTTCCGGCCGCTCCGCGAGCGGCACCGGCTGCGACAAATCAGGCTGGTCGATGTTCGCATACAGTTCGAAGAATTTGCAGGTGTTGGCGAGCGTCAGCAGGAACGTCCGCAGCACCTCGGTCACCTTATCGACGTCGAAGGACTTCGTTTGATCGGGCGGACCGGACGAGTAGAGATACCAGCGCAGCGCGTCCGCCCCCTGGTTGTCGAGGACGGACCAGGGATCGACGACGTTCCCCTGCGACTTCGACATCTTCTTGCCATACTTGTCAGTGAGAAGGCCGAGCACGACGCAGTTCTTGAAGGCGGGAGAGTCAGGGAAGCGCTCGGCGAGCGGGCCGGGACGCCGACCCTCGCCGCCGGTGTCGGTCAGCAGCGCGGCGAGCGCATGGAGCGTGTAGAACCAACCGCGAGTCTGATCGAGCGCCTCGCAAATGAAATCGGCGGGGAAGTTCTCCAGAAACTCCTTCTGATTCTCGAAGGGATAGTGCCACTGCGCATACGGCATGGCGCCCGACTCGAACCAGACGTTGATGATGTACGGCACGCGGCGGTACGTCTTGCCTTCGCGCTCGAAGGCGATCTCGTCGACGTACGGCCGGTGCAGATCGAGATCGCTGAGATCGCGGCCGGCGAGCTGCGACAACTGCTCCACGCTGCCGACGCAGATCCTGTCGCCGTCCACGCTCTGCCAGATCGGCAGCGGGCAGCCCCAATAGCGCTCGCGCGACAGCGACCAGTCGATGTTGTTCTCCAGCCAATTGCCGAAACGGCCGGTGCCGATCGTCTTCGGCACCCAGTTGATCTTATCGTTGTTGCCAACGAGCTTGTCCTTGATGAGTGTCGTCCGGATGTACCAGCTGTTCTTCGCGTAAAAGAGCAGCGGCGTGCCGTCGCGCCAGCAGAATGGATACGCATGTTTGACGCGGCCGGAGCGGAACATCGACTATTCCGCGTCAGCGCACGAGTGATCACAGGGTCGGCGTCCTTGAAGAAAAGACCGTCGAGCTCGGGCGGCGCGTTCGTGCCGGTCGCCACAAACTGCACGTCGGGATACATCGTGCCATTCAAGTCGACGCTGAAAATAGCCGGCAGATCGTATTTTTGGCCGTATTCGAGATCGCCGTACGCCGGCGCAATATGGACGATGCCCGTCCCCTCCTCGAGGCTCACAAAATCGTCAGCGATAAGACTCCAGGCGTTCGCGAGATCCGTTTCCTGCGGCACATGTCCGTCGAAAAGCCGCTCGTAGTGCAGCCCGACGAGCTCCTCGGCCGCGATTGTCTTGACGACCGTGTATGTCCCCTCGTCGAAGGTCGCACCGAGTAGCGCCTCGGCCATGATGTACAGCTCCCGCCCCTCGTCGGCCTGCGCATGACGCGTCGGCCCCTCGGCAAGCAGGTACGTCGCTCCCGGCTTGATACACAACGCAACGTTGGCCGGCAGCGTCCACGGCGTGGTGGTCCAGGCGAGAAACGACACCGGACGCGGATCATTGGTGATGCCGCGCGCGGCGATTCCATTCGGAAATGAAGGTTTGGATCCGGTTTTCGAGTTCTTCGAGATTCGCAAAATTGGGAGCGGAGAGCCTCTTGCGCTGGAGGATCGAGAACCATTGTTCGATTTGATTCATCCACGAACAG
>Ga0207428_10000950_pt1 | contig 32230 bp, 40 predicted proteins | sample RhiMethybrSRZTD1_FD_187600 | JGI IMG/M metagenome (GOLD analysis project Ga0207428, IMG submission 187600) | Populus rhizosphere microbial communities from Tennessee, USA - Rhizosphere MetaG P. TD hybrid SRZTD1 (SPAdes) (version 3) | ecosystem: Host-associated > Plants > Roots > Rhizosphere >...
GAACCGAGCGCACTGCGGATGATGACCTCATCGAGAGTATCGAGCACCGGCTGCAGCTCGGTAGCCTGATCGCTAGCGATACGGTCGTAGTAGTTCCTGATGTCGCTCTCGCCAGTAGCATTGAGGCCACGCGGACTCTGCCCCAGCATGCGGGTGGCAGGGATATCAGCCGCCCCGGAAGCGATCATCATGTAGACTTCCATGATGTCAGGCAACGAGGCAAAGCTAGCAGTCAACCGCTCCAGCTCCTCCTCACTATCGATAACAGTAGTACGGAGGATTGCCTTCAGCTGGGCCGCCATCGCCACCCGCTGCGTCAGCCGGTTCTCGTACTCGGCAGTGCCAAGGTTCTCCGACAGTCCTGGTATCTTGAGAATATCGTTCTTGCTTTCCTCGACTAGGTTGGCAATACCGCCAGCCACCGAGGCGGCCGCAATGATTGCATCGTTGACGATCTGTAGGATGGAGTCGCCCCAGGCGTCGGGGGCCGCCATACGGCTGGGGATCTCCGGCCCGATCATGCGGATGACGCGGGACGGGTGGATGCGTAACATGCCGCCGGTCTGGGTGGAGTAGGTGTACTGCTTCGGCAGGTCATACCACGGCGACATGATGTCCTGCTCGAGCTGGTCGTGGCCGATCTCAAACTTGTTGACCACGTGCAGGAACTTCAACGAGTCCTTCTTGACCTTATCGAGGTCCAGCTCGGCGGAGAAGTCGCCCGTCCCGTCAATCCCCATGATGATGGCAGCGCCACCGTAGAGGCTAGCCCGCACCATCGTCTGGCGGGTCTTGCGCTGCACCTTGAGCTGCTTCTCGACCTCCTCGAGCAGCTCAATCTGGCTATCCTCGGCCTGCCACGCGCGCCACTCTCGCGTAGCATCCTTGGCCGGCAGATCGACTATCTTGCGGGCGATCCAGTCAGAGCGGTAGGCCGCCTCCAGCTGCGGCTGGGTGAAGACCGTCAGCGCATACTGGGCGTGCGCGAGCTTATCCCGGTTAGTGCCCAACCCAGTGACTAGGTTGACCAGGGTATCGTGGATGAAGCTACCCTGGACAGCCTGGACAGCCTGGCCGTTTTTCTTGCTGTCGCTCAGCTTTGCTGGCACAGCTTTACTCTTGGTCCGGGAGGTACGCCCACGATCAAGGTTCGTTGCCATCAGGCGACCTTTCGGATGATCCCGGTGCTAATCCGGTCCGGCGCACCAATACCGCGGGCTGTGATCGTCCCGGTTGGGTAGCGCCGGAAGGCGCCGGCCTGAAGATGGTGTAGCGGGCCCGTGACAGTGCGGGCATTGCGGGCTGGGAGCGGAACCAAGCTGGGCAGGCTCGGACGGGCCGGCTCTGCGCCCAGCGCAATCGTGGTAGCGTAGAAAGCGTCAGCCTCTTCGAAGAGGGCGGCGGTGAGGCTCTGGTCACTCGACTCGCTAACAGTCGGACTATAGAAGCTGTCGCTCTCCAGGTAGTGTGACGGCTGCAGATCGACTGCGCCCGCCACCACTATGGGAGCAAAGAAGGCATCGGCCTCAACGTAGAGGCCCGGCTGTAGATTGGCAGCACCTTCGAGCTGGACCGCCGGAGTAAAGAACGCATCCGACTCGCTGTAGAGCGTGACCGTAATGGCATAGGTTGCCACCACTGCCGGAGCGAAGAATGTGTCCGACTCGGTGTACAGAGCAGGGGTGAGGTTGACTGCCCCAGCTGACACCGTTTGGGTGAAGAAGGTATCGGACTCGACATACAGGTCTGGAACTGCGAACTGGTCCCCGCCCTCCTGTTGCAGCAGCTGGCTGAAGAATGTGTCGCTCTCGGTGAACAGAGCGGCAGTAAGATTGACGGCCCCCGCAGTAACAGTCTGAGTGAAGAAGGCGTCCGACTCGGTATAGAGGGCAGCCGTAATGGCGTAAGTCGCGGTGACTGCAGGCGCGAAGAAGGTATCAGTCTCAGCGAAGTGTGCAGCGACCAGGGCATAGGTGCTAGTGACCGCAGGGTCAAAGAATGCATCACTCTCGGTGTAGAGGGCAGCCGTAAGTGCATAGGTGCTGAGGACTGTCTGGGCAAAGAAGGTATCCGCCTCGGTGTATAGAGCGGCCGTGATGGCGTAAGTGGCACTGACGGTCTGAGTGAAGAATGCGTCCGACTCAACGTAGAGGGCAGCCGTAATGGAGTAAGTGGAGGCGACTGTCTGGGTGAAGAAAGTATCCGACTCAACAAACAAGCTGGGAGCCAGGTCCACTGCACCCGCAGTAACAGTCTGGGTGAAGTAAGTGTCAGACTCGGTGAACGGCGCAGCCGTGATGGCATAGGTAGCCGAGACCGTTTGCGTAAAGAATGAGTCGCTCTCAGTGAACAGGCTCGGAGTAAGGTCTTGCTGCGGGGTGACCGTAGGAGCAAAGAAGGTGTCCGACTCGGTGTAAAGGGCAGCCGTGACAGCATACGTACTCGCCACCGTCTGGGTGAAGAAGGTGTCCGACTCGACGAACAGGGCGGCAGTGATAGCATAAGTTGTGGTTACCGCCGGATCAAAGAAGGTATCGGACTCAGTGAAGAGGGCGGACGTGAGCGCATAGGTGCTGAGGACAGTCTGAGTAAAGAACGAGTCACTCTCAACGAACAGGCTCGGAGTTAGAGCAACCGCGCCCGGAGTGACCGTCTGGGTGAAGTAAGTGTCGCTCTCGGTGAAGAGCGCGGCGGTGATCGGATAAGTAGAGGCGACTGTTTGGGTGAAGAAGGTGTCGGACTCGACGAACAGGTCGGCGGTTAGAGCAACTGCCCCTGGAGTAACCGTCTGGGTGAAGAAGGTGTCGGACTCAACGAACAGGTCGGCGGTCAGGCTCTGCACGCCAGACGGGTCCAGTACGGGCGTCGTATTCGCCCGCGCCGGGTATGATCTGCCTAGGCGAGCCATGTTAGAAGGACGCTGCTCTCGCTACCGACTGCAGCACTACTGCGGGCGGCGGCGGCTTTGGGACGGCCTCGAAAGTTACGATGAAGGTGACGGACGGATCATCGCCCAGAGCGGTCTGGTCTTTTGTGACGTTGCCAGTGGCACCCGCACCAATCTTGGACAAGTAAGCATAGGATGAACTCTGGTCGCTGCCCGACTGGTTGATGTACCAAGAGTCACCACACACCTGCCAAGCACCACCTGCGATGTTGCCCCACTGATTGTCGTCGGCAGTAAACCACCCCGCCAATGTGAGCGTCGGGTTATCCCGCAGGGTGGTCTGGCCGGTAATCGTGTGCGGAGCGGCGGCAATGTCCAACTCAACCTGTGCCACGTTGATCGCCCAGAAGTGATTGGTCGGAGGACGGAAGGTGAGCATCTGCACACTGTTGCAGACCGCCGCCGAGAAATCCACCGAGGGATCGCTGCCCCAAGTACCATTGAACACGCACCAAAACACCCGCGCCGTTATGGTAGTGCCCCCGATCGCGGTCAATGAATTCCAGGTCTGGCCACTCGCTTGGCTGACCGCCAGCGTGGCGCCAGTGGCACGCTGGTGCCCGATCATGCAAACTAAGTCGCCAGCCCGCATTCCGGTTGGAGGCGTCACGGCGGTCGGGTCTGCTGTTCCAGTGGCAACCGCATTCAATCCCGCGGGGGTCGCCGCCTCTCGGTAGAACGTCACGCCAAATGCAATGTCTTGGGAGAACTCGATCCACGCGTTGGCCGCAGTAGTAGCCGTATCGTTCTCGGCCAGATCGCCCAGGGCCGAGTCTGCGCACGCAAAGATCGCGGGCGCGCTGGTCGCCGTGCTAGCTTGCCGAACTCCAAACTCAAATACAAGGCGGTCCCCAGCAGAGACGGCTAGACTGGACAGGGTTATCGATGCAGACTCAGCCGAGTTCAAGAGCCGCCTATTGGTAGGCGTAGTCACAACTATCTCCGGCGGAGTCGTCGCAGTATCGTCCGATGCGGTGGTTCCGATCAGCACCCCCCGATCAGAACCGTCTGCCTGGATCACCTTGATGGCGAAAGCTAAGGTGAAGTTATCGCCAGCAGCAACTTCGTTACAGAGAAACTGTCCTTTAACGGTACCGGCAATCGTCTGCGGCAAGAGAGGTTGACTGATAAACCGCTGCTGCGCAGTAAAATGCCCAGAGGTTCCCGATGCAGTTATACCTCCCAAATTGACGTTAGTATAGAGAGCCTCCGTCCACAATAACAGCTCTTTCGTTCCAGCGCCTGCCGTTTTATTCCACCCCGCCGACCACGAACTCGGAGTAACCAATCCACCGGTTGGCGCCGACGCAGGATACATCCGAGTAACCATCAGATGCGCTCGACCACCATCGCCGCTCGAGCGTTGACGGTTGCCGGGGCAGTGACGCGCAGCACGTACCCTTCCGCCAGCGCCGTGTCAGGTTCCTGTCCGAGCGGGAACTGCTTACATAGGAACCCATTGAACACCGGGACGTAGAAGGCGTGCCCGGTAGTGATGACAGTAGGCTCGTTACCCGCGGTCCAGCTGTGCCCGGCAGTGAAGCCGGCGGTGAGCGCCCGGCCGTAATGCTGCCGCACGGTGCAGGAAGTGGAGTTGGTGCCGGGGGAGTTGGTCGCGAAGGTGCAATAGCCAAGCTCGACTAGGGCTGGAACCGCCGAGCCGGTAGCACCATCGAAGGAGATGGTGAACTCCTTGATCTGTAGTCCTGAGTTAGCGTGCGCCTTGACACCCAGGATTGACCTGGCAGTCGCCGCTGACATAGCGACCGCCGACTCAGTGTGGACGGCATATCCAGCGGCAGACATCGGTGTTCCTCACTTGCAACGGGTATTTATCGTTGATGGGTCGATCGTGAACGGGTCCCCAACGTTCGTTGGCTTGGTCTGGTCGTATTGGCCTGACGCGTCCAACTCAGTGAACCTCACCTGCTGCAGCGGGACGTTGTGCGCCCAATCCCGGAATATGTGCAGCACCATCTCAGACTGCCCTGACAAGGCTATCGACGGCACCTTCCCATTCTGGGTATTGACGACGTGCTCCAAAAAATCCGAGCCGTCGTAAGGATACTCAACCCTGACGAACGTCCCGTACTTGTCCTTGCCTTTGCAAACCTGCGCTCCAGGAAGCTCCAACATACTAGCCATTTCCCCACTCCTTATGACTTGTGGTGCTTATCGTCGGCGTCGAAGAACGCCATGTGAATGTGCTGGGTGAACGGGAAGATGTTGCGCCGCTTCTTGGTGACGCTATCGTAGTGTCCCAGCAAGACGGTCTTGAACTGCCCGAACAGCTCGTTCCACCTTCTCTCCGCCATGTCCTGGTGGCCGTAGGCTTGGCGGATAGTGTTCACGAGCAAATTGATCGAGGCCCCGATGACCTCGTCAGCCCCGAACCCATGGCAGACCCTGCTCAGATTGCGGAACAGCTCGTGCTGCTTGTCAGGCCCGGTCTTTTTGATCGGGTCCAACTTGTTCCGCAGAGGGTCGAGGTTGATCGGGTTCGGGTCAGTCTCGGTCATCCTTACCACCGACTCACTGGTGTGGATTAGGGCGCGCCGCTTCGGCCAAACGTCGTCCATTTTGAGGTTGGGCGAGGCCGCCACCTAGGCTGACGAACCTCGCCCTACCCTTCCCCGCATTCCGGCTCCCCGGCGCAAGGGTTGGGGTTTCTTCAGGCCGCCAGGCGCAGGGCGGCCTCGATAGCGCGATCGTACTGCACCGCCTTGTACTTACCGAAGGCGGCAACCACGCAGTCAGCGGCGATCTGTTCCACGTCCTGCGCCATCAGGCCGACGCGGGTGCGGTCCTCGCCGATGTAGTTGAACTCGTAGACTGGCAGCACCCCGACCTCGCCGACCTGCCTGACGTTGTCCTTGAGGCGGCGGTCGCTGATGGTGGAGATGCCCGACGCATTCCAGGTGACGGTAATGTTGCCACCGTTAGGCGTGACTGGCAGACCAGTGACCGAGGTGTCGAGGTAGAGCGTCAGCGGCCAAGTAGTGTCAGCGCCAGAGTTGTGGCGGTAGATCACCAGGGCCTCGATGCTCGAGCCGGTCACCGAGGTGAACGTCAGGTCACTGCCATCGAGCGTACCGTTGGTGACAGTGGGACCGGTGATGCGCTGGTCGGTGCCCTGGTTGGCGCTCTCGACGTCAGAGCCGGTGCCGGCATTGTAGACGGTGTCGGCGGCGTTGTAGGTGTAGGTGCCAGTATCGACGAGGGCGCAGTACGGGCCATCGTTCGACGTGTCATTGTCGAGGTCGTAGCCGGAAGTACCTGCCAGCACGTTCTCTTTGTACTTTGGATACCACGCATTAGCCATTGGGCGCTCCTTTCAGGAGGGGTGTTAAGTCACAAAGTGGATCAACAGGATGGTGACTACGAGCACCGCGGCTGCGACAGTCAGGTCGAGCTCCTCAGCATAGGTCAGCCGACCAAACCAGTCATCCTTGCGCGTGCTCACCAGTGCAACCCACTGAGCGCCCAATACGCGCTCAACACTAAGAGCGCCGCCACTATGACGATGATGATCGGAACAACTTCGCGCATTTAGACTAAGGTTGGGTCCCCGAACACCAAGCCTTCGCTATGACAAGCCAAGCGAAAGCGCCCAGGGTCGAACTCTACCGTCTGCGACGAGCGGCGGATGGCCCACATCATGTTGTAGATCAGGCGGAGGAAGGCTTCCTCGTCCACCGCTTGGTGCATCGACTGCACCACCTGTGCCAGATGCTCAACGTCGTCGCGGGTCATTGGATAAACTCCCCCGGTTGGGGCTCGATCCCGGACGGAAGAACAACGGCGATGGCGCGGTGTGGGAAGCGGACCACCTTACCACTCTGATCCCGGATCAATTTGCCATCAGGTCCATGCTTCGCACCTTCCCAATTCCGCGACCACTCCTTGATGTTCTCTTCCGGCGTTAAGTCTTGGTAGTAGGGACATTCATGCCAACCACAATTCCCGTCTATAAACCGCACCCACACCTTGAGCTCAGGAACGGCTACCGCTACACCCGGTATGGCAGAGGCGACCGCGGCAGCGAGGCCGCTTAGGATTGCTTCACGTCGGTTCATCAGTAGACCTCGATGCGCTTATCGTTGGCGAGGTAGAGGGCCACGTCCCGGCTCTTGACCTTCTTGCCCTCCCACTCCTCAGTGGCGACTAGCTTGCCTTCGTCTGGCAAGGTGTAGGTGGTTCCATCGCCGTTGACTAGCAGGCAGCGTCCACTGCCGTCAGGGTGCAGGAAGAGCTTAGCCATCAGTGGGAGATCCTTTTGCCTTGGCTTTAGGACTACGGACTAGACCACCTTGGTGGAAGGTGTCAGGCTCGACGTAGTTGGGGAAGTTAGGGTCGCGGATAGTGACAACCGGGATCTCGTGCCCGATCTTCTCGTAGTCCACCTGCTGTTGCTGCTGCACGACAGGCTTAGGCGCGTCAGCCACCAAGGTCTTGTTGATGCGCGAGATCAGCTCCAGGCTCGGGTCGCGGCGGCCGAAGCCAGTCTCCTTCCACCAGCGCTTGCGTAGCTCGATTGGGAGGGCGCGCCAGTGGTCGTGGCAGATCGCGGTGTGGATCGCCACGCTGACCTCGGTGGTGCAGCCTTCGATGATGCAGACGTTCGGCATGGCAATCCTAACCCGTCTGTAGCGGCCTACATGGCCTGCTGATTGGTCCATTTGGGGTGGGGGTAGCCTGAGGTACCCCCACTCACGCCACCCAGCTGAGAGATACATCGTAGCTGGTCTTGACCGGGAAGTAGCACATCATGATCGCGTCTGCCAGGTTGGGGGAGCGCGAGCCCTCTGGGGCTTTGTCCACCAGGAGCTTCATCGCGCCCGACATCTTGGTAGTTGGTTGGCAGAGTTCCTTCTCGACCTGCCGCAGCTTGGGCAGCTTGGAGTCCAAGGAGATCAGGTCCTCCACTGGAAACTTAATACCCTCCGTGACCATGCGGTGCGTTCTCTCAAAGCGCAACCGCAGGTTCCACCAACCCTGCGCTTTGAGGTTGCCATAGAAGTCCTTGTTGAGAGGACTGTTACGATCCCCGTTCACAACACGCTTCTCAGGATCCAGCACAGCGCTACCTGCGTTCCACGGCACCAGCTTCAGATCCAACGGCACGAGCTTCTCGTCACGCAGGCGGTTGGCCTCAGCCTTGACGCCGGCACCCACCCCCACACAATCATACTGCAAGCTGATCTTGCCCAGCTGCCGACAGGCATCCAGCGCCCGGCGCGTAGTCAGCCCAGTGTCCCGCTCGCCCCAGGCCTCGGCGTAACGCAGGACCACACCTTTGCGCTTGGCCAAGGCATTCAGGTCCATGCCGCCATCAGCCACGTCCAGTGCCGCGCACCAGGCCCCACTGTCATCAAAGCCCAGCTTAAGGTGCGCGTCTATGGCAGACTTCACCCACAGGTCTGGGATGATCACATTCTCCACGGAGGCAGCGTAGTTGCGGTCCACCTCCTGGGCGAAGACGTGCAGCAACCCTTCCTGTTCCTTCTGGCTGCGAGCAGTCTCATACCACTCCTGGGTCTTGAGCGGGTGATCCCGCCAGTCCATCACGAAGACGTTTGTGCGGCCCTTGACCACAGGCTGGCCTGGATACCAATCCACACCAGCTTCCCGCTTGCGGTGGAAGACAGTGCCCAGACCTTGCACCGAGGACATGTCCACCTGCACGCGGGTGTTCTCACTGAGCGCAGCCTCGATCAACTCCGGGCGCTCGTAGTGGGCGGACTCATCCTTGAAGTAGATCGTCTTGCGGCCACCGCGGCCAATATCATCCCCACTCTCGCCTGAGATGGAACTACCGTTCTCAGGGTTCAGTACCCGCATGTGCGTCATGCAGTCTTCGCTGTAGCCTGCTGGCAGGAAGAAGGGCGGCAGACCTCGGATGAGCATCCGGATCTTCTCAAAGATGGAGTCGAGCAAGCCGAGCTTGTCAACGAGGTCTGCCTTCCGGGAACCCCAGCCTATTGAGCACCCAGGCATGAACAGCCACAACCAGACCGAGAACGCACAACAGAGCCAGGTGGCTCCCATGTCGCGGCTCTTCTCAATCAAGCCACTAGCCTCACTCTCCAGGCAAGTTTGCAGGAAGGTAACCAACTCCTCCTGGCGCTTGAACAACACAAACGGCATGCGCACCATGCCACCCATCTGGGCATTGCGCGGGTCGTAGGTGTCACACCAGTGGTTGATGAATTCGATGGGCCTGGTCCGGTAGTACTCGAGGGCACCTATCACCAGCTTGGGATCAGCTGCCATGCTGAGCAATTGCTGCTGACGCCACTGGAACAGGTGGACGTAATTAGGACGCCATGGTAGCTGCGCCAGCATCAGTGCTGCGTATCCTGGTCAGAAGGTTCCTCAGCAGTCAGCTCCAGCATCTTGGGAGACTGCTGCTGTGTCATATTGGTGAGAGCACGCAGGGTCTCAGCATAGATCTGGGCAGCTTGCTGGGGTGTCATGTTGCCCAGTATCTGAGAGCGGTTGGTATACTCTACCTTACCAGAATGATTGATTGCCTGCAGGCGGGGGTGGATGTAAGGCGCAGCCTGTTGAGCAGCTTCTGCTGCTAGAGCATACTCACTCTTCACCAACGCGGGCTTGGGCTTTGGCATCTTGAGCTCAGACTGAGCGCGCTCGTAGTGGTAACCCATGCGCTTCAGCATCACATGTAGAGGACTGACTTGCAAGGCTGCAGCTTCCCGCATCAGCTGCTCACGGGCCAGCGTGCGACGACTGCGACTGCCTACTGGACGTCCACCATTGGACGGTATACCATTACGCTCTGGTTTCAGCTTATGTCGAGCTTTGGTAATCCAAGGATCATCTTTGTCAATTGTTGTCAAATTGGGTGGTATCAAATTATCCAGTTGTGCCAATTTGCGCCGCTTGACGTTGCGCTTGCGGCGTTCACGTTTCTGTTCAGGGGTCAGAGGCATGGGGATTTCATACTGCTAGAGTTGCTACCGCATTGAGCTTGGTGGCAAGAAACAGTTCCAACCAGCCCTTATGGGAACACACTACCATCGCAGCTGACCATCCCTACTCCTGTTTGCCAGGTAACACAACAAGTAACTGGACTGTCCACTACCAAACGTTTCTAACCCGTTTCGGAGCCTCACAGCTCCTTCTCCAGGTCCATGGTTGCCAACAACACTGGCACCTTGCGTCCCATCACTTCCATCAGCACCTTGCAGCGCTGTCGGGACGACATACCCTGGACTATGCCAATATGCCCATTGAACGTGCCCTGCTTGACACGCACCATAGTACCTGGGCGGAAGTCCTCCTTGCGTGGTAGGACTATGCGGCCCGCCTCATCCTCGCGCGCCTTCAACTTGTCAACCTCTTTGGGCAGTATCATGCCTGGCTCATTACCAAACATTGGCAACCCCCTCACCCCGAACGTGGACAGCAGGAACCTCCACTGTAGGTTCTCAGTACGCACAAACAGATACCCAGGGAACATGTATTGAGACCGTACCTCCTCCCCGTAACCCTTGACGCGCACCACCTGTGGTATCACCGGCAGGTAGACTACTGCCGAGGGCTGCTGGACCAGTATGTTGGTGGCCGCCCAGGACTCCTTCTGGGTTTGGGACCGCACCACAAACCAGCCATCGTCAATCATGTCTAATCCTCGAAGAACGTCAACGTATTCGTGTCACCATCGTACGAACCCATTAGGTACGGCGCCAAATTCTCGGGGGTCCACTCCTCGCCGCCCATAAACGCATCGCGGATGTCATCAGCGCTGTACTCCTCCAAAACCATCCGAGCGGTGCCGATGTTTGGCCACGGCGGCCGCAGCACGGCCGATCTCCCTATCAAGAGGTCTGGCCACGGCATGACGATCCCGCGCACTGGCATCAGCGAGCCGGCCGCGACGATCGCCGGCATCGCCACAAGCCCACGCAGGAATGATCGCCTATTCATCTTTCTGCGCCGCCTCTTCAGGTGTTTGGGCTATGAGCTGTTCGGTCGGTCGTACTTTGCCTGGGAATTCCAGGGTGATTTGCTTGCCGTCCTTCCGTAAAAACAACAAAGTCACGATACCGTTGTTTTCGGTGTAGCCAGTCAGCACCATCTCCATCACACACCTCGCAGGAGCGGGTCGGGACCAGGGCTATCCGGCACCTTGATCTCGTTGTTCTCGAACGGCACCTGGGGCATGCCCGTCCTCATGAACGGGCCGAAGGTCTGCATCAGCTCCCACACGCTCCACTCTGACCAGCCTTCATCGTCCTGGGCGCGTGGCTCGAACTTGAACTTCCCGCCCATAGTGGTCTGGACCCACTGCTTGTGCACCTGGCGACCAAAGTCACTCAAGCGCACCTTTACCTTGTCATTCATGTTGATGATCATTGACACTAATCCCCGTATTTGGAATGGGCAGGCTTGAACCAACTCTCCACTGACGACCACACACTCATGACACAATCCCGCACCTGGGCAGCACGCTCCCGATACGCTTCACCCGGTAGGTTGTCAGTCTCATCCAGGTAATCATCCACTGACTTCTTGGCCAAGCCAATAGCATCCAGACGCTTGACCTCCTCGAGGAAGCCCACGCTGGCCTCCACGTCCTGTATACCATATCCAAACCTAATGGTAAACTCCGCATCGCGGCTGGGGGCGGCGGCCTTGTTCTTCTTGCACTTGACCCGCACCCTGACCCCATAGGCGCGCTTGACCCCTTTGATGGTTTGGGTGAGCGTCTTCAGGTGGCTGAGCCACACAATCTGGCTGGCGTAGAAGTCCAACGCCTTGCCCCCAGAACGACGATGCTTCTCACCCACTACAAAGCCTATCCGGTCCCGCACCTGGCTAATGATCAAGAGCGTGATCCGGGCTTCCCGGAGGTCACGCACCAGCTTGGCCAGCTCGGTGGACGTTATCTTCTGCTTCTCCAGGTTGTAGCCAGCGTCCCCCACCTTGCGGCTCAGCATAGCACGTGACGTCAGCGCGTCCCAGCTGTCCACCACGTAGAGGCCTGGCTGGCCAGTGCTCTTGCACTTGTCAATGCATTTGCGCAGGTCCTCGAATACGTCCTCCACTGTATCCCAGTGGCTGTCCAACCCTTTGGGCCCAAAGTTGACGCGCTTATGGGGCAGCCCCAACCCAGACGCATAGTTGATGTCAAAGGCAGCTTCCGCCTCCCGATACCACATATAGCCGCGCGGCCACTGGCGGGCGAAGTTAGCACAGGCCTCTATAGCCATCAGCGTCTTACCAGTGGACTTGTCACCCACAACGTTGATGACACTACCCTGCAGCCAACCCCCACCCAGGATGCAATCCAACACTGCACAGCCTGTGTGAGTGAACGCCTGCTGGCGCTGTGGGAAATAGTCCCCACCCGCAGCGGATGTCTGAACCGCGGGTGGGGACCGTAGCCGGCGACGCTTCAGCATAACCTTCACCGTCACTTAGAGACGCGGTCTCGCAGGCGCTCCAATTGACGGCGGGCCTGTCGGCTTGGAGTCTCCTCCCGCTCCTCGCCTGCATCATCGTCGTCGGACTCACCAGTGGACCGCCCAGCCCGAGCACCACGTCGGGGCGGAGGGTCATCGTCTTCCTCCTCGGGTTCCTCCTCGCCATTACCCTTCCCACGGCGGGATCGTGTAGGGCGCTCCTCCTCTTCTTCCTCGGGCTCCCCACGGCGGGCGCGGCGTGGCTTGACCTCTTCCTCCTCCTCGGGCTCCGCCGTCTGCAACTTGCGGCGGCGAGGAGTTGCCTCTTCCTCCTCGGGCTCCTCGTCACGCTTGGGGGCAGCTCCCCCAGTGAGCACCTTCTCGATATGAGCGTAATCGTAGAAGTTAAGCAGCTCCGGCAGCGGGTTGTCCAGAATGTAATCCAACCACTTCTCCTGGAGAGTCTCCTTGGCATGGATGGGGCTGGGGTCACGGTCAATGTCCAACGCCGAATAGTCTGTGCGCTTGTCAGTCCCCTCCCGCGTGAACGTGATATCGTAACCGTCCTCTGGGTGATCAACCTTCAACAGCCCACGCTTCTTGTCATGGGAACGGGCATTGAGCTCCTTCCACAACCGGAACGGCATGGTCCACACCATTGGTCCAGCCTTCTCGTTGGCGCGGTCGATCACCCAGACCAACGGGCGCTTCTTGGCCCGCAACTCACGCGCCTCCTCGGGGTCAGTGGATTGCCGCGCGGCCTCGCAGACGGGGCAGTTCTCCCCCTTCATCTGCTGCAGACAGAGGTACGAGGAGTTGTCCGGCCCAACGTTGTTGTGCCAGAACATCGTGATCTCCCAGCTGTTCCCCCACTTCTCCACGTCCTTCTTAGACCAGGTGCCTGGCAGGATGCGGACTGTGTTCTCACCCTCCTTGGCCTTGAACATCTGGACGTCCGACACCAGGTACGAGTCGTACGTGCCGCTCTTGGCGTTGGCGCGGCGCGTGACGTCCTCCTCTGTCCGCTCCTCGCCAATATACTCAAACTTTGGACGTTTAGCCATGAATTCTCACTCCTCCTTATTGGCGTCCCTTAGGCGCCGTAGCATGCGAAAGTGCTCATACCGCGAACGGAAGTAGGCGAAGCTTACGCCCCGTACCAACACATACGCAAAGACCAAAACGAAGACGCTGAGAATCATCCACTGTCCCAGGTCATAAATCGTCATCGCCGCCTCGACAGCACTTCACGATGACCCTCAGAGAGCTCGGTCAGCGTATGCTCTCCCATAGACGTAGTCCGCAACCGGGACAGGTGCATCTGTACCAGCGAAGGCAACAACCGACCCCGTTGCTGGTAGGCATCACGCAGCGCGTCCCACAGGTCGGCTTCGGTACGCGCCTCAGTATACCCCCGCTGCAGGTTAGCAACTTCCGGCTGTAAGGCTATGGCCTGCCGCAAGTGCGCCTCTGTCACCTTGGTCTCCATCTTGGCGGCTTGCAGCCTAAGCATCTTGTCTGCGTTGGCTTCAGCCTCCTCGAGATCCAGCTTGAGCTTATCCCGCCGTCCACAAGCCAGCACATGCTGCTCAGCCACGTGGTAGTACAACTCCGGCTGACCGATGACTGCGTCGTCCAGCTCGTCCCTATCCACGATCAACGCCTTGCGACACTGCTCGCGGAAGGTATCTGGCGACACCACTAGTTGGTCATGTACTGGCCGGTCAACAGTGGGGATGCGCTTACGGTCTATCATTTAACTGCCCTTTCACAAGCTATGATCAACGGAGCCATACCATCCCCCGAGTCGAATGGCTTGTCGAAGACCCGCAGCAGGTGCGCGAAGTAACGCATGTCATTCTCGTTCCTAGCACCCAACGCCACCTTAGAGACATAAGCCCTAAGTATCCGCCGCACTGACTCCGGGTTCGCCTCCTTGAGCTTGTTGAGCAACGCCCACACCGTCTTGAGGTTAGTGCCTTTGACCAACAGCCGCGCCAGCTCCACCGCTTCCGCCGACTCCCGCACCACCGTGCGCAGCAGGTCAGCAGCCTCCTCCTCGGTAGCGCACTGCCCACATATAGCAAAATTGGACAATGCCTGCCGTGGGCTACCATGCGCCTCTTCGGCACACAACGCCACAACGTCTGCCGAGACCTTCTTCAACCCTTCCTTCTTGGCCACGTCCGCCAGCAACGCCATCAAATCATTCAGTCGGAGAGGACGCAGCTCTATCCGCAGGCAGCGGGTCCGCACGTTGTCCGGTATCTTAGCGTAGTCCGTGGTGCATAGAAACCAATAAGCCCAAGGAGCGGGCTCCTCAAGGTTCTTCAGCCATGACTGCACTGCGGCCTTAGACAGCCCTTGGAACTCGTCGACGATCACCACGCGCGACTCCCCATTCAGGGGACGGTAGGAGCACCGCTCCATCAACGCGCGCATATCGTCGATACCGGTATCGCTGGCCGCATTGACCTCGATCAACTCATGCTCGCCCAGCTGCGTGGCCGCTATGCGGGCGAGGGTAGTCTTACCCACGCCACTCGGGCCAACGAACAACACCGTGCGCGCCTTGCCTTTCTCCAGCGCGGATTGCAGCGCGTCCACCTGCCGGTCGTGGCCGATGACTTGCTCAAACGTCTTCGGACGATATTTATTAATCAGTTCCACAATACAACTCCTTAATTTTTTCAACACCAATCACTAAATCATCCCGCCAAGTTTTGAGCTCGGCTACAGTGGCCTCAAGCTCAAAAACCCGGACTTGCAAATTGGCGATTAGCTCATAAAGGCGTTCGTTGCTCATCTCCTTATCTCCACTTGTCAGAAGAGAACGTACCGATCTCCTCCAGGTCCATCCAGTTATCACCCACCGAGGCTTCCACGCTAATTGGCACGACGTGCGCCCACTCAAACGGCACCTTGAGCATCGTATCTATAACCTTCTCCGCTATATCGTCCACGCGCTCAACTGGTACCCAACAAAAGGTCAGGTCGTCGTGGATATTAATCTCAGGCTGGAGCTCGGGGTCCCCCGTTTCGCTCAACCTACTCATACAGTCTAGCACTATCTCAGCCGCAGTGCCCTGGACAGGGCTGTTTATTATCTGGTTAACTGTCAACGGCCCACGTCGCCGTCGACCTGTCAAGCACTCAACGTAGCCATTGCTACGATAGAACTCCAGCAACCCCTCCTGCCACTTCTTGACCCCGGAGAACTGCTTCCAGAACTCTCGGTAGTGGGGCCGCAGCACGTCCACGGGGATGCTCAAATAACCAGCAGCCGACTCCCGCTGCGCTCCAAAGAACAATGGGAAAGTCCACTGGTTCTTGATGTCGGTCCGGAAGTCCTTCATGACCTTCTTATCAGTAAGGTTCTTCCTACCACCAATACGCGCTGGGTAGGCATGGGCCAAGCGTTCCGCCCACTCCATATGGACGTCATAGTTCTCCCACAGCGCCTTGACGAAGAGTTTGTCCAGGGTAAGCATTGCCAATACGCGGGCTTCAATTTGCCCATAGTCCACCGCCAGCATCACGTGGCCCGACAGCGCCTGCACAGAACGCCGCACCTCCTTGGCCTCACCGTCACGCTTGGGGAAGTTTTGCAGGTTAGGGTCCTCGCAACTCAAGCGGCTGGTCTCAGCAAACAGCGTGTTGAACGTTGCATGCAACAAGCCATCATCCCACAACACGCTGGACTCATGCCCCTTCAGCAGAGGGTAGATGTATGTCGACAGTTGGCGGGCCACCTTACGGCGCTTGATCAACATGTTGGCCAGCGGATGGTCAATACGCTCCAACACCGACTCGTCTACAGAATACCGTTCCTTGCCAGTCTTCTTGTCATAGATCATGCAGTCAGGGTGTTTCAGCATATCCTTAAACACCTTGAGCACGTGCTGGGTGGACATAGGCTTGAACGTCTCACCCTGTAGCTTACCAAATTCTTTGACAACCGGGACCTTGGATATCTTACCGTCAATTTCAATCAACCGTTCCTCATACTTAGCTTGCAACTCTTGGACCGCAGGCTGGGACACTGGCACACCCTTAACCTGTGTCAGCACCACAGTAGGCACCTTACGGTTGGACAGCCGGTAGACCTCCTCGAGCCCGTCCCGCTTGATCAATTTATCCTGCAGCTTGCCCAGCAGGCAGTGGTAACGAGCGTCTCCACCGTTGTAAAGCAGCACAAGCTCCATCGGCTCGTTGGCCAGCTCCTTACGGTTCAATGAGGAGACCTTCTTGATGTTGAAGCCGAAGTGCTGCTGGACCAGGAACTCTAGCGAGAGGCACCCTGGCTTTTGCTGCCCCACGCGCTCGTCCAGTACAACAGCCTGAGAGGCGGTATCCTGCCAGTTCGCGGCCCGTAACAAATCAGGCCCATACTTGACCGCCGTCCACTCATGTTCGAAAGCCAGATTATGGACCCACAAACGTCCCTGGGCGTGACGGAGGAACTCCACCCACAGGCGATCAAGCTCTGCCCTCTTCCTCTCAGACCAAGCCGCCTCTGGATGGTCAAACGGTATGGCGTACCCCTCCTCCCCGTTATCAACAGCCACAGAAAGGATACGCGCATCCTGAGCGTAAGGACGCTTGCCAACAGTCTCATAATCCACTCCCAAATCCTTCTGCGTTGCTGCCCAGAACAGCGCCTGCCGCACCTTGTCAAGATTAGGCTCTGTCAACAACGTCAGCCCACGGCGCGCATCCTCTGGCCCATGCACGTCAGGCTCCGGTAGGTTCTCCAACTCCCTGAACGCGCGTTTGAGGTCCAGCACAAACATACGCTTGGCCTCCTCATTACCACGCTTGCCCTCATAGAGTAGGAACGCCGGATGGAGCATGGCGTAGTACCAACACGTGTGCTCCCCCATCCGCACAGGCATCCGCCGACCACGCCAATGCGTAATCCCTGACAGGCCGGTCGTCCACCGCAACGGCACGTCCCCAAAGCCGAAGATAGCACGTGGCTGAGATTGCTCAATGTCACGGATGATCGACGGCCGGCAAGCCTCCATAGCTCTTGGACTAGGAGTCTCATTCTGGAACGGACGCGTACGCACCACGTTGTTGAACCGCACTAGGTGTTGATATTGCTTGGGTATCCGCTCCCGCAGGAGCTGACCACTAGCCCCTATGAACTGTTCGTTCTGCTCGTCCTCGTTCTTACCGGGCGCTTCCCCTAGCGCGTACACCAACGGTTTGGCCGCACCAGTAGGCGCCATGTTGGGATGCTTGTTGTTGAGGATGGCCAGGGGGCAAGCCTTGCACTCCATTTGATGCAACTGTGCCACGTCCAACCTGGAACGCGGTGCGGTTGTCGGTCGGTTGGGGAACAGCAGCGTCATTTTACCCCAGCTATCAAGTAGTCAAAGCTGTCCTTCTCGCCGTATAAAATCATACCCTGCTCGTAGAGGGCAAACTCATTGGCGCCCTCCAAGTTGCGGCGGATCAAATCCGGTCGCAGGTCCGCGCGCACTTCCGGCAGCTTCTTCCCACTCAATGACAAACTCTCGTCGAGCGCTCCAGCTTCATACTTGGCCGTCAAGCGCAGCGCACCCTTGGTGATAGCAATCGTCACCGGACGACCACCACCTGATAAAGCATCAGCACGATCCAGTGCCGTACCCAACCCTTCCGGGATGCGTAACGGATCCCCAGCCGCATCGGCGTACTTGTCAAGCAGCTTGCCCAGGTCGGGTTGGTCAGGGAGGTCCAGCATATTGCTGGCGATCAACACCCCGTCGCCAACAACCAACAAGCTATCCCCCATAACATGCAAGCTCGCCTTATCAGGCTTGGTCAGTACTCGTACCCGCTCCAGGAACGCCCACGGCAGTATGACCCGATCCACCTTGCCACCGTTCAACCGTATGCGCATAATCGTACGCCCATCAGTCGCAAAGCTATCCAACTCGGTCTTGCTCGGGTGCAGAATAACTCCGTGGTGGTAAGCGTGTTGACCTTTGGAAGCCCGCACCGTTGACAGTCTCTTGAAGGCCGCGTAGATCTCCTTGGTCAACGTCAAGCCCTTCCCAGTAGGATCCTTGAACCGCCATGGTAGCCGGTCAATATCTTGGTTGGCCAGCTTGATCTTGGAACGCCCCATCTGAAGCAGGACGTGGCCCTTCTCTTCGGCCAGCGTGACTTCCTTCAAACTGGAAGTCTCCAACAGCTTCTGAAGCTGCTTGCCAGGCACCCCGCAGTTCAGCGCCGTCTTGAATTCCTTACGCACACCCAGCCCACTGTAAGCATAGATGTACTCCGTGTCAAACCAGACGTAGCCTTGCTCAGTCTGCACTCCGCTGCCCAACGCTGGCGCGACTGCGCCCAGCTCGGCCAACAACTCCTCGCGTTCGAACTCCATCCTGTGGTCCTCCTGGGTACCGTGACTTGGGCCGACCCTCACCGTTCTTGACCCTGAGATACTTATCCGTCTCACACAGAACGTTCTGAACGTCCATCAAGGAAACGGTCGCGTCGTATAACGGGGTCTGGTACTTAGTTAGCGCGTTCAACTTGAAAGTGATCTCATGCCGCCACTGGCACAGGTGCTCCAACCAAAGCTCTTCTGGTATCCTAGCTGACAACGGTCGACCCAGGATCCGGTTGAACCCACGGCGACTACCTGGTCCTTGCGGTGCCCAAGTATATAGGTCATCGGCCTTCCTCAACCACTTGGTGTAGGTCAAGTCTGCGGCCACCTGGCCCGCCATGAACGGTCCCCAGAAATTAGCCTCCGTCAAGGCTTCACAAGTAGACTGCACACTATTCCACCGGACCGTTTCCGCAACTTTGGGTAGGACCTTCATAAGCTCTTGACCGATCACAATCTCCGCCACGAACCGACCCTTACTCATAGGAACATACGGCGGCTTGGCAGGGCGGATCATGTACGCTCCCGTCCAAGCCTGTTCACCACGCTGAACCCGACTGTCAATAATGCCACCGATGGCTTGTAGGTTTAAAGCGTCCTTAGTAACCCACCCACCATCGATAATTTCCTGCAACGTGTCAGGCCAGTTCACCCAGCGGCAAACCGCTACCCATACCAGGAACCGTTCCAATGGCATAGAGGCATACGGCTTCAGCGCGTGCTTGATAATCCACTGGCTGACCCGATCATCCCGCCGTCGGAGGTTGGTAAATTTGTACTGTTGCAGGATAGGATCATCCGTCCAAGGTGGAGAATACCCAGCCTCCTTCCAGATCCGTATGCTCTCCCGCTCAACCGCTAAATAGATCAAAGGATTCGAGGGACTTTGGTGGGACATGTTCTGGGGCCTCCCTAATAAGGTCTAGGATGGTGTCAACCGCGTCGGTATCCTTCACCCGGATGATGCGCAGTATGTCATCCTTCTCCACCTTGCGTAGTACACTATTGAGTTGCTTGAATTTGTGCCGCAGGTTCTTGGGGTTGAGCTCACGATCGTCGCCCCGCTCACTGCGCCGTGATTGCACCCGCCGGATGCACTCCTCTTCTGGAGTGTCAAGCACCAGGAAGATCCCGTGCTTGCCAGAAGCCTCCATCATTTCGCTGGCCCGCCCATAGGCGTTGCCGATGATAGCCCCCTCGAAAAGCACGTGGCCCTTGTTCGCGTACTTTGCCAGCAGGTTGAGGATCAGGTCGAACGGCTGGATGGCATCGCACCCCCCACACACTTGCCCATACGGACCAATGACAAACAATGGGTGCCCCTTGGCCTTGGGGAGCAGCTTGTATGCCTCCGGCTTCTTCGGGCCGAGCGCGCCGTAGTACGGGATGACATCACAGTGGGAGAAAAGAGCACGGACCACCGTGCTCTTCCCTGACCCATGAGTCCCTCGTAAGGAGATAATCATCTAGGTTACTACTTCCAACGAGTACCAAAACGCCCACTGATACTTGATCACGAGCGCCCAGAATACCCAGGCGAATAAGCCGCTGAAGAGTGCACAGAAGAACCCGTAAAGCGGCAGCCTGAAGTGACTCCTCCCACCTAAAGCATACAGGACACCGATAGTACCAGTAGCTGTCGGGACCATAAAACTCAAGTCCACCGAGAACCCGGTCATCATGATCCATGGCACCGGGTTGAGTCCTACAGCCGGCAGCGCATCGTTCAGGATGGGCACCAACATACCCGCGGAGCCCGTGTCCGACGCCACCTGCGCCATGGCCACGCAGAGCCCCACCCAGATGCCCACCGACACCCAAGGGTCGTGGGCCCAGAAGTTACCAACGAGGTCCAACACCCGTTCCCCAGTACCCGTCACGCCCACCAGTGTGGACACGCACATCGCTATTGGCCACACACTCACCGCGCTCAATGGAAACCGCTTGAGCGCGTAGATGGGCAGCACCATACCCACCCCTGGCCACCAGAGCAGTAACGTGACTACCATAAACCAGAAGTAGATCTGAGGCAGCGTGAACGGCAACCATGGCCTTACGTAAGGTAGCAACACCGCAAACGCAAAGAGCGCCGTCACTACCTTCTCGTGACGAGACCAGTAGCCACCCCCACCCACCAGATGGAAGTTAAATCTACGGTTGGACGGTGACAACACCCAGAAGATCGCGCATATGATCCCAAGACAGATCGTAGTCGGTAGCAGCATCCGCAGGGTGAACGACAACGCCGTCACTTCCCCACCCAACGCCTTGTTGAGCCCCGCCCAAGTAATAGCCGCTTGGCCACCCGCCATCGGGGTCAGGATACCACCCAGGCCCGCACCTATACTAGTGGCAATAACCAGGAGCATTGCCTCCTTGCTAGCAGCCACTTTAGCCACCGTGTCATAACCAGCACGCGCCAGGATCTTCATCACTATCGGTATCAACGCCAACGCCACCACCACGTCCGCGGCGAAGTCGGAGATTATAGTAGCGAACGTCAACCAGAACATCGTCTGAGCTCTTACACTATTGCCCACCCGCCGGATGAAGAACAGTGCCATCCGTTCCATGAGGCCACAATGCACGGCTGCCACAATGGCCAACGTGGGCGCAACGATCAACACCAACGCTGGGTGCCAGAAGCTGGTTAGGATCTTCTCGATGTCTACACCCATTAGGCCGAAGCCCACTACTGGGATGACCGCCGTGTAGATCACTGGCACCACGCCCATCGCCCAGTAGGTCGCCAACCAGATCATTATACCGAACGCCGCGTACTTGGGTGCCATCGCCCAGATGACTAGGAACACCGCTGGCCCCAGCAACCCCGCCACCAACCGCGGCAGTTCGACCTCTACCTGCCAGACCACCTCGCCGTTTGTCATACCAATACCCCTTCATTCTCTCGGATGGTTCTATGATCAGCCACTCTCTTGGTACGCAAGTAGTACTCATTCGCGAGCTGGGTCCGGCCGATCCAGCCCGAAAACTCTCCAAGGTACTCCTTAGCAAAGCAGGCTTCCCGCGCAGCCCATACTTCATCGAGGCGCTTGGTGTCCTGCCCCATAGCCTCCAAGGCAGCGTGTGTTGCCAATATACGCTCCTGGTCACGGTCTATGTCCCGCCCGATGTAGTATCGACCTTTACGTAGGGAATTGAAGTCGCACAACTGACTCTCCAGCATGCCATAGTCGTAATGGTTGTGGGGCATGTACGGAAGGTCAGTAGAGATACGCGGCCGCACCTTCTTGAACAGCCTAGCAGCCACCTTGTCGAGCTCCTCCACTGACAGCTCCGGATCCACTTCACAAAGATAGGCCAACCCTGCCCGCGGACCGCTGCTACCATCGTTCATTATGTCGGTAGGCAGGACTGGGAGATGGTTGACCTTCTGGTAGAGCTCCCCCAACGTGAAGTTTGACCACCGACCGTTGCCCCAGACGCCGTCTAGGGTCGTTTGCAGCGCCCGCCAGTTGGGTGCAGGTTGGTCCGTGAAGCCTTGGGTAAGGAGAGCTACCGGCCCGCCAGCGACCAATGCCTGACGGGAGAAGTCCAGTAGGTGCTCACGCACCTTCCCGCCCCGCAAGTTGCGTCGCTGCACGCCTATTGGCAATTTGAGAACCCAATCCGGCAGCTCCTTCCATGGATCACCGTTGACAAAGGCCACGTAGGCACTGCCAATGTTATAGAACGCCATGTAAAGCGTTGACAACCAAAGCGCCTCCTTGTCGATCAACCCAAGATGGCGGCCCATGTACCATAGTAATGGATGGAAAGGATCGTAGTCGAGGCAGTCGTACTGCCTCTGAGAGAAATGAACAAATGTGTCTAACAACTTCATGGGGAAGATGGTTGGGTGGCCCGCTCTCCAGTAGACCACCCAACCCCCCGCCAACGCGCGAGGAGGCTTACGCGCCGACGAGTTCTATGAAGCCCTTCCGGCTAAGGTAGCGCGCGACGCGGTAGAACTTCTTCGTCTTGCGCAGCTCCCCAACCGTCACACCCTCCTTGATCTTGTCGAAGTACTTGTTGCGGTTGCCAGGCGGCACGTCCTTGGGCTTGGTCTTCCAATGAACCTTGGTATCGGCCGCCATCCGCGGTCGACCACCCTTGGCCTTAGACGGTTTGGCTTTCTTCGCCGCCTTACCAGCAGCCTTCTTAGGTGCCGCCTTCTTCTCAGCCGCAGGCTTTTTGGCAGCCGCCGCTTTCTTGCTCTTCTTAGGCGCGGTCGCCGGTTCACCATCCCCACCGTTGGTCGCCTTCATCACCTTGTCGAGACCTTTGGGCTCCGGAATTTCTGCCACCTCTCCCTCTCCTGCACTCTCGATGACGCCGACGGCGTCGTCCATCCACTTTTGGGCCGCACTAGGCAGCTGCTCAAATTCGCCGTCACCGAGCGCGTTGGCAGCACGGACCAGCCGGTCCAAATAGGCCTGGACATCCTCACCCTGCTGCGGCGAGCACTTAGTCGCCTCAACGAGGGCCTGAGCAATTGTCATGACGCTTCTCCTAGAGTTTATTCGGTAAAGGGGACCATCCCCTGTCAATACATACTCCACCAAATCCACTTTGAACAAGAACTTTGTCAACCATTTCGCAAAAAGTAACTCTCAACCTGTCCAGACAGATCGGTGCCTATAGGCAGGCCCAGCAGGCGACACCAGTAACGATTGTTAGACTCACGCTTGCGCAGGCCGCGCTTACCATACCGGCGGCGACCACTCAATAGTAGCGCGTCGTCAACCAGTAGCGAGAACAACTGCTTGATCTCCTTGGGGGCGTTCGTCAACAATAGAGATACTGTCGCGACCTCCTCCTCAACTGGCAGCACACTATTCCATGCTTCCTCTAACGTAGCCTCTTCCGCCGCCACGTCCTGTATATGCAACTCCATAGAGGCGGACTGCTTCTGCACCAACGTCAACAGTCGGTTCTGAAGTGCAGTCTTGAACAACGTCATGAAGTGGCGGATTGCTTCTCGGTCAGGGTGCTCGGGCAAGAACCTCCGCAGCTCACCATCGCGGCGGCGCGTCGGCTCCACCCCTACGTACTTACGCCGGCAGTGGTAGAAGACAACATAGCCCTCCTGCGTGAGGTCTGCCATGTCAGCACCAGCAACACTGCGGACGTAACGCTTTGCCATCTTAACGATATGGCCACGCACTCCAGCGTCTAGGTAAGGATCCGTTTCCATGCGCTCTCTCCTGAGCGCATTATACCCCAAGTAGCGGGTCACACAAGGGCTTTCTCACGCATTGACAAGCAAAGTCTAGCGATGCGCTTAGGGTTCAACGCCGCAGGATCCTTCACGTCGTCAGGCAGCCTCAGCACCGGTAACTCTAATCCGTTATTGGCTAACCGGAATGCTTGGAACTCAGCACCACTATCAAGCAGCAGAGCAACGTAATCAAACTTACGGCGTAACTGATCGAGGAGGTAAGCCTGCGTGTCAGACATGCTAAGCCCAAACAAGCACGTGCCGAAGACGCTTAAAGAGTGGCCCCACGTAGTCACCCACATCGCGTCGAACGGTCCCTCGCAAACCACCAACACGCTGCCTGGGCGCGCCGCCATCGACCACAGCTTATCCAACCCTAGCAGAGTGTGCTTGACGCTAACCTTAGTATCCTCATGCTTAGGTGTCAGGTAACGGGGTTCTCTATCAGGTAAGATGGCGCGCCCAACCCAGGTTTGGAGGACACCGTAACGGTCCCGCACCGGAACAACGAGCCGATAGGCATATTGCCCTCGAACGCAGTAGTGTAAGTCGTAAGTGCGGCACAGGGTTCGCAGTTGCGTGTCTCTATAGCCGCGACCCCGTAGGTAGTTGAAGAACTGTCGTTCGAGGAGGCTGCCGGAGAACAAGGGTCTGCATTCCACTGGAAGCTTAGTTGCTCTGGCGAGCGCATTAGGGATCTCCTCTGTTAGTAGCTTGCTACGCAGGACGGCACCGATTTCTTCATCCGGCAACGGCGGCGGGCGGTCTCCGTACGCCAAACGATGAGCCTCGTTAGCGGAGCACCCAAGCAACGCCATAATTATCCTAGAGCGGGACTTACCCCGATGGGCTGGGTTGCGCCAGCAATTCCAACCCTTGCCCAACAGACTGATGCCCATATGATGGCTAGGATCATCAGGGCCGCAGAACGGGCAGCGCACATGCAGATTGTCCCGGTCCGGCCCGGAGAATTCTATACCGTGTTGTTGGAGGAAGAGCGGCCAGTTGAACATCAGAACAGCATACCCTGCTTGGCTGAGACGGGCGCTGGCGTGGCCGCCACCCGCTGGCTATTCACCCACACAAAGTTATCCGCCTCGAAGTCCTCGGCAAACTTGCAAAGCTCCCGCAGCTGCGCCCACGGTGCGCTGCGCACATAACGTTGATCATCGTTGATGGACATGAAGAGATAAAGCGTCTTACCGATGAAGCGTATAACGTAAGACGGACCAGCATTGGGCCGTCCCACCGCCAAGAGGTTGAAAGCCTGGTAAGCGTGCACACCCGGAGTCAACACCGTCCAAGACAGGTTGCCAGTTGAGAACCGCTCGGGTGGGAGTCTTCGCCTCATTAATACGCCTTCTCACACTTTTCCCATGGGCTGTTGCAGCCGCAATACGGGAAGCGGCAAAGAGCGCCTCCCGGTTTTTCCCTCTTACCTTCAAGGACGTCTCTCACAGCCTGCATAGCCTCCAGAAACCTGTACTTCGCTTCGTCAAGTTTTTGGTCCATCTAACACCTTCCTCGGGTCGCGCAGCAACGCGGCCACCAAATTAGCACCTTCCTTATGGTAAGCTAGGACCTTAGCGTCCATAGACTCACTCACTATCAAGTCATACTGGAACACCGTGTGCTTCTGCCCGTCCCGGATGACCCGCCGCTCGGCCTGCTCACGGTCTATAGAGCTCACCGGCGTCTCGTAGAAGAACGTGTAGTTAGCAACCTGCAGCCCATCCAGGGAATAGGCTCCCACCCGATGGTTGATCACCGCCACGCGCACGTCAGGGTCCTTCTCAAACCGCTGCAAATCGCCCTTGGAATCCTTGGTCCCAGACCACAGCCAGATATGGTCCAAACCCATGTCCGTTAGCTCTTTGGCAATCTGCCGCCCCGAGTAGGTGAATTCATAGAAGACAACAGCCTTGGCGTCTTCAGGCACCTGCTCAATCAACTCCAGCAACAGGTCTAGCTTAGGGTTCTCGTCGAACTGCACCTGCACCTTCTCACCAGTATCATCATCTTGGAAGCCAACAAACCCCGACGACATCTGCCGCATGCGCACGAACAGGTTCTTCATCTCCCGCAGATTCCCCTTGGCTGCGATAACAGCCTCCACAGCCCGCTGGTAGTACACGCTCGCTTGCTCTGGGAAGCTGACCTCCTCCACCATCGCCACGGACTTGGGTAGACCACCACACTCATCCGAGGAATAGGCTATAGACCGGTTTTGGATCATCCGGTTAAGGTCGGGCATCATACGCTTCTTGAAGTGGTAGTCCCGTGCGTACTTAGCCATCCGTCCTTTGGCGAACCGATTAGGTACGCTCGTGAAGAATGTCTGCCGGAACAGTCCCAACGTGCTGCCTAACGTGGCACCCTCGTCCAGGATGTAGAACTGCGCCCAGAGCAACGTTGGGTCACGCCCCATTGGCCGCCCTGCCAGCGCGTAGCATATTCCTGCCCCACGCCGCATCTGCACCGCTAGTTGATGATTGAGCGACCGGTAGTTGGCATCGTCAGTACTCTCATCGAGCACCATACCCCCGATACCGTTCATAAATTTGTGGACCAGTTGCGGGTCCATTCGGTACTTGACCTTACCGTTAGCACCAACTGGTCGGCTGAGCATCGCCCGCAACCCTGGGCGCGCCACCAACACAAATCCCCCGTCGTGCTCCCCCAACGCCCGCCACTTGTCCTCAGAGGAGCCCTCCAATGTAACCCAAGGTCTGGTGATGCCCCACAACCGTATCTGCTTCTCCCAAGTCAAGATCGCCTTGTCACTCTTGAGCACTATCACCGCACGCTTGATCTGGCCAACCTCCATCCAGTAATTTAGAAGCTCCAGCGCCACCAGCGTTTTGCCACCGCCCATGTCCACCCAGAAGGCAAACTCCGGATAGGTCACCCCAAGCAGGAAACACACCAACTGATGCGTGCGGAGGTGTTCCAACGGGCGGGGTCGTGGGGACAACCCATAGATAGACTTAAGGAGCTCAGCACGACTGAGCTCCTTAAGCCACTGGTGGTTGTCGAGAGGTCGCTTAAGATACGACTCTATGGCACCCGCTGGAATCATGCTGCTTTGTTCTTAGGCGGGCGGCCCATCTTCGGCGGGCCGACTTTCTTCTCAATACGACGCAAGGCTTCGATCCTAGACTTAGCCAACGCGACGGCGGCGTCGAGCTGGGCCCTGCGAGTCTTCAATATCCGGCTTACTTCCATCTTCTTCCTCCTTGTCACCTGAGCCCAGCTCCTTGAGCCTTTCCCAATAAGCGTCGCGGATCAATCCCGACTTCAAGACATACTGCCCTGTCGTGTAGGACTGGGCCAACAACACCGTGACCTCACCTTTGGCATCGCGAGTATGCTCGACACTCAACCGACCCAGATTGAGCTCGGCCTCCTGCTTGGTGCGGCTGAACGCCAACACCGTGTCCGCTGCATTCACCTTGCGGATATCCTCAGCTACGTCCGACGACCGCACTCGCCGCGCTCCTATGGTACTACGATTGCCCTGGGTAGGCGCCACCAGTGCCAGGTTACGCCGGACTGCTATGCCACGCAAGCCTTCAAAGACCCCACCCAGGTCGAGGCGGTAGTTCTTGGCGTCGATCTCCATTAAATCTGGGTAGTCTACTATGAGCACGTTGGGTACAAAGCCTTCCACGTTCTCCAAGTAGTCTAGGTGTCCCTCCAACTGGTTGACAGTCAATTGACCCGTGGGGAAGTCCTTTACCAGCAACCCGTTGAGTTGGGACCCCATAGTCTTGATCTTATCCGACAGGATTTTATAAGTCTTGGGGTTCTGGAAACTTAACCGCGGCTTGACCTCATCCCACTCAAAATCCTCGAACTTGCCCTTGCGGTCAACCGTCAGTTCCACCTGCTTGAACAGGTCAGCATTGCGCGCCACGACGAACAAGGTTTGCAAGTAGCGGCGACTGATCTTAGCCTCACTCATCTCCAGCGAGTAGTGGACCACTCGCTGTCTTTGCAGCATAGCCTGCACAGCGCAGTGGATGCTGAACCACGTCTTGCCTGTTCCCTTGGGGGCTATGTAAAGCAGGAGCTCCTTCGGCAGCAACCCTATACCCATCTTATCTAGGATAGGTATGCCCAGCGGCACGTAATCATCATCCTGAGTGTGCTCCGCAAAACGCAACACCTTGGGGTCGCTGATGAACGTGCCAGCATCAAACGTCTGCTGGCGGAACCGGAGGGCGTCCGTGAGGATGCGCTCGACATCCTCCACCATCCGGTCATCGTCTTGCCCGTAGCGGTCGCCCGCCGCGATGATGGCAGACTTCATCACCTGCCGGCGAACAAATTGCTGCACCCTAGCCGCAACGTACTCGGCGTTCAGCCCATCCGCTTCCGCGTAGAGGGTTGCTAATAGCCGGTCTTGGAGAGGCTTGCTGTCCTTACCGAAGGATGTCTGAGAGACTACGTCCTCGAGGTACTGATCCCCTGGTGGGCGGCGGTACTTCTGACGATAGCGGAGTACTCGGCCAGCAAAGTCCTGGTAGGCGCGGTCGAAGAACTCTGGCTTGACCTGAGCCGCAACAGCCGCACCGAACTTCTTATCGTAACAGAGGACGGCGAGGACGTGCTGCTGGAGCGTTGGCGCCAGCCGCTTATCCATGGCCTTTCCATAGGAACGGGAGCAACCCAGAATGCAAGTAGCCAGGGAAGGCGCGGTCGAGTGCCACCAGCATCTTATCCACGTTGCGGAACATCATATTGGAGGACACGGGGAATTTAGGCTCCAGCCAATCAGCGAGCACCTTGGCCAGCAACTGGCCTAACGCTGACCATTCCGCCGGCTTGAATTTGAAACGAGCCTCCAAGTAGGCAATCAACTCCTCCGAAGCCTCTATAGCCTCGGGGTACCGCCGCCGTATGGCCGGCTCCCGGAACAGTATACCACGTCTTTTGAGCTCGTGCATGACCCCGTCTAGGATCGGGTTAGTCAGTCGGTTTTGGGAGGTTGGGCGCGGCGAGCGCGATGATCCTGAAATGGACAGCATCGCTGATGCTTCAAGCCGCACGCACTCGAGCTCTGTTGGCTCTAAGGTCCGTAACTCGCTCAGCACATTTTGCAAGCTCATTAACTTCCCCTTTAAGCATGTCTTCCAGTAGCAACAAAACATACTTCTTGGTAATCAACTTAGCACGTCCCAAGAAGAGTGGGTTGTTCGGCACGATAACTATCGTCGGCTGATTGTTCTCCTTAGCAATCAACATCGGGTGCTTGTCATGGTTGCGTGCTTGTTCGCAGGCTACCGCCCAGTACCGGGCTAGCGGCCCGACGTCGGATAGGAGGAAGGATGGGAGGCCGAGGTTGCGCACGTGCTTGCATTCGATAAACCACGTGTCGGTTAGGATGTGACCCTCGGCGGCCACAGCACAGATATCCCCGCTTTGGCGGATGGAGGTTCCTTTGCGATGGTGGACAGTGGCCCGTCCGCCGCTTATCGCTGACCTCCAGAAACAGTCTAAGCGTTGACCGTCGCTCACCCAGAGGGAGAGCGCACGGCAAATCTTCCTTTCAAAGGAGCTGCCCTTGTTCTTGCTGTTCACTCAGGAGCCTCGAGAAGATAAAGAGGGACTGGCTAGACGGTGGCCCCACACCGTAGGAGAGAGACTGGTTGCCCAGAGAACCACTAACCTTGGCCCACGCCGAGTCGCACGGCGCGTCTCCTAACCCTAGCATACTCCACGCGCCGAGCTCACGCAAGAGCGCGTTTGTCACACAGGCTCCTCTCTATGAGAGCAGCACCCATCCTACAGAAAGGACAGTTATAGCTAACATCTTCATCTTCTCTCTCCTAGTCGTGCAGGATTGCACGAACATGAGCCTCCGAAGAGGCCCATGGGCTTGCAATCAGCGAGCAGCACTGTCGTGAGTAAGCCAGTCGTAAGTAAGCCACGTCTCATACTGCTTAGGATCGTCCTCGGCCAGAACTATTTGGAACGGTCCCCTCTTATCGAAGCATTCATGACCATAGTCCCGCGCATCCTTGAGCCTAAACAACGCAGAGCTAAAGGTTCGGCTACTCGGCCAAAACAGCCTGTACCATTGGACTTGCTGTTTGGATGTACAGTCCTCCAACCGCGTGCGCTGCTCGAGGACGCGCTTGATCTCTTCATTAGCCATTTTCTCTCTCCTAATCCGCACAGGATTGTGCGTAGATGGGGCTTGGTAGCCCCATCGGCTCACAATCACTTCAACTCAACGCACTCACCCCATGGCACCCGTCCCGTCAAGGACTTCAGCATCCAAGGGTCCCCGTAAGCCGCCCACAACACTGGATAAGCAGGCGCTGGACCGTAGTCCGAGCACTCCAAATCCGTGAAGTAGATGGCCACCGACAGGTCAGGCACGTGCTCATTCGCCCACGCGAACGTGGGTGAGAACCGCGTGCCGCCACCACCACGCACCGTGAGGTCAATCGCCTCCCCACGAGCGTACTCAGCCGTACGACGCACTCCGTCGTCCGCCATCACCACCGTAACCTTGTCGATGGCGCCGTCATCCAAGGCAGCCTGGGCTTCCGCCCCAAACTTCCTCAACAACTCGGTGTCCACCGAACCAGAGGTGTCGATGAACAACCCAACGTGGTTGAGGCCATCGGTCACAAACCCAGGCGTGTAGTAGCCTAGGGCCATGTACCGCTTGTTAGGGTTGGCCCAGGAATAGTCCCTGGTCGCGGACGGGTCCACAAACCGGCGGAGTACTGCCCGCCAGTCCACCTCTGGCTTGTTGAGTTGGTCAATGACCTCCTCAGCAAACCCAGGCAACCGACCTTCCCCAGCACGCCGCGCCACGTTGACCGCCTGGCGAGTGAACACTTCCCACTCGTCCTTGGCTTCATCCAACGCAGCTTGGTCGTACTCAGGCGCGGCATCGAGCACCTCACCCATACCCCCAGGATCACCGTGGGCCTCTGGGTAAGGTTCGCCAACGCCTTCAGCTTTCCATTTACCAGAACCGTCCTCATCACCGTCCTCTTCCTGGTCGGCGTCGTCATCGGGCCCGTCCTGGTCCTGGGGCTGCTGCGGCTTAGTGAGGGTACGGTAGATATCCTCCGCCGACAGCCCAGCGTACTTGGGATCGTACAAACCGTAGGACGGCATGTGGAACCCAGCATTCACCAGGACCGCGTTGACGGCGTAGTCGCAAGCCTTGTTCCACAGGTTATGGTCTCGCGACCCACGTCGGGTCATGTGACCCAACGCGCAATGGAGCACTTCATGCGCCACGATCGTCAACAGGTCCCGGTCCGGGATCTTATCCAGGAACGCGGGCGAGTAGAATAGGTGCTTCCCATCCGTCGCCAGCGTCGGGATATCCTGACGCGCCACCACGTGCAGCCGCATCGCCAGGCATCCGAAGAACGGATGGTCCATGATCAAATGCGACCGAGCGCGCGTGACACGCGGATCGATATTAGCTGTCATCTTCTCTCTCCTATCCGCACAGGGATTGTGCGTAGATGGGGCTTGGTAGCCCCATCGGCTCACAATCACATCATCAAGGCTTCCGCCTTCTTCAAGATATCCTCCGCCGACTTGGCGACGGTCTTGCGGATGGTGTCGTCCTCCCGCAGCGCGTCGGCCTCATACTTGCAGAGGTCCTTCTCGATCTTGGCGATCATGGTCGTCAGGTCCTTGCTACCCGTCAAGTTGAAGGCAGGCAGCAGCTTGGCTAGGTCCTGAACGTTGGTCACCAGCGAGTCCCGGAAGACACCCTCTTTGGCCTTCGGCTTGTAACCCTTGAGCCGCTCGGCCATGTAGCCGACCGTCTCAACGATACGCCGATAGGGCTCCTTGACAGCATCCTGAACCTGCGCAGTGACCCGTGCCTCAAAGTCATCCAACGTGTCCTTTGTCAGGTCCACGCGGAAGTCCTTACGGTCGGGCCAAGGCAGGATGTAGGTGTCCAGGCTGAACCGAGACCGGATCTCGCCGACCAACGGGAAGTCCTCCTGGGCATACATACCCTTGAGACGCTTCTTGGAGTCCTCGAGAAACTTTGGGTAATCTCGAGCGAAAGCATCCGCCGCGTCATCAAAATCCTGCCGGAACTGTCGGAACAGCTTCGAGAACTCCTCGAACAGCACCGACGGCAGGATGCGCGTACCCTCGTCCATCCAAGGCAACGTCATCGCGTAGTGCTTCTGACGTGCCGCCGAACGGACCGCATTGACCTCCTTGAACGCTGTCTTGGACAACAACTGCTTGTT
>Ga0207428_10000956_pt1 | contig 32086 bp, 23 predicted proteins | sample RhiMethybrSRZTD1_FD_187600 | JGI IMG/M metagenome (GOLD analysis project Ga0207428, IMG submission 187600) | Populus rhizosphere microbial communities from Tennessee, USA - Rhizosphere MetaG P. TD hybrid SRZTD1 (SPAdes) (version 3) | ecosystem: Host-associated > Plants > Roots > Rhizosphere >...
GGGCCGACTTCCTGGTCGGGCATCTCGTCCTGGCCGACAACGGGCACGTCGTCGTGTCGCTCGTCGATCGGATTCCCGCCGTCACCGAAACCGAGAGCTCGCTGGTCCACGTCTCGTTCGCGCCGCGGACGTTTCAGGCCGCGCAGCAGGAGCTCGAGCGGCGCGGGACCGACCAGGTGATTCTCGGACATCACCACAATCATCCGCCGATGTGTGGACGCAAATGTCTGATGACGATTCCTGCCTGTTCCACTGACAACGTCTTCTTCAGCGTCGACGATCGAGTGGTGCACCGATCGGCGTTCAGCCGGCCGTACATGGTCGCGCTCGTCTCGGGCAAAGGGGCCGAGCGGCGGGCCGACGACCCGGTCATGAAGGCCTATGGCTGGCAGCGGGGACGTATCTGCGAAAAAGAGTGGTCGATCTTCTAACGGCACGACTTATGACGAACCAGGTCGAGGACGTTCAGGCACAGACGCTGGAGCACATTCTGGACGATGGGCTCTCGCCAGCAGAAGAACAGGCGGCGATCGAACAATTCCTGCGCGACAAGCCGGCACTGGCGACGCCGCTGCTGTTCACCGCACTCGCCCAGAAGCATCGCCTGCGAACGCTGCTCGAAGAAACCAGGAGGGTTCTGCGCGCGCCGCCCTGGCATCCGGCCGCGTTTCTCGCGCACTCATCGGACGGCACTCGCGCGCTCGTGGCGTGCGGGAATCGACGGCTCAGCGTGACGTTCGCGCCCGACATCGATCGACTCACGCTGCGCTGCGGCGACCCCGTCTTTCTCAACGGCGATCAGAACGTGCTGACCAGCCTCGGGCAGGGTGGTTTCCGCCCTGGCCTGGTCGGCGAATTCGCCCGCGCCCATCGAAACGGACAAGGCGTGCTGCGAGGTCAGGGGGAAAACGAAATCGTCGTCGACATCGCGGCGCACGTGCTCGAGGACGGGATCCACAAGGGCGATCGCCTGCTCTACGACCCCGAGAGCTTCGTGGCCTACGAAAAACTCGAGCAGAGCGAGCAATCCTCGCTGCTCGAGCAGCTTCCGTTGAACGTCCGCATCGACGAGCTCGGCGGGCTCGACGAGGTCTTCAACGAGCTCGTCTCGGAGATCACCCTGTACTTGTTCCACGTCGACCTGGTCCGTCGCTACGCGCTCAGGCCGACGAAAGGCGTGTTGTTGTGCGGCCCGCCGGGTACCGGAAAAACGTCGCTCGTGCAGGCACTCGGTGAGCACCTGGGACGCGCGATGGGTGTGGAGATCGTCGCCTTCCTCGTTCGGCCCGGCGTGCATCGCTCGATGTGGTTCGGCGCATCCGAGCAGCGGGTGCGCGACCTGTTTCAGGAGGCCAGGCGCGCCGCGGAGAACGGCAATCGATACGTGCTGCTGTTCTTCGACGACATGGATCATCTCGGCTCGCGCGACCAGCGAATCGCCGGTGACGTCGACGCGCGATTGCTGCCCTGCTTCCTGCAGGAGATCGACGCCGTTCGAACGCACCGGCTTCTCCTCGTTGGCGCAACCAACCGGGAAGATCTCCTCGACGAAGCGCTGCTGCGGCCCGGGCGATTCGGACGGACGTTCCGCATCGGCCGGCCGAATCGCGGTCAGGCGAGGGAGATCTTCCTCCGCTACCTGACGGCCGATCTGCCGATGCGCCAGAACGGCCACAACGGCGTGGATGCGACTCACCACCTGGTGGACGACCTGCTCTCCGGCTTGTACGCACCGAACGGGGAGTTCGCGCGGCTGGCCATGCTCACGTTCCGCGACGGCTCGCGCGTTCCGCTGAGCGCCAGTCAGATCCTGACCGGCGCACTGATCGCAGCCGCCGTCGAACAAGGCAAGCGGCGCGGCTGTTTCCGTGCCCTCCACGGCGGTCTGGGCGACGTGGAGGCCGACGACCTGCGTGCCGCGCTCAGGCGAGAGCTGTCGGCAATCTGTGGACGCCTGAAACCAGGTCCGGCCCTGCAGCAGATGCTCGATCTCCCGCCCGACCGCGACGTCGTGAAAGTGGAGCCGTGCCTGCCGGAGGACCAACCGCGGCGTCCGGCATACCTGAATCGGTCTTCGATGTAGGAGGACATTCAATGGAACGACTACGCAAACTGGGCGGATGGACTCGAACGAAGGAGTCGAGCTCCTCAACGGTCGCGAAGGAAGCGCCGCCGCTGTCAGACGAGGAATGCACGCGCGACGTCGAAGTGATTTACGGCGCCAGCGTCCAGACCCTGGCACTCGCCGGTCTGACCGTGGCGCAAGCGCGGCCGCTCGTCGAGACGATCCTCGCGATCGACCCGCGTTCGCCCGCGCTGCTCAATGGAGCGCCGGCGCGCACCAACCAGGTGATCGGTGAGGGCGACCTGCTGGAGTTCGTCCATCATGCGGGAGAAAAAGGTGTCAATCGATCTGCGCATCGAGATCGCCGCTGAAGAGGTCGTCTGCCGGCAGAACGGAGAAAAGGCATTTTCCGCTCCGATGAAGGACTTCGTGTCGGCGCTGGCCGAGCGAGCGGACGTCCGGCCCTTCCCCGAGATGATTCCCGACGGCGTGCGTTTCGTCCGCCGGCGCGGCAATGTTGTCGTGCTGGTGGTCGAGGACACGCCGCAGCTGCGAACCGTTCAGTGGCTCGCCAACGAGAGCACCGTTCCATTCGGAAAGAACGCCGCGTATCGGAAGGTCCGGCTCGCGTTTCCGTTCGTGGTGTCGGTGTTGGCGTTCCGCGATGGCGGTCTGACGGGGTTCCAGCAGTGCTTCTATCGGACCGCGCCGTTGTCGCAGCTCTCGGATCCGCTCTTTCTTCCGAACATGTTCAACGTGGCGAACGGACACGGGCAGCAGTGCTGGTTGTGTCTGGCCAATCTGAAGGTCGATCTGAGAGCGCTGTCGTGGAAGGACAAGCTGCAGGAGATCCGGCAGCATCTCTGGTATGCGGGTTTCAACAAGAGCAGCGAAGTCCACGAGGGAAACAGTTACTGGAGCACCATGCGTCAACTGGACCCTCGGTTCAAAACGGTGGAGACCTGGGAGAAGGCAAGCTTGCAGAACCGGTATTTCCCGTTGGAGGTCGAGTGGAAGGCCTCGGGACAAACGGTCGGCGGGGTGCTCGATCAGATGTTCGGATTCCTCACCCCGCCTCCTGTCACCACCGTGACACACCTGGCACAGCTCGTCAGCCTTCTCGCACACCGGAACGCGCGCCGTTCATCCCCGCCGGCCGACGAGGCGAAATGATTCCGCTCTTCCTGAAATCAACCGAGTTCGAGGAACCGGATGCATCGGCGTACTACTTGCTCGCTGCCAACGGGGTCTTCCTCGTGAAGAAGGGCGGCATTTTTTCATCGGTCACCGAAGCACCGCTCGTGGGCCTCGGAAGACAGCGCCCGTCGTTGAGGCTTGGGTTTCCCAAGGTGCCACGCGGGCTGCTCGAGCGCATGTACGGCTTCTTTCAATATGCGTACGAGCAGTTCGATAGTGAAGCGGTCGTGTTTCTCTACTACTCACCCGAGCAGGGCATCTTTCATGCGGACGCGCCCCCGCAGGTCGTGACTCGCTATCGCACGTACCACGGATGGCGCACGGCGGGGAACGTCGAATACGGCACGATGTCGAGGCCACACGGTTTCCTGAAGCTCGGAGATGCGCACTCCCACGGCGAGAGCCCGGCGTTCTTTTCGCCGACAGACGATCGTGATGACGGAGAGGACGGTCTGCGGATCGTGATGGGCGCACTTCATCGTCCGCAGCCAGAGGTCCGCGTGTCGTTCATTGCCAGCGGAACACGGTTCAGGCTGGAACCTCACGAGGTGCTCGAAGACTTCATCGAGCCGACGCGACCGCCAGACGAATGGACCGAGCGGATCGAGTGCCGGTACGAAGACGTCAGAATTCAGCGGCACACGCACGAGGGTGAATGACATCTGAGGCCCACCGCAAGAAGTTGACGCCTCGCCTTTCGGGACGATCGATCAAGCTGATCGGGCTCGGCGGGATCGGCAGTCCGGTCGCGCAGGCGCTCGTGCAGTTTCTCGGCGTGAGCGCGCGGGCGGACACCACGCTGTTCCTGGTCGATGGCGACACGTATGAGGACAAGAACCGCGAGCGGGTCGCGTTTCACGGCGGCGGAAACAAGGCGATCTCGAAAGCGCAGGAGCTCGGCTCGCTGTGCGACGGGGCACTCCCGATCGTCCCGGTGCCACAATTCGTGACGCCCCACAACGTGCATCGGTTGCTCGGCGAGCGGGACATCGTTTTTCTCGCGGTCGACAATCATGCGACGCGCCGGTCGGTGAGCAACCGCTGCCGGAAGATGCGCGATGTGGTGTTGATCTCGGGAGGGAATGACGGAATCGAGGACGGTCGCGAGGGAACGTTCGGCAACGTCATGATCTACGAACGAGTCGCGGGGCGTGACATCACCCATCCACTCACACGTTTCCATCCGGAGATCGCACAGCCACGTGACAAGCGACCCGACGAGCTCAGCTGCCTCGCCCTGACCCAGTCCTCACCGCAGCTGCTATTCACGAATCTGACCGTGGCGGCGGCCATGCTGGGGACCTTCTATACGTGGCTCGTCGACCAGCTGGAATACGAAGAGCTGTTCTTCGACGTGCTGTCGGGCAAGATGCAGCCGATCATGCGCACGCGGCGGCGCGGCTGACTCGAAAACGCGTCAAACGCGATAGAGCGTTGCGATCGCTTGCCTCTTCCGCGCGGGCTCGAAGGCTCAGATGCCCGTGGTACACTTTTCGTGGCGCGACTGCGCTGAATGGCTCTCAATCCCGACCTCATCACACGTCTCAAACGCGTTCGCCCGGCGCGGCTGCTCGTCGCGAGCGGGGCTGGCATTTCTGCCGAAAGTGGCATTCCCACATACCGCGGGGAGAACGGTTTGTGGAGAACCCTGAACTTCGAAGAGATGGCCACACGCGAGGCGTTCCTGAAGGACAGAGAACGGCTCTGGAACTGGTACCAGGAACGGCGCCAAGGGGTGCTGAATGCCAACCCGAACGCCGCTCACTATGCAGTCGCCGATCTCGTGCGGAACACTCCAGAGGCGTTCGTCGCGACACAGAACGTGGACGACCTGCACGAGCGCGCCGGTTTGCCCCTCGATCGCTTGGCGCACGTCCATGGCCGCATCCTCGAGACACGTTGCGAACATTGCGGTCTCGTGACGGTGGCCAGTCCAAGCGACCCAGTTCGGCGCTGCACCCGGTGCAACCATCTGGCGCTCCGACCGAACGTCGTGTGGTTCGATGAGGAATTGCCGGAAGCGGAAGTCGAGCGCGTCGACCGCTTCCTCGCCCAAGGGCCTTGTGACGTCGTCCTGGTGGTCGGCACCACCGCATCGTTCGATTACGTCCGTGACTGGATCGAGCGGGCTGCCGGAAAAAGCGGTTTGGTCATCGATGTAAATCCCGATACGTCGCACGTGACAGACGCGTTTCCAGAGCGCGCATGGCACTTGCGTGAACCGGCCAGCCTTGCGCTGCCCGAAGTCGCTCGCTCGCTGACTTGAGTCCTGCGGTGATGCGCTCGAGCCCCTGCGTCATGTCGGTGGCGCTGCTCGAGCGCTGAAGCGGTTACCGGAGGTATGTCGTGTCGCACATCATCGACGAACTGCTCAAACTGGCCGACGCGGGGTGCATGTCCGACTGGTACGAGTCTCGGATTGTGCGACGCCACCCGACGAACCCCGCCGATCGCCCGAACTGGCGCGAGGGGATCCAGAAGTTCCTGAAGGCCACGATGGACGAGGTCCGATTGCAGCGGGCGTCGGAGCTGGCTCGCGACACCTTGCGGCTGCCGGCGTTTGACGAGGTGATTCCCTTCCGCGTGGCCGTGTTGCGGCGGGAGGCCGGGGCGGACATTTCGTACGACAAGCAGCGCGATCACTCCGCCCACACGATCTACAACTGGCTGCTTGGCTGGCTCTTTTACCAGCACTCGGATTTGCTACGACAGGCCATGAAAAAGGCCACCAAGGCGCGCGGCCTCAGTGGAGGAGGATTGAACCGCACCCCGGTCGACGCATTTGGCGACGTGTGGACGTATGCCAGCATTCTGCACGACATCGGCTACCTCTTCGAGGGGGGCATCGGCCGCCTGGCCTGGGAGCCGCACCACGAGACCGCGAAGCGCGGCGCGCTGGTGGTCAACGACTTCTTCAACAACCGCATCTGGCACGAATGGGGCATTCACGCGGCCGCCGATCGCCAGTTGATCCGAAACTGTGACTACGAATTCCTGACTTTGCCAACCGACGGCTCGTTGGGTGGCATCATCGACGGCCTCCAGAAAATGGGCGGGCTCGACCCGCTCCTCGAGGACGTGGGCAAGGTCGTGCCGAATCTACCCACCTTGTCGGGGAAATATGTCACCGCATTCGAGCTCTGGGCAGCCCACTACGAGCATCTCGGCAAGAAGGAAATGGTCAAGTACGTCGGCGACACTCAGCAGGCGTTTGCGGACCTCGCTTACAACGGCCTCAAGACCGCCGGAGTTCGCGTCATCGATCACGGTGTGGCAGGGGGCCTCTTGCTGCTCCAGCTCATCACCATGTACTACGGCGCGCGGAGCGCTCTGTCCCGTTCATCGGCCAAGTTGAGCAGCGCGGGCAGCGCGAGCTTCATGGGCAGCGCGGGAGGCGTCGACTACAACCCCGCGTTCTGGTGGGGCGGGATTCTCTGGGGGACATTCGCGACAGCGGTCCACAACGTTCAACAAGCCATGCCGCAAGAAAAGCTGAAGCTCGAGGACGATCCCATGGCCTATCTCGGGATTCTCGTCGATATTCTGCAGGAGTGGGATCGCTACGCCGTGCAGCGAGGTGCCGTCCTGGCCCACGAGCCCGCGCTCCAGGGCGTAGACGTGCCAGCGACCGTGGCTAATGGTGTCTTGACCGTGGAGCTACCGAAACAACGCTGCAAGAAAGCCATAAAGGATCTCGACGACGCGCTTCAGGGTTGGAAAGACCTTTTGATCTTGGAGCCGTCGAAAGACCGCTAGACGCGCTACGTCTCCTGTGGCCTGCCAGGCGGCACAAGGCGTTCGCGAAGCTCGCCAAGCTCGACTCTCAAATCGGCGATCTCCCTCGCCAATTCGGCGCGCGCTTCTTCGACATCGGCCCACTCCCCGGTCTTCGCCGCCCGTTCGAGCCGCTGCACCACCACGTAGGCGCCGTGCTGAACGAACAGCCCAACCGAGCCCTTCAGCGCATGGGCGCTTGACGCGACCGCCGCGGCGTCGCGGCGCTCGGTGGCGCGGTCGATTGCGCTCACCAGTGTCTGGCTGTCGACGAGAAAGACGTCGATGATCTCGCGCACGAGGACGCGATTGCCGTTGAACCCCGCCAACAGCGTGCTCTCATCGATCATCGAACCGGCCGAGGGCCCGGCGGCACTCGACACCGTGTCCACCGGCGAACCGGGCGACCCGTTCGTCTGGTCCTCCGACGCAAACAAGCCGTCGATCGTGGCGAGGAGCTCGTCGGACCGCAGCGGCTTCGACACGTACGCGTCCATCCCCGCCTCGAGACAGCGTTCGCGATCGCCGCTCATCGCGTGAGCCGTCATCGCAACGATCGGCACATGCGTCTCGGTGCCGCGTTCGCGCTGGCGTATGGCGGCAGTCGCCTCGAGGCCGCTCATCTCCGGCATCTGGACATCCATCAGGATGATGTCGAAGACCTCGTCGCCGGACCGCCGAACCGCGTCGCGACCGTTCCATACGACGTCCACGATGTGCTTGCGCTGCTCGAGCAGCGTCACGACCAGTTTCTGATTCGTCGGATTGTCCTCGGCCACCAGCACACGAAGCGTGCGCGACCGCACGCGCGATGCTCGGGCGGAGCGAGGCGCCGGCCGGCGCGCAGCGGAGCCGGACTGGAACGTCGTCAGGATGGCATCGAGCAGATCCGATTGTTTGACCGGCTTGCTCAAGTACGCATCGAAACCCACCTCGTTCGCACGGCTGCGGCCCCGCGACCCCGTTGAGGTGAGCATGATCAGTTTGACGCCCGAGAGCTGCGAGTCCTTTTGGATGGCGCGCGCCAGCTCGAATCCGTCCACGTCGGGCATCGCCGCATCGGTCAGCACGAGTTGGAATGGATCGCCCGCACCGATGGCCTCCCGGAGCGCGGCGACCGCCGCCCTCGCTCCATCGACCGACACCGGCTTCATCCGCCAATTGGTCAGGATCTCTTCGAGGATGCGGCGATTGGTGGCGTTGTCATCGACGACCAGGACCCGAAGATCGTGCAGATCGGAGGGCTCGGGCATCGCGACGCTGGTCTTGACTCCAAACGTCGCGACGAAACGGAACCGGCTTCCCTTGCCGACCTCGCTCTCGACGCCGATCGCCCCGTCCATCATCTCGACGAGCTGCGACGAGATCGCCAGGCCCAAACCGGTGCCGCCGAAGCGGCGCGTCGTCGAGGCGTCTGCCTGGGCGAAGGCGCCGAAGATGTGCTGTTGCTTGTCCTTCGGAATGCCGATGCCGGTATCCGACACGCTGAACTCCAGCGACACCTGGTCGGCCGAGAGCCGGTCGAGCGTGACCTCGACGATCACTTCGCCAACATTGGTGAACTTGATCGCGTTGCCGACGAGATTCACCAGGACCTGCCGCAGGCGACCGGGATCGCCACCGACTTCGACAGGCACGGCCGGCGCGATGTGACACACGAGCTCGAGATTCTTCTCGTGAGCGCGGGGCGCCAGCATTCGAACGGCGTCTTCGACGACGTCTCGCAATTGGAATGGCACGCGCTCGAACGACAGCCTGCGGGCTTCGATCTTCGAGAAGTCGAGGATGTCGTTGATGAGCGCCAGCAAGGCCTCGCTCGAGTCCTTGACGGTGCGGAGGTAGTCGCGCTGCACCGCCGTCAGCTTCGTGGCGAGGGCGAGGTCGGTCATGCCGATGATCGCGTTCATCGGAGTCCGAATCTCGTGGCTCATGTTCGCCAGGAACTCACCCTTCGCTTTGGTCGCGTCCTCGGCCTCCTTGTGGGCCACTTCCAACGCGCGGGTGCGCTCTTGCACCCGCCGCTCCAGGTCGGCATTGAGCGTCCGGATTTCTTCCTCCGCCCTCGTGCGCTCGCCGACCTCGGCGCGCAGGCGCTCTTCACGGGCTCGCAACGCGCTGTCTTGCTCCTGGATTTGCGTCAGCATGCCGTTGAAGGCGTCGGTGAGCTCTCCCAACTCGTCGCTACCGAACTTGGCTGCGCGCACGGCGTAATCCCGCCGCTCCGAAACCGTCCTGGCCGTCTCGGCCAACGCAAGAACGGGCGTCGAGACATGCCCCTGCAGCCGGGTCGACAGAGCGAACGCCACGATCCCTGAAAGGACGACCACCGCCACGATCAGCCCGCCGTACAGCGTCAGACTTTCGTACAAGGCGCCGAGGTCCGATTTCAGATAGAGCGTGCCGAGTCGCTGGTTGTCCTTGAGCACGGGTTCATAGAGGACCAGATGGGCGCTCTCGAATCGGTGTCCGTCTCGGGCCGGACGCGGTGGGAAGACGTCCGCGGTCGCAGCATTCGGATACCTGGCAAAGAGCGTCCCGTTCGTGTCGTACAGAGCAGCGGCAACGATGTGCGGCTCTGCCGCGAACGCCTGCAACACCTCCGTCGCCTGCTTGGGCGTATCGAACGCCAGCGCTGCGGCACTGTTGTTCGCAATCACCTGGGCGAGCGTGGAGGAGTTGCGGACCATCGTGCCGCGGAAGGTGACCAGCTCGTAGGTCAGAAACGTGCCGCACGTGACCGCGAGGACAGCCCCGCAGGTCAGCAGGATGACCGACATGAGCTTTCGCTTGATGGGCCTATCGCGGAGCATCTAGCGAGTCCTCTTGTCGCCGACGATTTCGGCAAGACTGAGTAGATTCGGATCGATCGACAAGCCGGCCGCCTTCGCCGCTCCCACATTCACCTGGAGGCGAGGATGCTCGGTGCGCACGCGAATCATGCCGCCGAGCGAGGCAAACCCCTCGGTGTCGCCAACGATCAGAATCGATCGGCCCCGCAGACGGGCAAAGATCTGCTCGTAGATCTTCGATTCGGAAGAGCTGACGAAGAGGATGTGACAAGGCCCGATTTGCTCGACCTGTCGATACCGCACGGTGATCACGGGATGGCCTTTGACGAACTCGCCTTTGACCACCTCGTCCAGGAACGACTTGAACGGATCCTCCCCCAGCACACCGATCACGAACGGCGCCCCTGGGCTGGCGAATGCGGTCGCCGGCCATTCGACGAACCCCGCGAAACGATAGAGAAAAATCGCTTTGTATTGCTCTTCGTTGGGGCGGGGTTTCTGCGCCCGTACCGGGGCGACAATCGCGACGCACAGCAGCGCGGCGAGCACAACCCGACGCCACCTGAGGTGAACGTGACGTGTGGCTAAAAGAGCCATGTCACGGTTCCGTAGATACCTCGTTTGATCTCCACCGACAGGCTTCTCAGTAGAGCCGAGGTCCCCGACTCAGCATGATGCGCGTCGAACAGGTTCTGGCCGACGACCGCGATCTCGATCTTTGGCCGCGGCTGCCAACTGGCGCGCGCGTCGACCGACGCGTACCGAGGCACGACCGGATCGAATGCCGACAACCGATCGACGAACCGGCCGATCAGGTCTACCTCGAGGTTCCGCGGCAGGTTCCATGACGATTGCACGAACACCTGCTGTCGAGGGCTTTGTCCCTCGGCGCCCTCAGCCACCGCGACGGCCGATGCCGGCACGCTCGGATCGGCGTGCAGCGCCATCCGCAAAGTCGTGAGCGCGCCGTACAACCGCCACATATCCGTCGCTTGCCACGTCGCAGCCAGCTCCACTCCGTACGTCTCGCCTTTCATCCCGTTCAATGCGATGAGAGGCAGATCGAAGGTGCCCGGCGCCACGCCGGGCATCACCGCACCAGGCGTGAGTACCCGAAGCTCACGATAGACGTTGTAGAACGATGCGACGTCGATCGAGAACCGCTCGGTCGCCTGCGATCGATACCCGAATTCGTAGGCCACCAGCTTTTCTGATCCGAAATCGGTATTGCCCGTCAGACGACCGAACAGCGGGGCGCCGCCAAGCGCCGGAGGGAAGGACGGATACTGCCTGACACTGATCCCATCTTCATACAGACTCGGAGTCCGCACCGCTCGTGACACCGCTCCCCAGGCCGTATGCCGCGGCGTGGGCGACCACAGCAGACGAGCGGCGGGCTGGTACTCGAAGCCGGTGAAGCTGTTGTGCTCGAATTTCGAGCCCAACGTGAGACTCACGCGGCCGCTCCCGAGCGCGATCTGATCCTGCACGAAGGCACTCGTCAAACGCGTATTGCGATCGGGTGGCGGAAAGCTGTTGATGAAGCCGTTGTCGATCTTGCTCGTTCCGAGGAAGGCATCGATGGCACGATACCCGCCGCCGTAGACGATCGTGTTCCTGCGTCCCTGCGTGAACTCGTGTTGGAAGTCGACATCGACACTGTCGATGCGCACATCGAACAGCCCGCCGTCGCTCTGACGCAGGATACGGTCCCAGTAGGCTTGCACGGCGAAGTTGGAGTTGCTCGAGACCTGACGGCTCCAGCGGGCGAGCACGTTTCCGTTATCGGTCGTTTCGGTCTCGAGATTGGTGAAGAAGTAGGGCGCCGACGGCATCGGCCGGAGATCTTTCCGGTCTGCGTCACTCCTGATCAGGTCCCCCTGAACGGCGACATCGTCACGCTCGGACGATCGCCAGTTCAGACGCACGCCGCCGCTCGCATTCGACCACGCGTCGTGCGCATCACCCGAGAGCGCGAACTGTTTACCGCGTGAGACGCCCTTGCCGTACACGCGATAGTGCAGATCGGAGTTGATCTCGCCACCGTAGCGGAACGTCCCGAAGCCTCGGTCCTGGGTGCCGCCGCCGGCGCGGATCAGGCCACCCTGCGTCGCCGACGCGGGAAACGTGAGGATGTTGATGATCCCGTTGACCGCGTTGGCCCCCCACACACTGGCACCCGGGCCGCGAACGACTTCGATCCGCTCGATGTTGTCGAGCGGATAATCCACCACATCCCAGTACACGCCCGAGAACAGCGCGTTGTAGACCGTGCGCCCGTCGACCTGCACCAGCAGCTTGTTGTCGAAGCGCTCACTGAATCCGCGGACGCCGACCGCCCACTTGTTGTTGTCGATCCGCGCCACGACAATGCCGGGTACCCGTCGAAGCAATTCAGGCAAGCTGGTCGCACCGGACCGCCGAATGTCTTCCTGCGTGATGACGAACACGGCCGCCGGCGTCTGACCGACGGTGCTTGGGAGCCTGGCGACGGTCGTGACCTCGACCTTGATGAGGTCACCCAGGCTCATTTTTTTCATCACCGTGACGTCGCTCTGTTCCTGATCGGGCGCCGACGCGCCTTCACCTCCCTCAGACACCCCTGCCGTCATCGCCAGGAGCACTGCACAGAGCGCGGCCTTTTCGAAAACCTTTGCGAACATTCGTTGTTGGGTACAACGTCCGTTCCTAAGCGATGAACACTGTCGTCTTCGCCCGGAACGCGACAAATACGGATGAGTTTTGTATCACGTCCCGATGGCAGACACCTATCTAGGACGTGAAGAAGGTGCCGGATTCGCGCGAGACGCGACTATTCGCTGACCACCAGTCGGTATCCGTCGCCGTACGCCTTGCGGATGTAGGTGGGATGCCGCGGATCGGGCTCCAGCTTGTGGCGCAGGCGGAAGATGAAGTTGTCCACGGTACGCGTGAGCGGGGTGTCCGAGTAGCCCCACACGAGATGGAGCAGCTCGTCGCGCGTGACCACGTGGCCGGCGCGCTCGGCGAGGCAGCGCAGGATCTCGAACTCTCGATCGGTCAGCTCCACGCGCTTCGTGCCGCAGTACGCCTTCAGTTGCTTGAAGTCGATGACGGTGTTGCCAAGCCGAAGTTGTTCGATCGGCGGCTTGGTCCGGCGCAGCACCGCGTGCACGCGCGCCAGCAGTTCGTCGAGCGCAAACGGTTTCGTCACGTAGTCGTCCGCGCCGAGCGTCAGCCCCTTGATGCGATCTTCCTTCTGCCCGCGGGCCGACAGGATGATCACCGGGACGCGCGTCGGGCTCTCGTGCAGCGCCCGGCAGATCTCGAAGCCGTCTGCGCCATGCGGCAGCATCAGGTCGAGCAGCAGCAGATCCGGCGTGAACCGTTTGACCGACGGCAGCGCATCGCGGCCGTTGTCGCATGTTTCCACGACGAACCCCTCGTACTCCAGGTTGTCGCGCAGCAACCTGGCGATCGCCTTGTCGTCTTCGACTATCAGCACGCGCTTGGTCATCTGCATACCTCGTTGCGGCACGCTCACGCGCTTCGGACGCGGCTGATCGGCAGCGTAACGTCGACCTCGGTTCCAGTTCCCACGGTGCTGCGCACCTCGATCCGGCCGCCGTGGCTCTCCACGATGCGCTTCGCGATCGGCAGGCCGAGGCCGCTGCCGCTCACCGTGACGTTGCGGCCGCGATAGAAGCGCTCGAAGACGCGCGACAGATCCTTGCGCGCGATGCCGGTGCCGCGATCGCGGACGCTCAGCGTGACGCTCTTGACGTTGGCGGTGCCCTTCACGGTCAGGTGCTTCTCGGTGGTCGAGTACTTGATCGCGTTGTCGACGATGTTGTCGAGCGCCTGAATCATCGCGGGCCGATCGACGCACACCTGCGGGAGAGTGGGCGGCACGTCGATGATCAGCTCGAACTCCAGGTTGGCAAGCACCGGCCGCAGTCCCTGCAGCGCGTCCTCGACGAGATCGGCCGGCTCGACGTCGGCGAGCTCGGTCGCCGATACCGCAGGGGAACTGCTGTAGCGCGCGTACGTCAGGAGGTTGTCGATCGAGGCACCCAGGCGGGATGCTTCCACCGAGAGCAGACCGGCGTACTCCTGCACGGTTTTGGGCGACGTGTATCGGCCGTTGGAGAGCGTGTCGCCGACGAGCCGGATGGATGCGACGGGCGTCTTGAGCTCGTGCGTCACCGCGGCGACGAAATCGGATTTCATCGACGCCAGCGCCGCGCTCGCCCGGTCGGCGCGCACGGTCAGGACGAGCGCCAGCAGACCCGCGCCGGCCGCGATCGAGATCAGCACGAACATCCGCCGCGCGCCCTGCAACGTCGCGAGCAGCGTCTGATCCGGCAGCGACCTGACGTGCACGGTCCACTCGCGAACCCGCGTCGGCCGCGACGTCCCTCGACTAACGCTCGGGACGTCCCGAGCATCGCCGAGGGACGGGATCGACGTGACCAGCGCCGGATCGATGAAGAGGAGCGAGAATAGCGTGTGCAAGTCGCCGGCGTCGGGTTCGACCGGCGCCGCCTTCGTCACCACCCGGCCCTCATCGTCTGAGACCGCAATCGACAGGCCGCCCGGTGTGCCGCCGATCTTCTCCACCTGCTTCATCAGCGGATCGAAATACTGCGCACGCAGCCACCGCTCATTGACGGTGAAAGCGATGAACCCCAGCAGACCGTGCGGCGGGCTCGATTCGAAGAGAGCGTGCGCGACGATCTGATACGGCGTTCCCTCGATCGGCCGCTCGAGCATGATGAACGGCGACTCCGCTATGGCCTGCGCGCGGACGGCTGCAACGAGTTCTGTCAGCGCCGGCGGATCGCGCACGAGCACCACGGGGAAGGGATCGTCAGACGAGGGCCGCGTTTCCCACGGAGGCGGGCGGTCCGCACGATTGAATACGTAAGTGGTCCCCTGATCCCGACCGATCTGCTTCCACAACACGAATGACTCGGGATACGGGAAGAACGCGAAGGTGCGCGCCGCGACCTGGAACATGCTGTACGGCGGATCCTCGTCCAGGTTGGTCGTGTTGAACGGGACGATCGCCGTGATCCAGGCGCCTTTCATGTCGGCGCTGAGCGCCGCGCGCACGAGCGCCAGCGCCTCGTTGGCGCGCCGCTCGAGCAGCAGGTTGGTACCACTTCTCCACTCTCGCGTCGCCACGTACCCGAACCACACCAGCCCCATCGTCGCCGCAAACATCACGACGACGAAGGTCATGACGGTCGGGAGGCGGACGACGTCGCCGCTCACGCGATCTCCGCCGAATGTCAAACGTTGGCGAACCCGCGCGAACAGTCCGGCGATAGGCCGTTGTGGCTCTGGGCCTACAGCCACCCGGGGCGCAGGGCTCTCGATCATCGCAGGATCTCGCGTTCGCGGTAGTAGCGCGCCGCGCCGGCGTGCAGCGGGATCGGCGCCGCGGGCGCCTGCTCGGGATCGATGAGCGCGGCTTCCCCGTGCTCGCGCGCCATCGCCGGCAGCTGCTGAAAGAACGCGCGCGTCAACTGGTAGACGAGATCCTCGGACAGATCGCTGCTGCAGACGAGCAGCCACTCCGCACCGAGCGTCTCGGTTGGCTGGCTGTGCCCCGGAAGCTGGTTCGCCGCGACGGTAACCGGCCTGAGGAACGGATAGCTGCCGCGCAAGCGGTTCGTCACGGTGCGGCCAATCGGCAGAAGACGAAGCGGAACGGTCTCGTTGAGCGTTTGAGCCGCGGCCAGCATCAGCGGGTTCGCGCTGAACACGGCGTCGATCTCGCCAGACCCGAGCTTGGGGACGAGGCTGTCGGTGGGCTCGAAGATCGGCTTCACGTCGGCGTAGCTCATGCCGTGCGCGCCCAACAGGATCCGCGTCGAAAACTCACCCGACGTCCCGGGGCGGATAATGCCGACGCGTTGCCCCTTCAGATCTTCGATCGACCGGAACGGGCTGTCGCGGCGGACGAGCACGTAGAAGGTGTTGACCCAGAGCACCGCGATCGCGCGCAGATTCTTGTGCGGATACAGGTTACGCTCGATGCCGCGCCGGTAGGCGAGGTAGACGACGTCGGACTGGGCGAGGCCGAGCTGCCCCTGCCCGCCGTCCACCGCCGACACGACGACGACGCCACCTGCAGCGGTCTGAAGGTCGATGTGGGTTTGTGGCAGCGCGCCGTTGAAGCGCTTGATCAGATCGTTGGTGAACCCCGCGGCGATGCCCGACCACAGCGTGAGGTGTTGTTGCTGCGGAGCCGCAGCGCCCGACGAGCAGGCGGTCGCGCATAGCGAGACCAGCAACGCCGCGACTCTGCACAGACGAGGGCGGAAACCAGATGACGTCGTGGTCACGGAGCCTCTTTCCCGCGAAGGAAGCGCGATTATATGGGAACGGTTCGGGCGTGTCCCCTGGGCGATGACAATTGATGACAAATGCGGCGGCTCCAAGCCCATGAGCCGCCACAGATAATGCCCGACGCTGCGGGTGTCGTATCTCTTAATGCGATTTTCGACCGTGTTTAGCTGCCGTCCTTTGTCCGTGGGCCTTAGTGCTTGGTCCGTCCCTGGTCCTCTAGTCCGTCCCTCGTCCTTGGTCCGGGTCCATGCCCGGACTGCGAAGTACGGTTGAATCGAGTACGTAGGACCACGGACCCAAGTACCAAGGACGGACCAAGGACGAAGAACGGACCAAGCACCAAGGCCCAAGAACCAAGGACGGCCGCCAGGGCACACGCGCGAGCGAGTTCGCTATCAATTCGGAGCAAAGGAGCGGTCATGCGGGAAAGGGCGATCTGGGCGGCAGTCATCGTGGTCAGCGGTTCAATCGCGCTCGCGCAGGGCGGGGGCCAGGCCGGGGCACCGGCTGGAGGCGGCCGCGGACAGGGCGGCGAAGGACGGACAGTCATCCTCGAGCAGGCACCCAAGGACCATTCGATCGCCATTCCCAAGGAGAAGCTGGCGCAGTACCTGAAGGACATGGATGCGAAGAAGCTCCAGACGCTTCGCATGATCGAGGGCGGCAAGTACAACGTGAACATCCGTCGCATCACCGCGGCTGAGACGGGGCTGGTGCATCCGATCACCGCGGATCTGTGGGTCGTGCTCGAGGGCGGCGGAACGTTGACGACCGGAGGCGTGCTCGAGAGCGGCAAGATCAACGGCGGCCAGACCCGGAAGATCAAAGTCGGCGACGTCGTCTACATTCCTTCGGGACTCCCCCACGGCGTGAGCGGCGTCGACAGCAACATCACGTGGCTCAACGTGCGCTGGGATACCGACTGGCCAGCCGACTCTCCGATGGGCGCAGGCACGCTGAACGGCCTGCTCGGGCGAACTGGTGGTGCGCGCGCCGGCGGCGGGCCGCGAGAAGGAGCCATTGACGCGCGGGCGGCGCGCGCCGGTGCGGCGGGCGCAGGCGGCGGCACTCCGCCTGCTGGACGTGGGGCCGCACTCCCACCTGGAAGCCAGCAAGTGCTGCCGTACAGCTACGGCGGCAGCGGCGAGCTGTTCTTCTCGAAGGAGCAGCTCGATCAGATCATGGCGGGCATGCGCCTGAAGAAGTCGGGCAACACGCGACTCATCGAAGGCGGACGTTACAACGTGAACCTGCGATGGAACGGCACGCCGTCAGTGGAGTTGCACGAACAGACGATCGACACGTGGGTCGTGCTGGCGGGCGGCGCGACGGTGAACACGGGCTATCAGGTGAAGGACGGCGAGCGCGTGGCGAACACCGGCGTGGCGGTCGCGACCAAGCCAGGCGACGTGTTCTTCCACCCGTCGAACTTCTACCACGGCTTCAGCGAGGTCACGCCCGACGTCTTCTGGCTGAACATCCGATGGGACGACAACTATGGAGCGCCTCGCGGCGCTCCATAGCGTCGCTGTCTGGCAGAACGCCTTAACGGCGTTCCGCTACTTGTCTGGCAGAACGCTCGCGATTGGATGGAGACAGGTCGATGAATCGATCAACGTGGCTGAATCTCGGCTACGTCGCGGCCAGCATCGCCGTGATGGCGGCGACCGCGACGGTCTCGAACGGCGGTGCAGAGGCGAAGGCGCAGGCGCCCGCGGCGACGAGACCAGTTCCGGTGTTCGAAGTGGACGCGACATGGCCGAAGCTGCCGAATAACTGGATCGTAGGTCACGTCGCATCGGTGGCCGTCGATCGGCGCGATCACGTCTGGATGCTGCACCGGCCGAACACGATTCCCGAGGAGCGACGCAAACAGGCGGCACCACCGGTGCTGGAGTTCGACGCGTCGGGGAAATTCGTGAACGCATGGGGCGGACCCGGATCGGGTTACGACTGGCCGGACAGCGAACACGGCATCGCCGTCGACTACAAGGACAACGTGTGGATCGGCGGCAGCGCCCCGATCGCACCGTCGCTTCGGAAGTTGGACGACGACATGCTCCTCAAGTTCGACAACAAGGGAAAGTTCCTGCTGCAGATCGGCAGCAGGAGCGTGAGCAAGGGCAATGGCGACACGAAGAACGTCCACCAGTCGGCAGACGTCTTCGTGTGGCCCAAGACCAACGAGGCCTTCATCGCCGACGGCTACGGCAACCGGCGGATCATCGTGCTCGACGCCGATACCGGCGCCTTCAAGCGGATGTGGGGCGCGTTCGGCAACTCGCCGCTCGAGCCGGCGCCCGCTGGCCGCGGCGGCAATCTCAGTTGTGCCACGCCCACAGGCACCGCGCCGACGCTCGACACCGATGGCCCCGGCTCGCAACAGTTCGGCAGCCCGGTGCACGCGGTGAAGGTATCGAACGACGGATTGGTCTATGTGGCAGACCGTCCCAACCGCCGGGTGCAGGTGTTTACGCCGGACGGCAAGTACGTGACGCAGACGTTCATCAACCGATCCGGGCCGTCGGCGCAGTCCGCGGCCGGGCTCGCCTTCTCTCCGGACACGCGGCAGCAATTCCTCTACGTCGCCGACTACGGCAACTCGCGCATCGCAGTGCTCGAGCGGAAGAGCCTTCAGCTGCTCTATCAGTTCGGGCAATGCAGCGAGAGGCCTGGTGACTTCCGTGGCCTGCATCACCTGGCGATCGATTCCAAAGGAAATCTCTACACCGGCGAAGTCGCGCCGGGAGCGCGCGCGCAGCGATTCGTGTTCAAGGGACTCTCGAGCGGGCTGCCGCCCAACGCGTTGACGCCGGCACAACTCGCCGCACCGCCGAGTGCGTCAGCGCAGGGCGCGCCCGCGCAGTCCCCGCCACCAACACGGGGTGCGCCCGCTGCCCCGCCGGCACAGAGTGCGGGGCCGCGCGGCTTTCCTCCGCCTGGCCAGGCGCGCGGCGGTTATCCGCCGTGGACGAGCACGATGGCGAGCCCGTATAAGGTGATCCCGAACTGGCCGCAGCTCGGCGACATCAAGCCGGGCGCCGCCATCGGCATCATCCCCGACGGCAAGGGCGGTACGTGGCTGCATCACCGATCGGAGCCGCCGATCCTGCACATCGATGCCTCGGGCAAGGTCGATCGGCGCTTCGGCAACGGCATGTTCGTGCAAGCGCACGGATTCTGTCAGGACCGCGACGGCAACTTCTGGGCAGGCGACAGCGGACCGTTCGCGGACAACCCGGCGACGAAGGGGCGCGGCTTCCAGCTGTTCAAGTTCAGTCCCGATGGCAAGGTGCTGTTGTCGCTCGGCAAGGCGGGCGTCTCGAAGGCCGGCACCGACACGTTCATCGGTCCGACCGCGTGCGCGATCGCGCCGAACGGCGAAATCATCGTGGCCGACGGTCACTGGCCACGGCCGACCGACGCGCAGCAGGACGGCGATCGGCTGGTGCGGCTCAAGACGGACGGCACGTTCGTCGCGCAGTACGGCAAGATGGGCACGGCACCGGGCGAGTTCATGGGACCGCACGCGCTGGCGTTCGACTCACAGGGACGCCTGTTCGTTGCGGATCGCTCGAACAACCGCGTGCAGGTCTTCGATCGCAACCTGCAGTTCGTCGACGAGTGGCGGCACTTCGGTCGACCAAGCGGCATCGCGATTCTCAGAGACGACACGCTCATCGTCGCCGACTCCGAATCGAGCCAGGTCATCGGCGGTCCGCCGCAAGCGCCCGAAGGCGGCGGCAACGTGGTGCGCAATCCCGGCTGGGGCAACGGCATCAGGATCGGCAGCGCGAAGGACGGCTCACTTCGGTACTACGTGCAGGGCACACGTCCCGAGGGCATGGGCGCCGACAACGAGGGCAACGTCTTCGCGGGCCTGACCGGCGGATGCGACGCGAGTCCGTCGGGCGGATGCTTGCAGAAGTGGGTAAAGAAGTAAGGTCAAAGGGCAAAGGGCAAAGGGCAAAGGCGAGGGCAAAGGTGTAGGTCTACGTGCAGGCCAAAGGTGTAGGTATACGTCCGGGTACCAGGACTAGGTGGCAAGTTTCGGGCGATCGTACGGGGCGCTCGGTACTTCAGACCTTGACCCTGCCCCTGACGCCTCGGCCTGACTCCTTTGACTTCACCTTTGCCCTTTGACGTTTGACCTTTGACCTGTGAGGAGGACTCCTTGATGAATCGCATCATTCTCGTTGCCGTCTTCGCTCTGCTCGCGCTGTCACAGACCGGCGCGGGCGCGCAGGGGAAGCAGCCGCCAACGCTCGCGACCGACATCACTGCCGCCGACGTGCAAACGGTCATCAAAGCGCCCACTGGCGGCGGCGATCGACAGATGAAAGTCGTCGACATGGGCAAGTACAACGTCAGCGTCGGCGTGCTGCGCCGCGCCGCCACGAAGCCGGGCGCGCCGGTGGGCGCGATCAACCACGAGCAGGTGACCGAGGTCTACTACATCATCTCGGGCTCAGGGACGCTGCTGACGGGCGGGACCGTGGAGGGCGCGAAGCCGCTTCCCGCGGACGGCGAGATCGTGAAGATCGCGGTCGGCCCCAGCAACCAGGGGACATTCAAGCAAGCCGCGCAGACACGAAAGGTCGGCCCCGGGGACATCGTCATCATCCCGCCCGGCGTGTATCACGGCTTCACCGACGTTGCCGATCACGTGGAGTACGTGTCGGTCCGGCCGGATCCGGATCACGTGTTGCCAGCGGGTTACGTGCACCCGCTCTTGAAGAAGTAGCAGGTCGATATGCGCGCGCGAATTGTGACGTCCGTTGTCGTCGTCGCCGCTCTGGCAGTTGGACTCGCAGGACAAACCACGAGATCAGCGTGGTCTGTGGCGCGGATGCCGGATGGCCGGCCCGACCTGCAAGGCGTGTGGGCCAACAACGGCATGACGCCGCTCGAGCGGCCGAAGCAGTTCGGCAACCGCGCCACGATGACGGATGCCGAACTGGCCGATCTGAAGAAGCGAGCGCAGAAGTTGGTCGACGGTGGCGATGCGTTCTTCGGCGATGAACTCTTCGTGGCCGCGCTCGAGGGCAGGGCCAAGTTCTCGTCCTCGGATACGCAGACGGGCAACTACGATCAGACCTGGCTGTCGGATCGCATCTGGGACAACCGCACGTCGCTCATCATCGACCCGCCGGATGGCCGCGTTCCCCCGCTCGCGCCGGGCGCTACCGAGCGCGCGACGGCGCAGCGTGCCGCACGGCAAGGCCGCGGACCCGCCGATCGGGTGCAGGACCTCGGTCTCCCCACGCGCTGCATCACCTACGGCACGCCGAACCTCTTCGCGGGCTATCAAAGCTACTTCGAGGTCGTTCAGGGCCCCGACGTCGTCGCGATGCGCAGCGAGATGATTCACGACACTCGCATCTTCCGACTTGGCGGCACCCCACACATCTCGTCCACCATCCGCCAGTACGGCGGTGACTCACGCGCCCACTGGGACGGCGACACGCTGGTCGTGGAGACGACGAATCTCGTGAACGCCGCGTTCCGCAATGCGACCGACAAGCTGCGTCTGACGGAGAAGCTCCGGCGAGTGGCCGACGACACGCTCGAGTACTACGTGACCGTCGACGATCCGATGACGTGGTCGCGGCCGTGGACGCTGATGATTCCGTTGAAGAAAACCGGCGAGCGGATGTTCGAATACGCCTGTCACGAAGGCAACTACGGGCTCCGCGCGATCCTGAGTGGCGCGCGCGCTCAGGAACAATCGACTCGGTAGCCGTGCCCGCATCGCCTCGCGTGGTAGCATCCACGCTCATGCGAGCCAACATCGGTCGTTTCGTCGTGTGTGCCGCGATCGCGAGCTCACTCACCGGCGTCGCCGGGCAGACTGCGAAGCCGTCGGACGCACTCGCCGTGCGCATGCAGGTGCTGGAGGATCGCGAGGCGATTCGCGCACTCCTCGTCAGTTACGCCAGGACGCTGGACGAACGCGACTGGGCGGGATTCGAACAGCTCTGGGCCAAGGATGCCGAGTTCTTCGGCGGCGCGAACAACACAGCGAAGGGCCCGACGGCGATTCGTGATCTCCTGCAGGGCTTGCTGAAGGTCAATGCCGCGCCGGTACCGGGACGCGACTGGCACCTCGTCATGAATCAGACCGTGGACGTGGCAGGTGATACGGCGACCGGCTTCAGCCGAGGAACCTGGGTGGTCACCGATCCAGATACAAAGCTGCGAATCTCGATTATCGCCAATTACTACGACCAGTTCGTCCGCGACGGTGGCCGCTGGAAATTCAAGCGCCACCAGATCGGCGGGGCGCCTCCTGCCGCGTCATCGGGATCGAAGTAACAGCGGGGTGATACTGTGAAACACCTTTGGTCCAGTGCGTTGGCGATGGCGATCGCCGTCGCATGGGCAGCGAGCGCGTCGGCACAGCGCGGCCCCGCGGTTCCGCAAATGCGCGGCGACGGCCCACCGCCCGAGGCCAAGCCGTTCTCGATCACCAAAAACGATCCGGCACTCGACGACATCATTGCACCCGACGCGCAGCTCGTGGAGCTTGCCCGTGGCTTTGGTCTCACCGAAGGTGGGCTGTGGATCGCCGAGGGCAACAGCGGCTACTGGATCTTCGCTGGCCTGCTCGACAACGTGCTCTACAAGGTGACTCCGCAGAAACAGGTGTCGGTGTTCATGGAAAAGGCTGGCTATAGCGGCACTGATCCCGAGCACGTCGGCACGCAGACTCGCTCGGGCCGCAGCCATGTCCTGCTCATCGGGCCGTCGTGCACGGGGATGGATCGTCAAGGCCGGGTGATCTGGTGCGCCGATAACGATCGCCAGGTGAAGCGCCTAGAAAAGGACGGCACGCAGACGGTGCTGTCCAGCGGCATGAACGGTCAGAAGTTCAGCGGGCCGAACGACATCGCGATCGCGGCCGACGATGCCGTCTACCTGACGGACAACGACTTCGGCCTGCGTGACGGCGGCAAGAATCCCGACAAGCAGCTGCAGAACGGCATCTACCGGATCAAGGACGGCAACACGTCGCTCGTGCTCAGCGCCAGCGATCTCGGAGGTATCCCGAACGGCATCGCGCTAGCCCCCGACGGCAAGTGGATGTATCTGTCGACCGCGAACCGTCAGATCAGGCGCTATGCAGTGAATCCCGATGGCACGCTCGGGGCCTTTACCAACTTCACGGACGGCGTCGGCATCGGTGACGGGATCAAGACCGACACCGCGGGGAATGTCTACTCGAGCGGCGGAGCGGGCCCGGGCATCATCCGCATTACCTCGCCGAGCGGCAAGCTGCTCGGGACGATCAACCTGCCGATCTACGGCGGCGAGCCGAAGAGGCAAATCTGTTCGACGAACGAAGCGTTCGGCGGCCCCGATGGCCGGACCCTGTTCATCGCCGGCTGCGATTCGGTGTACGCGATTCAGCTGAAGACACGCGGCATCGTTCCGGCGCACAGCGTGAACAAGTAACGATCTCGTTTCGCATCGAAAGCCGAGCACCTGCAGCTCGCGCGCGAAGCGCGCGCATTCTATTCGTGCCGTAGGGCCAGTAGCGGATCCAACGACGCCGCTCGCCGTGCCGGAATGAAGGCCGCCGACAAGCCGACGACGAGCAGGAAGCCGAGGACGACGAGCATCGCCATCGGGTCGAACGACGGGCGGTAGATCTGGATGCCCGGCGCCGGATTCGACAACGCGCGCATCGCCAGGATGACGATCGCCGCGAGCGCCATTCCAAGGGCGGCACCCGCGCCGAGCAGGACCGCGACGTCGCGGCCGACGTTTCGAACCACCTCCGAGCTGCGCGCGCCGAGCGCCATGCGAATGCCGATCTCACGTGATCGCCGCGACACGGCGAAGGCCACGACCGCATAGAGACCCACCCCAGCCAGCGTCAGGCCGAGCGCGCCCAGCGACCCCAGAAACATCGCCACCGCGCGCGCCGTTCCCAGCGATCGCTCGATCCGCTCCCCCATCGTCAGCGCGGTGAACACTGGAAGTGACGGGTCGAGCGCCAGCAGCTCGCGCTGCATGGCGGCAACGAGCGGCGCGGCATCTCCCGACGTCCGAGCCAGGATGGCGTTGGGCGGTTGGTTCCACTGCGCGAACGGGCGGAAGAACAGCCGTGGCGACGGATCGAGGAGATCGTCCTGCAGATCGTCGGTGCCGGTGTCTCCGACCACGCCGACCACTTCCATCCAGTTCGGATCCTGATCGATGCGGAAGCGCCGGCCGACGGCGTTCGGCGTTCCAAAGTACTGACGCGCCATCGACTCGGTGATCACAGCGACGCGCGGCGCGCCCGGCCGATCGCTCTCAGCAATCGCACGACCGAACAGCAGCGGAATCTGCATCGTCTCGAAAAAGCCTGGCGGTGCCCACATCGAGCCCGCGCCGACGACGCCCACGCCGCTCGGGACCCCGTTCTCGACGACGAGAGGCAGGCCGATCTGCTGCATCGGCAACCCGCGCATGAGTAGCGCCGACTGCACGCCAGGAATCGCCGCGATGCGGCGCCGCAGCTCCTCGTAGAGATTGGCTTGCTGCGCCGCCGTATAGTTCGAATAGCGTGCGTCGGTCTCGAGCATCGCGATGCCGTCTACGTTGTAGCCCACACGCTGCGCGCGTGCCGCCGTCACCATCTGCAGGAACACGGCTGTCGTCGCGAGAAGGACGACCGACACGGTCACCTGAAAGACCACGAGCGCGTTCTTGAGCGAGAACCAGCGGCGGTCCGCGGAGCGCATCTGGCCGTCTTCGCGCAGCGCCGACACCAGGTCGACGCGTGTGACCTTGAGCGCGGGAGCAAGACCAAACAAGACGCCCGTGACGAACGAGAGCCCGAGCGCGAAGACCAGGACGCGGTAGTCGATCGCGACTTCGATCACGACCGGAAGCTCCACGGTCTGGAGGAATTGGACGATCGCCCAGGCGAGTCCGCAACCGGCGGCACCTCCGGCCAGCGACAGCAGCACGCTTTCGGTCAGCAGGTGACGTACGAGTTGCCAACGCGTCGCCCCGACGGCAAGCCGGAGCGACACCTCTTTCCCTCGAGACGTCGCACGCACCAGCAGCAGCGTCGCCAGATTGCTGCATGCGATCGCCAGCACGAGGCTGACCGCGCCGAGAAGCAGCGAGGCCAGCGCCGTCAGGAGCGTATCGAACTGCGGATGCAGGCGAACGTCGAGTGTTCGTCGAACCGTGATCCCATGGCCAGGATCTTCGTTCGGATACTCCGCGGCCAGCCGCTGGCCCAGGACGTCCATCGCCGCCTGCGCCTGAGCCGGCGTTACGCCGTCGCGGAGCCTCGCCTTGATGAAGAACGGCGCCTCGATGGGACGCCGTTCCAACACACGCGGCGGACCGCCAAGCGGCGTGATCGCGTTGATCGGCAGAAAGAATTCGGTGACCACGCCGAGAGAGAACGTGCCTCGGTAGCCGGCCGGGGCGACGCCGACGATGGTGACGCGCTGGCCCTGCATGCGGATCGTGCGACCGATCACCGACGGGTCCCCGCCAAACCCGGTGCTCCACGTCCGGTGCCCGAGCACGACCACGATCGGCACGCCCGGACGGTCCTCGTCGTCATTGAACCAGCGGCCGAGGAATGGCCGCAGTCCGAGGACGGACGCATAGGAGGCGCTCGCGTACTCGACGATGGCGTCGCGGACGGCGCCGCGGTCGCGGTAGCTCACGCCGTTGGGAATGCTGACGGCCGCCACGCCGGCGAAGACGTTCGTCGCCGTCGCGACGTCCAGATACGCCGGATAGGAGTTGGTGCCCGGCGCTCCCTCGCGGGTGTTCTGATACACCTCGACGAGGCGTTCCGGGTCGGCGACGGCCGGCCGGCGGAACAGCGCGGCGTTGATCAGACTGAAGATGACCGTGTTGGCGCCGATGCCGAGGCCGAGGATCACGACGGCGGCGGCCGTGAAGCGCCAATCGCGCATCAGGCGCCGGGCCGAGTGGTGGATGTCGCGACGGACGTGATCGACGAACGCCGTGCCGCGGGCGTCGCGACACTCCTCCTTGACCGCCTCGATGGCGCCGAACTGACGCCGGGCCTGGAGCCGCGCCGCCTCGGGGTCCATCCCCTGCGCCATCCACAGCTCGGCCTGCCGCTCGATATGGAGGCGCAATTCCTCGGCCAATTCGTCCTCGCGGATGTTGCGACGGAAGATCGACCGCAGGCGCGACCGCAGAATGTACCAAGCGCGCATTGACCAAGTTCCTCTTGTAGATTGCCAAGGGGAGAGACGGAGCCAGCGGTGCGGAGGTTCCGCGAAGACGCGAGACCTGTCATCCGAAGCTCGCCGAAAGGCGAGCGAAGGATGACAATTGATGACAATTCCTCCTTTGCTTCGCGGTCCGCGCGCTTCTCATAATCCGCGCGGCCGTGCTCGCGGGTGCTGTCCCCGGCGCGCGCCTCCTGACCCTGTTCGTTGGGCCTCACAAAGGAGGGACCACGTGCTCTTGGCACATTTCGGTCGTCGCGCATGCCTCGTCGCCGTTCTGAGCCTGATCCCCGCGTCCGTTCTCGCGCAAGGCGCCAGCACCGCCACCATCGGCGGGGTCGTCCGCGATCCGTCGGGTGCCGTGCTGCCTGGTGTCACTGTCGAGGCTGCGAGCCCGGCGCTCATCGAGAAGGTCCGCTCGACCGTCACCGATGAACGCGGCCAGTACCGGCTGCCGGAACTTCGGCCCGGGATGTACGCGGTCACGTTCTCGCTGGCCGGCTTCTCGACGCTCAGGCGCGACGGCATCGAATTGCGTACCAACTTCACTGCGCAGCTCGACGTCGAGCTCACGGTCAGCAATCTGCAGGAGACCATCACGGTGTCGGGCGCCACGCCGTTGGTCGACGTGTCGTCCGCCACGCAGCAGCGCACCGTCACGCGCGAGCTGCTCGACACGGTGCCGACAGCGAAAAGCGTGCTCGGCATCGCCGCGCTGATTCCCGCGGTCGTCGAGCCGCCGAACTCTCAGGACGTCGGCGGCAGCAAGGGCGAGCGATCGGTCCGCATCACCGTGCACGGCGGCAAGACGTTCGACTCACGCTTGCTTCAAGACGGCATGCGCTACAACGCGCTGACTCCGGGCATCGGCAGTCTCGAGGGCACCGGCCGCGGCTACTACGCCAACCCGTTGGCCATTCAGGAGGTCGTCGTCGATCTCGGCACGATGGGGTCGGCTGAGTACTCGCTCGGTGGCGCCCAAGTCAACAGCATCCCCAAGGACGGTGGCAACCGTTTCAGCGGATCGTTCTTCGTCGGCGCGACTGGCGAGAAGCTTCAGAGCAACAACCTGGACGACGACCTGCGGAACCAGGGGCTCACCTCGGTCAACAGCGTGAAGAAGGTGTACGACTTCAACGGGGCGATCGGCGGTCCGGTGCTGGCCGATCGCCTGTGGTTCTTCGCGGCCGGGCGGCGTTGGGGCACGACGACAGGCGTCGCCAACCTGTTCGCGGACTCCAACGTGAACGACTTCGTCTACACGCCCGACACCTCGACACCGATCGAGCCAGTGGAGTCCAACCGCGGCGCCGGCGGACGACTCACCTTCCAGGCGACGTCGAAAGACAAGTTCACGTTCTCATGGGACAAGCAGCGCAACTTCCAGGATCAACTCACCGGCCAGCTCGAGACCGGCACGATCAAGAACGAGGGCAACGCCGGGTACTGCCAGCGCCACGAGGTGATTCAAGGCACGTGGAGCCGGCCGCACTCGAACAACCTGCTGTTCGATTCCGGCATCACGATCAGCAAGTTCAACTTCGGCGGCTTCGGTGAGGAGTTGTTCCTGAGCGATTACGAGGGGTGCGGCGGCGGCATTCAAGACAACGTGTCGATCAACGATACCGGTCTCGGCTTCACCTACAACGGCGTTGGCAACCGGACGATGAGTCTGTCGCACCAGTCGAACGGGCGCTTCAACGTGTCGATGATCAAAGGGCAGCACAACATCAAGACCGGCGTCTTCTGGATGTACGGGCTCGGCGGCGGGCACCGGACGTACACCACGCGCGGACCGACGCAAATCAATGGTCTGCCGGTGTCGTACTCGTTTTTAAACGGGGCCCCGCGATCGCTCACGCAATTCGCCTCGCCCAACTTCACCGTCGATCAGCTCAACCCGGATCTCGGGCTGTTCGTCCAGGACCAGTGGCGGCTGAAGAACCTCACGTTCAGTGCGGGCGTGCGCTTCGAATGGCTGCGCGAGTCTGTGAAGGCGACCTCGGTCGATGCGGGTCTCCTGGTTCCCGCCCGCTCGTTCCCCGCTCGCACCGACGTCCCCAACTGGAAGGACCTCAATCCGCGGTTCGGCGTCGTCTGGGATCCGACAGGAAGCGGGAAGACGGCGATCAAGTTCGGGATCAACCGCTACGTCGGATCGAACACCACCGGGATCGCACAGCTCTTCGACCAGGCGGCCGGCGCGGTCAACAGCACGACGCGGTCGTGGAACGACCAGTTCTTCCCGGCCGGCGATCCACGGCGTGACAACTTCCTGCCCGACTGCGATCTCAGAGCCACGACCGCCAACGCCGAGTGCGGCGCGATGGCCAACCCCAACTTCGGCACGTTCGTCCCCGTGAACTCGCCCGACCCGGCGTGGATCACCGGCTGGGGCAAGCGGCCGTACAACTGGCAGACTTCCATCAACATCGACCGCGAGGTGGTGCCGAACCTCGTCGTCAACGCCGGCTATTTCCGGACCTGGTACGGCAACTTCCAGGTGACCGACAACCTGCGCGTGACGCCGAACGACTACAGCCCCTACTGCGTGACGGTTCCGATCGATGACCGACTCCCGCTCAGCGGCCAGCCGTTGTGCGGGCTCTTCGACATCAACCCGACCTCCTTCGGTCAGGTCGACAACCTCGTCACGCGCAACGACAAGTACGGCAAGCAGGAGGAGATTTACAACGGCGTGGACGTGAACTTCCAGCTGCGTCTGAGCGGACGAGCCACGCTCGGCGGCGGCTGGAACATCGGCAACGCGGTGCAGCTGGGCACGACTGCGGGCGGCAGCGCATCGGCGGGCACCGACACCTGCTACGTGATCGACTCGCCACAGCAGTTGTTCAACTGCAAGATCGATGTGCCGTACCAGAACCGCATCAAGCTCAATGGCTCCTACACGCTTCCGTACGGCGTCCAGGTTGCCGCGGTCGTCCAGAGCAACCCCGGCGCGAACTACTCGGCCAACCGGACCTTCACGCTCGCCGAGATCCAGCCGTCGCTCGGGCGCCCGCTTTCGGGCAGCGTGACCTCGGTGGTCATCCCACTCGTGAAGCCGTTGTCGGTGTTCGGCCCGCGGATCAACCAGTTCGATCTGCGCGGCAGCAAGATCTTCCGCTTCGGGACGCGGCGTCTGCAGGCGAACGTGGACGCGTACAATCTGTTCAACAACAACACGCCGGTCACCCTCTTCGGCACATACAATGCGCGGTGGGGACAACCGACGCAGGTACTCGACGGGCGTCTCGTGAAGTTCAGCGCGCAGATTGATTTCTAGCGAGGCCCGCACTACAGAGCCTCGCTAGAAATCAATCGTTGTCTGGCAAACCGGCTTAACGCCGGTTCGCGATCTTGGAAGGGAACCACAATGAGGAGACCAACATCAGCTGGCCCCGTACGACACCTGACTGTGTGCGCATGCGCTGTCGGCCTGGTGCTGGCGCTCGGTGTGGGCCAGAACGATGCGGCGGCGCAGCGGGAAGCGGGCGAGGGCAATCGCGGTCAAGGCGGCGGTCCCGCGGGACGCGGACGAGCCAACTACTCGCTCAGCGATCCCGCGCCGAACGATCCGGCGCTGAAGGGCGCCATCGACATGCACGCGCACCAGGATCCGGACAGCTTCGGCCCCAGCTACGGGCAGGCGGCGCGGTCGATCGACGCACTGGATCTCTACACGCGAGCGAAGGCGTCGGGGATGCGCGGGTTCATCATCAAGGGTCACCTCGATCAGACCGCGGGGCTGGCCTACTACATCCGCAAGCTCCATCCCGACATGGAGGTCTTCGGCGGGATGGGGTCGAACCTCACGACTGGCACCAAGGTCAACCCGTGGGCGATCACCCACATGGCCGAGATGAAGGGCGGATGGGGCCGCATCGTCTGGATGCCGAGCTGGGACTCCGAGAACAGCATCCACAAGCTTCCGCGTCGGCCGCCCGCGTACGTGGCAGTAGCCGAATGCAAGGGGCTGCCGTTCTGGATCAACTATCCGAAGCCGTGCGACGGCGGCGAGCTGCTGCCGGAGGTCAAAGAGGCGATGCAGGTGATCGCCAAGACGAAGACGCGCGACAGCAACGGCGACCTGATCCTGGCGACTGGCCACAACTCGCCACCCGAAGTGAAGCTGATGGTGAAAGAAGCCGTCCGCGTGGGCGTGAAGCACATCATCATCACGCACCCGCTGCTCGACATCGTGGAGATGACGCCGGCGGAGATCAAAGAGACGGTCGCGATGGGCCCCGAGATCTATGCGGAGTTCACCTCTGGGTTCGGCAACCCCAACGCGCGGCCCGAGATGGTGAAGCTGTATATGGAGGGGATCCGCGCCGCGGGCGTCGAGCACGCGTTCGTGTCGAGCGACACGGGGCAGCTCAATTCGAACTGGCAGCCCGATGCGCTGGCCAACTGCGCGAAGGTGCTGCGCGCCAACGGCTTCACCGAGCGCGAGCTCGACCTGCTGTTCAAGATCAACCCGGCGAAGATTCTGGGGATCGCCGCGCCGGCCGGCACGCGCTGATCAGGAGGTGGGCTGAACGTATCGGACCCAGTCGTAGAAGGTCGAGCTCGAGCAATGTTCTGAGTCCGTGTACGAGACGTACTCATGGAAATTGCGCAAGCGCACGCGCACAGGGCATGCGCTTGCGAGGATGCGAACGCATCGGGTGCGGTCGTCCTGGCGCGACTCCACTCCCTCGGTCAGCGTGGTCCAATCGGATTTTCCAGACCGGCTGAACGCTCTGGCCGTGGCGATCGACGATCTCGACGATCTCCGTGCCGGAGTTCGTGTAGTCGTTGGTGCCCTCGTGATGGCGATAGGACGACCGCAGCTCCACGAACTCACGACTCATCACCGTGACGTGTTCGCGCTCTTCAGATGTCACACGGCCCCGGGAGGTTGCCGCTCAACCCAATCCGCGCGGGCCGAGCAGCGGCAGCAGACGCTCGCGACTGGCCACGAGGTCCGACAGCTCACGGAACATGTCCGGGCTGATGGCCTCAGCGAACGGCAGGATGTAAGCGCGGGTTTCCTCGAGGTATCGCTGCACGAACGCGGCGTCAATCACGAAGCCCAGTGCGGTCAGGTTGCTGATGCGATCGGCCAGCTTCAAAACCTTCGCGCGCCAGCTGCCGCGCTGCATGATGCGCAACAGGTAGTCGCGCTTCGGTTCCTTCACGCCGTCGCTGACGCGCAACGTCATCTCCATGACGAGCGCGAACACCGCCGGGCCGTCCGCGTCGATTCGGATGATTTCGTCCGCTGACACGCCGGGCAACGTCGCCGCGTCCTCGAACAGATCGTGAATCACCGACGCTTTGAGCAACACCGGGTCGCTGATCTTGTAGTCCAGCAGAATAGCCATCGTGCTGAGCTGATGGCGAAACATGTTGCTGCCACCGCGTCGGCCAACGCCGATCAGCGCCATCGCCTTGACCACGTATGGCGCAAGAGTGATCCGGCTGAGCGATTGTTCGAGATCGTCCATGAACCTGTCAGAGAGTACCCGAACACGACGCGATTCGTTGGGACTCGAGCTCGGGGATTTCGCGAGGACGTCACAGCAACGGAGCCGGGCGAGGAGTCTAGCGTAAAAGCTCTGTGGCTCTTCACCCGGTGAACTCTGGCCGGCGATCCATCAGCGATTCGGCCCACTCGGCACTCACGAGATCGAGAATCCGCTCGGCCTCGGTGACCGCTT